>MDTC01114535.1_pt1 | contig 23634 bp, 38 predicted proteins | sample 811181 | NCBI WGS metagenome assembly MDTC01 (sample SAMN05326644, study PRJNA326480) | marine metagenome | isolation source: seawater | place: Pacific Ocean: North | collected 2011 | reverse complement strand
TAATAATGATTTTTGTTCTAATTTATTTATCCTCCTGTTTTTTATAGATGGTAAAATTTCTTCGTAAATCTCCATTTCATCTTTAGTAAATGTTCTGGCGTAAGGATATAATTTATTTAGATATTCTTTCCTTTCATCACATCCGCAATCAATTCCGGTTGCTTCACTTATTTTATCAACTATTTTTTTTAATCCTGTTGCTTCTGTTATTTTAGCAATACTGTCTCCGAGTCCTTTACTTTTTTTCATTTATTAAAAATTTTTTTACTTTATTAATTGAGTGGTAAATTGTATTGCGATTTATTTTAGTGGCTTTGCTAAGACTGTTTAAACTGTGAGAATTATTATAATATAATTTAAATATCTCCACATCAAACCAATGCAAATTTTTAAGTTTATCTTCAATCCAATTTAAACGATCTTCAATAACTTCTTTATCCTTTATGTTATCCGGTCTTGATTTTGTAATTGCATCGTTTATGTCGCTTACTTGATAATCGTAATAACGTTTATATTTTTTAAAATATCTGCTTGTTTTTGAGTGATACTGATTGACCATTATTCTAATTATATACCAACGCATATCTTTATGGTTTATAATTTCGTTTACTTTTTCCTCATCGCATTTATATAATTCTTCAATAACGAAATGTAATAAATCTTCATAATCATTTTCATTAGCTATATTTAAAGCCATTTCTTTTATTTTCTCATAATTCTCAATTAGATATTTATCTAACATATTTTATTTACGTGAGGAACTTTTAGTTGTTTTAATAAATTGTATTCGTATAAACTTATTCTGCTTATATCAATCTCAGCTATATTACTAAAACTTTTGTTCAATTTACTATAAATATAATTTTTTATGTTTTCGTTTTTTTTCAAATCTCTTAAAATAAAACTGAGTGTTGCACCAGAATTAAAGAAAATTATAAACAATAGGTTGTTAATATCTGTGTGATTCCAATGCAATTGCTCGGTTCTTGTATTAAAAAAAGTTGGTTTTATATTTGGATCTTTTAACATATTTAGGATTGTTCGTTGTCTGCATATTCAGACGCTTCTGCGTCAGCTTTATTATGATATGTGTTAATGAATGATCCGTATGCACGATACCATTCCAATTCTGAGGTTAATTTGTCAATTTCATCTTGTTTTATTTTTATGTAAGTAAATTGCATCATAATTTATATTTTAAATAATTATTTATTTCGTTAATCGTTTCGTCTATACCTTTACAAATAGAAGCTTTATAACCCCTCTTTTGCAATTGTCTAATCCATTCTTTTTGTTCTTTAGATGGTCTTCCTGTTTTTGTTTTTAATTCAATTGCTAAGCCGTGATAAATTACATCATTTATTTTAGCTATTTCATAAATAAATAAATCCGGGAAGCCTTTTTTATAACCAGATTTTTTAGCCTTTATTCTTTGGCTCATATGCATTTGATACTGTCCCCCCATAGATCCACAAAATAAAACTTGTTGCAATTCTAAGTATTTACAAACGGCTTTTTGTAATTCATATTCTTTCATATTAAAATATTATTATCATTGAATCGTGCATACCACATTTATTGTCTACAAATTCCCCATTAGAATTATATCCACTAAATTTTAATCTTCGTCTAATAAATCGTATTTCTTTTTTATTTGGTAAAATATGATCGTGAAATATCTTTGTGCTTGTAGATACCGGCAATAACATTACGCATAATTTTCCTTTTTTACTTTCTTCTATAGCTTTTATTATAAATGCTTCTTTTAATTTTCTACTATAAGGAGGGTTTATAAAGTTTCTCTGCTTCCATTCTACTTCTAAACCATTCCAAGACATATCGTGCATATATGGACACGGATCAAAATCAAAATCAAATTCTTTATTTAATTTGTTATAAAAATCTTGAGGTGTTTTCCAATCGTCTTTGTGTTCTAAGTTTCTATTTTTCATTTTTTATATTTTAAAGTGTGTAAAAGTACGTAAAACTACGTAAAATTAAACCTGTTATTTTTTTTTATTCCAAACCATTCCTGCAGATGGAGAATAAGTGCTTACCCAACCGATTGATTTTAAATGGTTATAATACTCTGTTCGCTTGTTCTCGTCCGGTAATTTCCTGCTAAAATTAACGTCCCAATAATCTGGAAATTTTTCTTTATCTTTTTTATTAAAGCCTGAGTTCGCCCAACGCTTCATTCTCCGGTTCAGATCCCAAGTTTTTTCTAATTCCCATCTTTGTTTACTTCCTGACTTATTTAATTCACTCCAATAATCATAAAAATTTTCTTTATCGTCTTTATCAATATCCTTAATTGAATTAATTGCGTTTTTAAACGCAACCATCCTTTCATTAATATTGTTTTTATTTTTACTTTTACTGATACTTTTATTACTACTAATACTAATACTAGCATTGCGGTCGCTTTGCGTTTGCATTGCAGTCGCATTATTCCATCTCTTAGAAGCGTTTTCTTTTGCTTTAGAAGACTTAGTATTTATTTCTTCAAGATGGTTGTTTAAACGCTTAGAATAAAAACAATTTTCTTCAATTACGAATAAATCAAAATCCTCAACAACTGACTTTAGTTTATCTTTATCGCACTGGAGATTAAAAGCTAAAGGCTCATAATCTTGTATACAAAGTTTGTTTTCCTCAGTGAATAGCAACTCTAAAACAGCCCAGAATATGCCGTAAGCCTCTATTCCTAATTTAGATCTCATCCGTATTATTTTATAATCATAAAAGGAGTTTGATTGATGTAAAAAATAAGTTTTTTTCATAATTTTTCTATATATTTTAAAGTTTGTTTTTTTATATAATTCATATCTAACCATTCTAAAATTTCAAAAGCATTTAATATAATGGTTAAATCTTCTCCGTTTTCGTCTGTTCCTGATAATAAAATTTCATTATCTGAGCAAGAGAACGTGTTTATATCGTGTAAATTTTTATATTTCATAATTAATCTTTTCTAAATGTTTCGTGTTCATATCCTTTCCAACAGTCATTGCAACAAAAATCTTCATCTTCATCAATTTCAGTGTCTCCACAATAACCACATAATTTTGGTGCATAATCGCAATGATCTTTACACTCACTGCATAACATAAGATCAGCTAATACAGGTCTTCCGCAACAATCACTTTCTCCAGATTGTATTGGTTGATGTTTTATTATTTTTTCGTTTAAATAATCTTTAAATTCATTAAAAGCTTGTTCCATATTTTCTAATTCTTTCATATTAGTATAATTTATGTTCAGTTATTAATTCTGTTTTATCCATTATTTTAACAAGATCCTGTAATTCTGATAATTGATTCCTTGTAATTTTTAAATAGAAATTATTATCTTTTACATCGTTTGTAGAATTTGAAGAATTTAATCTTTCTAGCCAAAAAACCTCTTTTTCTTTTAGTGATTCTATAAATGTTGTTATTGCAACTCTAGAAACTGAATATTGGTCTAAAGACATTTTAATTTTCTTGTATTGAGTCGGTGTTGATAATTCTGTATTCATAATAATATAATTTTAAATTAATTCTAATTCTGTTAATAATTCTTCTCCGTAAATATATACGAGCATATTTACTGTTTCCTCAGCGTTTGTATAATGTTTACATTCCCCTAAATGAAAATCCTCGTATTCTCTTATTGTTTCCAAAGCCTCAAACGTTGTTATATGATGTTTATCTAACCATTGTTGCGCTTGATAATATCCGATTATATAATAATCCTCATTAAATAAATGATGGTGCAAATCACAGTCAATTGATGGATTGTGATCGTCTTTATTATCATTTATATAAGATGTTAATTCTTCTTTAATACTGTTTTTCATCGTTTTATTCTTTTTAATTATAGCACTAATTTATGCTAATCATCCAATACAAAGCAAGTAAATATAAAAAAAATTTTATATTATTTTGTCCTAACTGATTAGTTTATATAAAAAATAATTTATATATTTAAAATAATTTTGTTTTAAAGAAAAAAAAACGGAGATTTGTATAAATTAAATTTTATGCTTATGAAAAACTATGATTTAAAAAGCAAATTTATGTTAGCTATGTATCAGAATAATTTAAATAGATTACAGTTATCGGAATTAATGGAGGTTAGTTATCCAACTATGCTCAGCAAATTAAATGATCCGGGAACTTTAAAATTGAGTGAAGCTGATAAGCTATGTAAATTGCTAAACATTAACTTAAAAGAATTATTAACTAATTAAAATTATTATATGAAAAAAAGTACAGTAACAAGAGTTGCCGGAAATGGAACTTGGGAGGGAAAATATGGTTTAATGTATAAATTTGAAGTAGAAATGGAGAACGGAGATATTGGAGAAAATTTATCTAAAACTTCTGAATGTAGATTTAAAGAGGGACAGGAAACGGAATACGAATTTGTTGACGGACAATTCCCTAAAATAAAACCCGTAAACACTTTTCAAGGTGGTGGATTTAAAAACAATTCAGATGTTCAAGATAATATAAGATATGCACAAAGCTTAAACATTGCAAATCTTCAATTTTGTCACGGATTAATAACCAAAGAACAAATTGATGAAGTTTCTATTGAATTCTACAATAAGCTGAAAAACGGAAAACCAGAGATTTTACCATTTTAATAACCTTAAAAGCCTCCTTAGAAATAGGGAGGTTTTTTTAATACTATAATTATGAATACAAATTTTAAATTCGGTACGCACAAACAGATTTTGTTTGACTATCTGAGACAAGGAAATAAAATAACAACACGGGATGCAATGTTAGATTTAGGAATTGGAGATCTTCAAGGAGTGATTAGAGACCTTAAAGAAGCCGGAGTTGGTATTAAAGATAAATATATAAGCGTTCCTACAAGATACGGGAAGAACGCAACGGTAAAAGAGTATAAGTTATTTTAATTTAGCCGTAAGACGTTTAAAATGTCTTTTTAACTGTTTTAAATTATAAACTTTATTATGGTCTTTATCGTATTTATATTCAACCTCTAATTTAATAGGTTCGCAATATGTATGAAGTAATTTACTCATAATTTCATTAACAAATTTATTGGTAATTTACCGGATTTGCAAACAACTGAGCATCCAATTGCCGGCTTCTTTCCGGCTTTTGCATAAGCCATTGCATAAGTTTCGTGATCTATTCCGCAACCAACTTGCATTCCGAATACTCTAAACCGTTGTCCAACAAAGTGTTCACAATAAGCCTGAGTATGCAGATGCCCTTGCACCGTGTTCATCATATCGCTTTTAGCTTTGGTTCGTGCCGTTCCTCCCTCTCCGTGCAAATACTGAACATTATCTTTTACATATCTTTCAACGAAATTCCATTGGGGAACTTCTAAGACATCTTTATAACTTTTAATCCACTTACTTGGAATTGAACTTGTTTGAGCCTTACGCATTATTATCCTGTCGTGGTTGCCTAATAAAACCGTTGCAACCGGGAACGCTTTATACCATCTTGCAATTCTGGAGATTGCTAATTCTAATTCGTCTAATCCTCCTAATCCGTCAGCGCTTGTCTCGTGATAACTTGAAAAATGATTATCAATAATATCTCCAATAAAAATAACCTCTGTACAATTATATTCATTGAATTTTTCAATACAAAAATCTAAATAAGAATCTAAACAAAAAGGCTCGTGCAAATCTCCTATTATCAGCACGTTATTATATCCAAAGCCATCAGATTTACGACACTCTTTTATAAGATCGTGTTCGGTTTCTGTTAGTCTAAGTCTATAATTTTTTTTCAAGCATTACATTTTTTACCGCACTTCCTGTCCTCAAACATTGATAAACATAAAGGTAATACACCTATAAAACACAATACAACCCCCTCCCAAGTTATCGAACCATTCATTGCAGTTATTGAATAAGTAACAATAACACTTCCAATTGTTCTTTTAGCAGACCACCTTTTTAAGTCTCCAAATTTTTTATCTTTAAATATGGTCGTTATGTCCAGACCTTTTAGAATTTTATTCATCGTGTGTTCCTCCTCCTTTTTTATAATTAGGTATTATTGCATTAAAAATACTATCTAACCAACTAAATACTTTGTTATCTTCCTCAGTCGGTGTAAGGTTAATAATTATCTTAATAAAAGCCATTAAACCAATTATTAATTCTAACCAATTTTGTGATATAAATTCGCCCATAATTTTTAATTTTTAAATCTGTATTTTGTTTTATTATTTTTATCTTTATAAGCAACTAAAACTTGCTTACGATTTCCTGTTATTTTATAACTTAAATGTACCCAATCAGGAAAAATTGGATCGCATTCTTTTGTTCCGTCTCCATATTCTAAAATGCATTGATCAAAATCTAAATTTAAATCAATCAGAGTTTGGAAAATCATTATATTATCAATTTTACCACGTTTAACATAAATTAAATCCACTGCCTCACATTCGCAATGCTGACTTCCTTTGTTGTGTCCGGTAATAATCTTGTTTAATTCTTTACTGCGAAAGCCACTTGACACCCTTAGAACCCCTAAACGTTCCCGCAGTGGTTGTAATAATGCAGTGGCTAAAATTCGCAGCTTTATTATTCCCTCTTTATTTGGTTTATTTTCTATTCCTAAACGTTTTGCCGTGTTTGATTTAATTAATTCTTCTAAAGTAAAATTTTTACTTAGCTTCATTTAAAGCGTTTTAAGAGGCTTTTAACCCAATTGTATACATCTTTACTTAACATTGCAACAAAACCTCCTAAAAGTCCTAAAATGATGGTTTCAGCTATTGTTTGCGATGGTATCATTGATACCGTAAGCAAGTTCCCGCAAAAGAAACAACCGAAGTATTCTAATTTTTCCATTATGAAATATCAATTATTTTATAAGTTGTATAAACTTCAATTGTTCCTGTTGCACCTGTTGATGGTGCTCCCGTAAAATATAAATATAAAGCTTTTCCCCCAATTGAACTTGTAGAAAGTACGCCTTTAGTATTGAAAACACCACTTAACATCCAACTTATGCCATTATAATTAGGACTTGTAAACATAAATTTATTTTGATACCAATAATTAATAAGATCTCCATCAACATAACCAATAGAACCTCCGTGAGTATTAGTTGATGGCGTTGCGCCTTCTGTATATTCACAATAAACTGCAATTGGAACAATTACTTCTGTTGCAGATCTTTCGGTAACAATTTTTACTCCCGAACTTGCTAACAATAAAAATTGAGAATTATCAATTGATACTTTTTCAGTTAAAATATAATTTTCTGTTTTAATTTTTTTGCTTGTTCCGTCTGCGCTTCCTGTTGTGTCGCTTACGTCTACAAGCATTAATAAATCGTCTCCAGATGGATTACCTGATAATTCCGTTTTGTCTGTTAATCTTTGTCCTGCCATTTTTTAACTTTTTTAAATATGTTTTAAGTTTTTTATAATTTAACTTACTTGATGGATAAATTAATTTTTTAACAATCATAAGTTTTGATATTAGCGCCTGATAAAAAAACACTCATTTTATTACTAATTGGATTTACTCGGTCTAAATTTAATCCCGCAAAATAATTTCTTTGAGTTGGATTTAAATCTGATCCTGTATTAGTATTATATTTTGGAAACAAAGATGTATTATTTGTTATATAATCAATTAATCTTTGACGATAAAATTCTGCTGCATTTGTAGCCGTGTCCATTACAGGCTTCAAATCGTCATAAGTAGCAGAAACAGATTGTTCATTAGATCCCATTATTACAACGGCATTATTAACAAACCTGAGACGCAAATAAGGGACTAATTGAGTAAATGAAAATTGAACCAAACACGGTTGAATATAAGTTTCAACTAATGTTTTATTGTTTAAATTATCTCCCAATGTTCCGTTTTGAATATGTGTTTTTAAATCATTATCTAAATCCGTTCCTAAAATTGGTAAAATGTGCATATCCTGAGCTAAAAGGATATAAGGCATTATTAATTCATCATCAACCGAACCTTGAATTGCACTATCAATTTTTAATCTACTTGCTGAAATATAAAGTGTATGTTGTATTGCCATAATTTAAACGTCTTTAGCTTTACTTAAATCTATTGTTATTGTCTTTCCTTTATCGTCTTTTATTAAAGTTTGAGTTTTAAGAGATGTATAAGCTTGAGAAATAGGATTTTCGCCCTTGTTTTCTAAATTCATATTAAAATCAAATTTTAAAATATCAAGAGGAACTAAATTATTTCTGCTTGATAATAAATCTTTATATATTAAAACATATGCACAAGAAGATATTGCTTTTTTTATATTTAATTCTATTTTATATATTTTCCAATATGCAGTTGATACTGTTATTCCGTGTGCCGTTGTAAATGATTGTTCGAGTGCCATAATTTTATTTATTTAGGGTAAGCACCTCTATCTTTCATATCTTCAGGTGCTATTCTTGATTCTTTAATTCCTCTTGGACTTGGTTTATATGTTTTAGGTATTGAAGAAACACGTTTATAATCGGTTATATTTTCAGGCATTTCTTCTCCTTTCTTAACTGTTGTTGACTTTTTAAGTCTATATAAAACTTCAACCCATTTATGCCTGCAGTAAATTCCTCCTTTGAACTTGAAAAGATCGTATTTTCTCCCCTTATGTCCTAACTGTCTATTTACTCCGTCTCTACTTGCTTTGTCAATATCTTCTATTCTGTAAACAATTTTTCTGCTTGTTCTTGACATCATATTTTTACAGAATGTTCTTGATGATGAACTCGCTTTAGAAGATCCAATTGCGTATTTAAAACGTATTTTGTAAAATGATTTATCTAAATAACTGAATCCACTCGGTTTATCTGTAATATAATCTTGCGCTAATTCTTCTTTTTTATTGTTTTTTATTAATCTTTTTGCCCATTCTTCGTAAGGTTCTTCGGTTCCTTGATCTCTTTCCTCCACTATTTCCCAATTTTCATCCTCAATAATTTCTCCCTCTAAATCATCGTAAACAGTGTGCATTTCATCGTCTGACATTTCAACAAATTCTTCTTCGTTTGTTACGCCCTCTTTTTCTTGGTCTTCTTCGCTTTGTGTTTCCGTCACATTCAAGTCAATGAAATCAGCCGGTTTAAGCGTTTTAAAGTACAAATCAAGGTCTATATCATTAATTTTAAAAATCTTGCTTAGACCTTTTAAAAGGACGTTTTGGAACGGTATTATTACAGTATTATTAAAAAGACTGTAAGAATCTCTAAGTTCATCGGCATTTGATCCTAATCCTCCACCCTCAGCACGTATTCCAAATAACAAAGGACTTGTTACACGATGCCCGGAAAGAACTTTGTTTACAACCTCTTTAGATAAAAATTGATAACTTTCCGCAGCGTCATTTGTATTAATTGGTACAATTTCAGGTGTTGTTTCTTTCCCATCATTAAACGATATAAGGATGCGCCCACTGTTGCCCGAACCACTAAATTTGTCTTGTATCTGTCTTTCAACAATTCTTCTTTCTTCTTCTGTTGGTACTCCATTAGAGAAATTTATTGCCATACTCGGAAACATTCCGTTAGATATATTAGATAAATGGAATTGTGCAATCTCTAAATCAAGCTGAATATAATCTGTTGAAGCTACATAATCCGGTGCAAAGCCATAAAACAAAGCCGGGTTTTTATCTCTAATCATTAAAATTTGACTTGCTTGAGTACGGTCTTTATCGTTAAAAGCTGCATACGGTCTTGGCTTGTGTTCAGCTTTTTTAAATTTACTCCAATCAGAACTGTAATAATATGTTTGTATTTCTCCGTCAATCAGTTTACCAGAACGAATGTATTGTGCGCCAATGTGAGCAATTTTACTTATTTTTTTTCTGTCTCTACTCCATATTACATTCACATAACACCCCCCAAATAATTTAAGATCCATTGCTAAATCCTTTAAAACGTCATCCGGAGAATCGTGCAATAAGCCATTTAATTTTAAATATGATTCTTTTTTAGCTTCTGATTCGTCAGCGTCAGTTGCAGCAAGTCCCTCGCCATAAATCATTGCGCCAATAGATTTTATTAAAGCACCATTAATCGCTGAACCTAAAAATAAATCTAAAAGATAATTAGGATAAAGATTATCATTACCAAAACTAATCCATTCTTGATTATTTTTTTCAACTAAATGAGGAATGTTGTAATGTGATAATTCTACAAAATTTAATTTCATATTAATTTGTTATATATACTGAATTTGTATCAGCGTCATTATTAGAGTATTCTTTATATTTAACTGCTTGAAAATTGTATGTGTCATCCACTTCATTTGGATAAAATAACATATAACTGTTAACAAGCGTTTGTAAAGCGTTTGCAGGATCATAATCTCCATCCGATTCCATTTCATAAATTTTCAATTGATAATATCCTAACGGAAAATCATCGTTTCCAACTGTAATTATATGGTTTGTTATATCTTCTGTTCCTGTTATAGTATAATTTATTCTAAAACTAATCCAATGTTCGGCTCTATTTATACCAGTGCCTGCAGGAACGCCACTAGGAGCATCAGGGTTTAAACGTTTTATTGTATTAGTTTGTCTGCTTTTTAATTCTATTAAGAATTTAGGATTTGATAAAAAATAATATGTAATTCCTAAATACTCAAAAGTTGTATAAACCGGAGTTGTAATCAAATTAGGAACTATATTAAAAACCCCAATATCAAAAATTGATGTTGAAGATCCCACATTTCTTATTCTTTCTGTTTGCATAAGTTTTTGTAATATAAAAATTCTTTTTTTATGAACTCCGGTGCTTCATCAATTTGTTTTTCTGTTATATGTAAATTAGGCATTATTATTTCTTTATATGCAATACTCCTTTCATATTCCTTTTTCCAACTCATCTTTTTTAATTTTCTTTTTAGGTTTATCATCATAAAAATAATTATCTAATATATGTTGTGATAAATTTTTTATGTGATGTGGTTTTAAACTGTCTAAAGGTCTTTTGAATTCTGTAATGGTTTTACCAATAAATTCTTCTTTTAATTTCCAAGCCATAATCGTTGTTTCTTTACTATAAATATAAAAATTGACATTTTGTTTAAAAATAATAAAAAAAAGGCACAATTTAGTGCCCTTTTCTTACAGTAATATAAAAGAATAGTTTTATCCTGCCGTGACTGTCAACCCTGAGGCATCAGACAAGCCGTTAAACGGTACTTGCAACGCAGATGGAGTCGTTCCACCTATTGACCGATCTAACCAAATCATTGGTTCTAATTCTTCTCCAACCATTGTTAACGTAAATCCTGACATATCGCCACGTGCAGCGCCGGTTACAACTGTTCCTCCCGTAGTTTCGCACCCGTTATCCATACCGATCAGGAACATATTATCCATATTATCTTGAACCCATACTTGAACACGTGATTGACAAATAAGTTTTATTTCATTTGTTTGTTTTACGCTTAATTTTGGTAATGTTAAAGATAATGTTTGTGTAAAAAATGTTGTTCCGTTTTCAGATGAAGCGTTAATTGTAGTATTCAAATTACTTGCACCCGGTCTTAGTAAATATCTAAAACAAGTCGGTGTTGATACTGACGTTCCTGCTGAATCAATCCACGCTGTAAATCCCCCTGTGTCCATTTGTAAAGGATCAGTTGCGTTGAAATCGGCTGCAGAACGCATATTTGAAACGTATTCTTTGCATAGGTAAACTGCTTTTAATCCTCCAATAGAATCTTGACAGTCAACGCTAAAGCCTTTTGTTAATGTACAACTCATAATTATTATGTTATTAAAAAGTTAAAAGGGAGTATTTTCAACCCCCTTTATAAAATGTTTATACTAAGTTTTTACCAACAACACCGTCTGTTGCAACTCCAACTTGAACACCAACTGCAAATTTCATTCCAATTCTTACATTGTCTGAACCATCATATTGATAAGTTGGGATAAGTTGAGCCTCAGTATAATCAGTTGCTAAATTACTTCCAAAAATAAGATTATCTTTATAAGTTGCAACGATACATTTTGAAGGCATACCCGGACATAAATAAACGGGATAACCTAAATAAGTTGGCATATTAATAGCTTGATTAGTCACCATATTTCCCATTCCATTACCACCTGCTTGTGCAAGACCTGATAAATATAAAGAGTAAATTTGATTTCCAACATAGAACCCAAAACCCGGTTTAGACATAATGCCCGGAACAGTTTCTGCAGTTTTCTTAAATACATCTTCAAAGAATGTTAAAGTTCCTGCGCCTGTTTCAGCACCAAGAGTTTCAACTTGTGCAAAATCTTTACAAGCAGATGCGTCTAATCCTGTTTGGTCAAATACACCATCATTAGATACAAATCCAACTGAATTATTAGTTTGGTCAAATTTACCTAACCAAATAGAGTTTTCTAACATCTGTCCGGCTGCGCCTGCAACAGTTGATAATAAGAAATCGCTAAAAGAGTTTGGAAGATCTCCGTTTCTGTCCATCCCTTGACCCATCCAAGTTGGGAAAACTGTCGCACGACAAATTTGTTCCTGAACTTTAAGGTCAATTAATGTTAATACTTGCTCAGTGGTTTCTAAATTGTCTCCCGCATTAAAAGAACACGCTGCGCCTGTTCCTCCCGGTTGAATAATTCCTGTACCACCAGATGCCGTTGTGCCTACATTATTTACAACTGCGCTTTTAGTTAAACCATCTATTGTTCTAATATAATTTTTTGCAACCGTGTCTGGAGATTTAACTGCAGCCGTCACATAAGGCAAAGCCTGAATTCCTGCATATGTATCGCCTGTTATAACAATATCATCTGCAAAGTTTCTTTTTTTATTTAATTTATTGCTCATCGTTTTAAAATTTATTTTAGGTTATTTATGTAATACGCTGCCCTCTCCATTGATGACAGTTTGGTCAAATCTATTGTTGAATTAGTTGTTTCGCCCTCCGGATTGTATTTTAAAGTTTCCGATGCCGGTTCTTCGCTTAATTCAGTGATTTTATTATTTAATTCTTCAACTTGTGTCATTAATTCGCCAATAACATCTGTTGACATTTCTGTTTTTTCTTCTTTTGACGCTTCTACTTTATCAGCTTTAAGATCAGCAACGGCATCTTCAAGATTCTGGATTCTTTTTTCCATCCCTGCCCAATCATCAACGTCAGCTTCTTTACCATCATCAACGGCAAGTTCTTCTTCTTCATTTTCTTTTTCTACTGATTCGGCTTCTTCTCCTAAATCAGTAATTTTAGAATCTGAATCAACAGACATTTTATTACCATTTTCCATTGTATATTCTCCGGACGTTAAAGCTTCTGCCTCTCCATCATCTCCAATTGCGAATACTCTTGATCCAATCATAAATTGTTCATCTTCTGTTGCAATTACTCGTCCATCGTCTAAGTTCATTTCAGCGTAAAATTTAACGCTATAAGATTTTGATTTTTCGTTCATTTTTAAAAGGTTTAAGATTTTGTCTATTGTCTTCATATCATTAATAAATATAATTTGTTAGTTTTTGTTTAAATGTCTATCGGTTTACGGTCTTATTTTTTATTGCTGAACAAACTTTTGCAGCCGTTTCTTTGTTGCCATATTCTTTTATCATATCTCGCATACACTGATCCCAAGGATATTTTAATAAAGCTTGTTTTTTAATAAAAGAAACATATTCTAATTGTTTATATTTTCTTTTATATTTTCTTTTGCCTGTTTCATTATATTCTTCTTTTGTAGTAGAAGTTGCGTGATCTTCACAAGCCATATAAAATAAATTACCGTCCATTATATGCTTGTGGCTTCCTTTACAACCTTTAAACATTTCCGCATAAATGTTGGCTTCTTCTTTAGTTCTAAATAATGGTTCTCCGTCTAATTCTGCAACCGGTGTTAATTCATTTTCTAATATAAGATCTTTTATTTTGCTTAGTGTGATTTCGTCCGGACAGTCTTCACAAACTTCGTCTAATATATCTTTTTGTTTAGAAGCTTCAATTAGTTTATCAGTAAACCAACCCTCAATTGAAAATCCTCTCACTTCTTTATTCTTAATTTTATCCCAAATATCATCGTTTCCCTCCGCACTAACTTGTACAAACCACGTTCCAACGGGCATATTTTTAAATCCCCATAAATTAGACTTATCAAATTTTTCATCCTCTTTAATCCAAGATTCTACAACACTTAATCCATCAACTTGCTCTTGGTGTTCCAAGGTGTGATTATTGTTTCTTAGGCTTGACATAAATAAACTCTGAGCCTTTTTTATAGTGTCTTTAGTAAAATAAACGTCATATTCTTCGTTAGTCTCTTTATCATAACGGTTGATTTTTTTATCTGGAATAAGGACTGCGCCAATAAGTTGTTTTTTTTCTTCATCTACTTTTGCAAGTGATAAAAAATCATTATTGAAAAAAACAAAGTTTTCTTCTATCGCCGGATATTTAACGACCGAAATTGCTTCTACTCCGAACATATCAGCAGATTCATCTATAATTAATTCAATTAGTTTTTTCTTTTTCATACTCATAAATATAAAATTAGTGTTTTTGTTTATAACGTGGCTTGTATTTCTAATTCTTCTTGCAAAGCTTGTGCATCTGAAATATCATTTTCAATTACATAAGCTTGTATTGGTTGTTGATCGGTATTTGTATTATTTATATTTGGTAATAAGGTACTTGCAATTCCTTGAATTCCTCCAACCTCAGGTTCTTCAACTGAATCATCTCCTCCCGTTGTACCTGCGTCAATGTCTGCGCTTCCTCCATCTCCGGGAACTTTGCTTAATACGGCTTTTGCATTAACTATACCGGCTAAAACTGCTGCAACTCCGGAAGCAATTGCACCTAAATTTGCCGGAAATGTAAGTCCCGCACCGGCTTTAATTGCACCCGCAATACCTTGTGCCGTGCTAATTAATATATTTAACATTGCATTCTTTTTTTCTCTTTTAACTGATTCTTTTTCAATTTTAGCAGATTCTTTGTCAAATTCTTTTTGTGATATTAAACCCGCATCTAATTGTTTTTGTAAAGCCTTTTTTTCATCAGATAATTTTTGTTGTCCTAATTGAGCTAAACTCCCCATTATATTCATTGCAGATTCTAATTCCATCTTTTTAACGTCCTCAATCTGCTTTTCTTTTAACTCTTTTTCTTTCTTTGAATTAGCGTCTATTACTCCAAGCCTTTTTTCCTCAGCTTTTATTAACGCTTCAAGTTCTTTGTCTGTTAATTCTTCTGTAATTTCTAAATTTAATTCTCTTGTTTGAAGCAATAAATTTTGACGATCTAATTCGGCTTTTGCTATTTTCTTTTTTTCAGTATCTATTTGTTTTTCAAACGTAACAATTTCTGTTACAACTCGTTTTTGTTTTAATATTGAAGCCGTTTCTAATTCTGTTAATCTAGCTTTTTCAGCAGCAAGGTTTTGCATATCTTCCTCACTTGATTTACCTAAGTCAATTATCTCTTGTAATGCATTAACTTTATCTTCTTGTATAGACATCTCAATTGACGCTACTCTTTGTTCTTCTGCAACCGCAGCTTTTAAGGCAACTAATCTTTCTTCCATTGACTTAGATTCATCTTCTGCTAATAATCTACTTTGAGCAATTAATTTATTTGCATCTGCCCTAACTGTTAGCATATCTCTCTCCCTGTCTCGTACATTTTGTAAAGCTTCTGTTAAATCTCCAACGGCTTTTGTTTCTTCTTTTATCTCTTTTGTAATAGATTTAAAAGTTTCAGCCACTTTAGATTGTTGAACATCGTCTAATCCTGTTGATAATTGAACAAAAGAATCTTTAGCTTGATTTACACCCTCTTTTAATAAATCCATATCTCTTGTAAAAACTCCTTTCACTACTTTTCCTAATGCACCAAATGTGTCAACTAAGGCTTTTACTCTATTTATTAAATTCTCTTTAATAGCGTTTGCAAAGGTTTCTAAACTTCCTAAAGGATCTGTAAATAATTTACTTAATGACATAAATAAAGGTTCAATTCTGTCCCTCAATACATCAAACATTGCAGATATTTTGGCACCCATAACTTCAAATTTCCTTGCCGTTTCTATATTACCACTAAATAAATCTTTTAGCTTCATAAATGCGCTAATAATTAATCCTATTCCCAACGCTTTAAATCCTAATCCTAACGCTTTAGTTCCTCCCGTCATTCCTTTTAGACCCTTTTCAGCGCCTTTAGATGATTTTGCAGTATCTTTTATGCCTTTATCTAATTTTTTTACGTTTTTTTGAGCACCTTTAGTCTCAACGTCTAATATAATTTTTTTTGTTACTGTCATTATCTTAAAATTATTCTTATTATTTGTTTAAACAATCTCCTAAAACTTGTGTGATATTCTTCTAATCCATATTCAAAATCAAGGTTTTTATCTTTATAATCTACTAATTGCAAATGATCTATTGATTTTGTAATAAACTTCGCTGAATCTTCTATATAATTTTTTAATTCCATATTAAATAATCTCCGTTTTCAAATTGTATTCTTTGTCCATTTTGGAATAACGCCCAATTTTCATCGTGTGCAATTCCTATATTATAAATTCTGTTTATGTCTATTTCAGCAGATAACTCCCAAACTCGGTTTGTGTCATTTTGTGAATCTTGAATTCCAAATCGTAAAACTCCCTGATTAATATCAATATATAATGAACATACGCTTAATAATCCTGCTTCTTTTAAACTGAAATCAACAGTTCCTCCAATAGTACCTAATTGAGTTGGTGTTGCTCCATCTACTTTAAACGCAGTATAATATCCGATTCCCTCAGTGCTTCCTAATGGATAAGATGCATTTTTGCCACCTATTACCGTTGCTAATCCTTTTACTCTTATAATTATATTTACATTAGGAGGAATTTTTAATGATTCTTCCCCCTTTTCGCCTCTTGGATAAGCATAATTTTTATTTGATCCAACAGTATTTCCCATTAATATAACTTTATGACTTTCTCCCTCTAAATAAGGCATTAACCTGTTTTTGACGTTATATTTAATAACTTGATCGTCTTTCATATAAGGCAAAATTTCTCTACTGTATTTTGTATTATCGCTTCCAATAACAAACGGTTTTTCTTTTACTCCTAAAATTCCCGTTAATAATCCTTTCAAATTCTGTGTTTTCCATATTGATAAAACACCTTGTTTGTTAGTTATTTTAGCCGGAGGACTTCCCGCATAAGTCATACAAGGATATAAATTTTGGTCTGCATATGTTGTTTGATTCCATAATATAAAACCTCCGTTACAATCGCAACAAGCCGGTTGAGTGTATAAGCTTATTTGAGTTCCTGTTAATGTTGGTGAGCAAGTTGGATCATCATCAGGACACCAAACATAAGCACCATAACCCGTTGTTGCGTCACCAATAAAATTTAATCCTCCAGAAATACCACCCACATAACCTAAAACATAATCGCAATCAGTACAATTTTCTTTAGTGTCTAAAGATTTAATAAATGTTATTTTAGTAGAAGCATTACCATTAACTTGATAATTTTGTATTTTTAAAATCCTCCAATAAGTATCTTTTATAAAAATTTCATCGTTAAATTTAAAATCAAATATGTCGTATGCATCTAAATTTACGAACGCCTCCATTATTCGTGCATTATCGCTATAAATTTCATTTAAATAAGATTTCCAATACTTACCATATAAAGAACCATTAAACCAATTTCCCTGTGTATCTCCATTGTTAAAAATTAAATTAGTTCCGTTTAAAGGAGGTGTTGAATTCCAATAAAGGCTAACAGTGTCAGCATTTAACGAATAAGTATCTGTTGTTCCCGGTACGTCAAAAGGACTGCAAACAGGATATTCATTATAAGAATAAGCCGTTATTATTTCTGCAGTTGAATTATGATTGTGTAAATAATATGTTGTTGTATTATCTGCTGCGTCTTTTACTGAAACGGGAGTTCCTGAGTAATAGAATAATTTAGGTTTGGTTTTTTTAACTACATTATTACCATCATTTTCATTAGATTCATAACCAAATTCATATTGAACAGTAAAATTAGCTAATAAAGATGCGCCGGATTGACTAGCTGATTTATAAATTTGATCGTTAATAAAAGGACTGAAAATTGAATTGTTTTTTAATTCTCCTTTTGCAAATTCGTTAGTATCATCTTGAATTCTTATATGACCAAAAACGTTAACATCTGGATAACGTTCTTTTAATACTGCGTTATTTAAATCAACGTCCTCTTGGTCTGATAAATGAACTATCTTTTTTTGTAATTCCGTGGTGTCTTTTATTATTATCTCTTTAGACGTGTCCAATTTATCTGTCCAACGCTTTATACTACCTAATGCGAGATAATCGTTGTAAGGTTCTATAATTAAGTTAGAATCGTTATCTGGATCGGTTACAACCACTAAATTAAATCTTTCAATTATATCTTTTAAAAAATCCTTTTGTTTTAAATCAGGATCAATGCAAGATGGAATATCAACAGTTGCACCGTAAACGTTAGTTGAATAACCCATCCAATTTATTATTGCAGATGCAGTAAAAGTTTGTGTTCCTATTTGTCCCAATCTTACAACTCCATTAAAAGCCGAGCTAACACGTTCAACATAATATAAACGAAACACAACACACGCAGAAGCGCCAACAGGCATATTTTCTAAAGATACTGTATTAGTCATTCCATACGAACCTGCATTTCCCGTACCATCTGACCATAAATTACCAATTTCAACATTAGTTGAACCGTAAAATTCATCTACTAATGAATTATAAGTTGGAGAAGTGGGATCGTTGTCCCATTTTTGCAAACCTATCCAAAGACCTGAAGTGTATGGAGATATATTTCTAACATTATTCCAAAAAACATAGTTATAAATTTCTATACTCGCCATATCAAAAGCCTCTTTAGTAAAGAAATGGTTTGTTGTATTCCAAATTTGATCTGAATCATAAGGGACGCCAAGAGTGGTTATTGGGAGATTAACTGGACAAGGCATAATTTCATCCGGACAAATATAAGTTGTTCCCGGAATCAAGATTTCCCCCCAATTATCTGTATTACCAACATACATAAGACCACTTGGAGCAGTATTTGCATTTGTAGTAGGTAATGCAGCAGCTTCAATATGATTTGCCGTTGTCATATAGATTTTACTAAAATAATCACTATCTAAAAAAGAAGACGTATAACTAAAACCAGATCTTGCAATAATTCTTTCAAACAATGTTCTTATTTGAATTGCAGGTCTAAATTGAGATAAATTAACTGTATAATTTGAAGCACTTGAATATCCTAAAGTAGTTATATCGGATTGACTCATTCTTAAATAACGATCATTAGTTGGATAATAAAAACCCGGCTGAGTCACGGAAAAAGGATATACAATTTGAGTGATTCCGTTATTAGTTAATGTTGTTCCGGAAGTGTTTTGAAGCGTATTATTCCAACTATTGCTTAAAGTCGTATTGTCGTAAACGTGGTTAAAATCTCCCGAATAACTTCCATCATCTTCTAAAAAAACATCTTTCAAACGGTTGTCTCCAATAACACTAAATAAAGTAGCCGTATTAGATAATAAAATAACTTCATATAATTCAGCTTTTTTATATATAGATTTTAATTGTATTGTTCCCTCAAACTGTGGTGTTGTACCTACAAATAAAACGGCATCAAATTTAGTACGTGTACTAAATACTAATGTTTCTAAATTAACATTATACCAATTTTGGAAAAACTCGTTATTATTATCTGTGAATGGTAATTTAAATGTTTGGCTAAAACTCCCTTTCCTTTTCTCAGGTTCTTTAATGTCAGCAAATTGGAAATTTAAACTTATATTGGGAGATTCTTGCAAGTCTAAATTATACGTGCTATCCTGAGTTGAAGAACTTGTTGCTTTCCTATATGCGACTAATCTAACTTCCATTATGAATTAGTATTTATGTTATTAGCGTATTCTATTTGAATTGTATATTGAATTAATTTATCGTTTGCCTGTGTCTTAACTGTAAAATTAGTATCAACAACATTCACTCCCTGCGTGAATTCTGTATCAGTATTTTGAACAACCTGAACTTCGTTAGACTTCATTAGGCTTTGTAATAATACTGCATCTTCCTCACTTATCCAATCAGTCCTTAAAGTCTCTGTAAGCGTTGCTTCTGTGCTTCTAACGGTCTTTCCTCTTTGTGTGTTGTTATAGAAAAATTTACTTGAACTGTAATAACCCATTAAAGTTGAATAAGTATCTCTTTTAACATTTAATTTCTCAGTTGATTTACAAGTAAAATTAAAATAATCATAACCTCCAACAGTATTAACCCAAGCTAATCTCCTTGTTTTGAATCCTTTTATTCTGCAATTATCTCTTTCAAATTCGTAAACATCTGTTCTTGCAGATCCTCCAGATTCAAAACCTTGTATTGTGTATCTAACCCAACCATTATTAGAGGCATTAGACGGACGTGCAACAACGTTTGAACCGGCTTCAAGGTTAGCCGTTCCGCATCCGAAATATAACAATCTATATGGATCATTATCCAAATCATCGTTAACAGAAACCGGATCATAACCACCATAAGTTGTTGAATTTGTTATGGTTGTAGATGATAATGCTACTCCTAAATTCGAATAATATATTATATTAATTTTATCAATTTCACTATCAAAATTACCGTTATCATTTAAAAACGCAACAGTATGAAAATCGTCATCTCTAATTTTTGTCCTATAAACTTTAGCTGAATTATATTTAGAATTTTGTTTAATTAAATCGCTTAAAAATAGATCAGAAGATGAACTTGCTTGATATTTTTGAAACGCCGTTCCTTGTATAAATAATGGATCTGTATCTCGTTGAGTCAATAAAGGTAAAGACGCCTTAAGGTAAAACCGTGTATTTGTTGCGGTGCTTCCTGTATTTTCTGTTGGTACTTGATTTGCGTTAACTGAGTATTCTTGATAAGCTTTTACAAAAATTTTAGTTATTTGTGTTTTGTCTGTTCTTTTGTCTCCACTAACAGAATAATAATCAGAGGTTGTAGAGCCAACACCGGTATTAGCACAAAGTTTATGAATTGTTTGAAATGGTTGTCCGGCTATATTCTGATCAAATATGGTATTAGTTAATTGACTGTTTACAATCTTTTTTAAATCAAAAAATGCTCTTGCATTATTGTTATTTATATCAACAGAATAACCGTTTCTACGTTGTTTAATTTTACCTAATAAAGTTCCGTTATTATCATTTATTTTTATTTCTAAAATCAGTTTATAATAAAAAAATCCTGCAATGCTTGAATTCTGAATTACCATATATCCAATAACAGGATTCCAATTAGTTATTACAGGGACTTTATCGCCACTGTTTACAGGTTTTTGTTCAAATAATATGCTCATAATAATTCTGTATTTAATGATTTATCTAATGATTCTAACAACTCATCAGCATAAGCGTCTATAATTTTAGGCATAAATGCCTTTACTTCTTGTTCATAAGGTTTTGTAAAAAATAATGTTCTATAAAGTCCCTTTCTAAAAATTGATCTTTGTATTAAATAAGCCATAGATTTACGAGTTATAAATTGTCCTTTAGAATTCCGAGCCTGTTTTAATGGTTTGCTAACAATCCATTTGTCAATAAATCTTCTGGGAGGCATTTTGTCTTTAAATTTAAAAGGACTTTTAATTGCTCGTAATGTTCCCGTTCCTCCACGTTTAGCCTGTTTACCTGATTTTGCAGTTCCTCCAACTGACTTTCCCGATCCTCTAACTCCCTGATCTACGAATTGCCAATAATCCTCAGCGCCTCCAAAACTCCATTCTAATTCAACTCCCTTTTGACCTCCTTTTACGTTATATTGAATACCATCATATAAAGTATTACGGCTTGTTTTTTTGCTATAAGGTTTTGCCGTGACTAAATTTCTTCTGGATTTATCAACAACAGTTTTTCCTAAATCTTGTAATACTTGAATTAATTTACTCATTATTAAACCGAATAAATAGGTGCTGTGCACAAATTGTTTTTATTATTTACTAATACTTGTATTTCGGCAGTCCATCCACTTAACACATTATCAAATTGCATTGTGATAGGTTGTGCGTTTATAGGAATTTGAATTATCATTTCTTTATCCAAAACGTCAACAGGATAAGCCGGATTTCCTACAACATCGCTTAGATTTTGTTTAAACGTGCTTATTAAGTCTTTTAAAATGTTTAAAGTGAAATTATAAGTGTCTCCAACTGCATCTCTTTTATCTTCAAAATTATTTACAACGCCTTCAAAAAAATCTTGCTTTTCAATATCTTCGTTTAATGTCTGTTCTAATACGTAAACAGTGAACGAATAAGTCATTGTTCCGGTGTCTATATTAACGTTGCCCGGTTCAAGATAAACTAACGGATAATGTTTAGCGCCTAATTTATTTATGTCTACTTCGGATAATTGACCGCAAAAAAAAGCTTGAGGATTTCTTAACGCTTTTGTTGCTTCCCTAAAATTCTGAACTATTTTATTGTAATTTATCATAATTATTATTATTTGTATTGTTGTGATCCTGAGTAAAAGCTAAATAAGTAAGCACTTCTAAAATCGGTTTTTTTACTATTTTTTCAATATCTAAAATACTGTTTGATAATCCGTATAATATATTATACCAACCCCATTTGCTTTCCATATTTACAGAACCTTTTTTATCTGTATTTTCTTGTTCTGTTTTTTCAAATAATTGTGAGAAATCTTTACTAATTTTTCTCCTAAAGTCAAAAAAAAACCTAAGCTTGATAACGCTATATCCATTGGACAACTTTTAAATAATTCTTCCTTAAATTGATCCGGATCGTAATCCTCAATAGCATAACGTTCCCCCCTTTTAAATGTAATCTTCCTGTAAAGAATAGACATAATTACGTGCAAATTTTCAATTGGTTCTTTGCAATAGTTTTCTAAATCAATATATTCTCCCGTTGTCAGTTTAGATAAATTAGGTATAAATCCATAATCTTCATTATCAAATTTAAAACGTTTTTTAAACATCATCTTATTTGGCTCAGTGTCAACTAATTCTTTAATAATTTTAACAATATCTTTAAGATCTTTAAAATTCATTTGTTTTACTATTGTCTCAGTCGTATTACATAATAACGCAATACTATTTATAATCTTTTTTCTTTCGTCAATTTTAGATCCCTGAACTTTTATATACTTCTGGTAAACACTTATTGTTATGTCTTCCCATTTATTCGGAATAGTTAATTTAACTTCTTTCATTACTTATAAATATAATTTTTAGCAATTTGTCTTTTTTACGAATATAAATAAAAAAGGGACTGAGCCAAAGTTATTTAGCAAACAGTCCCAATTTAGTTTATGGCAGGGGCGGAATTCCTTCTCTCTTGTTGCGTTGGCTACTGCAGTTAGCTGATTTTTCTACCGTCATTCCCTACCGTTAAGAGTTTTGCTAATAATCCGTTTATAAAATAACCGTTGGTTAATTGGGATGTTCACGCTTTTATTTAACTTTTCTCTTAAATATAATTAATCGCAACATTGGTTTCCTCCTCTTTTCTCAGTCGGTCGGATTAGATTTGGTTTAAAACATATTACCCGATCAATTATAAAGCTAATTTACTAATAAAATATAATACCAAACAAATTTTA
>MDTC01047918.1_pt1 | contig 23640 bp, 24 predicted proteins | sample 811181 | NCBI WGS metagenome assembly MDTC01 (sample SAMN05326644, study PRJNA326480) | marine metagenome | isolation source: seawater | place: Pacific Ocean: North | collected 2011 | reverse complement strand
CTTCCGTGTCTTAAGACAAAGTACCATTGGCGCTGAAAGGCTTGACTGCCGAGTTCGGAATGGGATCGGGTATTACACTTTCGCAATAATTACCAGGCAGAGGTTTTTACTAAAAATAATTGGCTATGTAAAGATTAATATATCTCTTTAAAATAAAAAATACTCATTTTTACTCGAAAGTAATTTTACTTGTGTCTTTTTTTTAAGGTAGTTGTCGATTGGATTGCACTAGATATCAGAACATAAAATACTCCAATAATTAAACCTGATAAAATTGAAATTTTTAAAATTGAATTAGCGTTTTTTAATGATTTTTGCTCTAATGAATAAATATTATAATTTATCCATTTAGTATCTATCTTTTTGAAAGAATTTATTTTTTCTGCAATAAAAATAAGGTTTTGGTAATCTCGTTTTTCAATAAGTTCAATTTCCTTATCAATCGCTTTATACCCTCTTAAATAATATGCAATATCATTATTATTAATAGTTAATGACACACTGGATTGAGATAAGTCAACATTATCTATTTGATTTTTTTTAATTTCAAGATCTTTAGCGATAGAACTTTGCTCTGTTAAATAATTTATTCTATTCATGTCATTATTTTCGGTCATTTCTTTTAAAAATCTTAATTGTTGCTCTAAATTTTTGTAAATTGATTTTTCTAAATTTATTAACGTAAGATCTAGTGTATCTTTTATAATTTCACTTGCTTCATTGGCGTTATCCCATGAAAAATATAATATAAATTCAGTTGGATTTTTTTCAGATTTAACAATCTGTAATGATTTTGCATAATTAAATAATATTTTTTTTCGAGCTTCTAAGGGTATTTGTTTTAAATTTTCTCTAATTTTTTTTGTTTTTTGTAAATTAAAAATTAATTCCTCTTTATCTTTTAATTCTCTAATAAATTTATTTAGAATAATTGTTTCATCGTTTAAATTATTTATTTTATTTATTTGATTTATTTGATTTATTTTGATCAAATTTTTTAAGAAAAAATAATTATATAATTCAGAACTTTCGCCTTGTTTTATAGCTAATGAATATAAGTAATTGTTTGGTTTATGAAAATGATATGCATATCCCATTAAAAATAAAATTATTATAATTAAAAAGATTTTTATTTTACCCTTCCAAAGAATTTTGAAGAAGTTAATTAGATCTAATTCATGATTGTATATGACGGATTTTTTTTTCATATCAATGTCTTAATAGCTTAATACACATTCAGTGTCAAAAATTTACTGATTATTGAACCTTAAGAATTTTTCAGTTCTATTAGAAAAAGTAGCAATGGTGTTTAAAACATATCGCAATTCTTAACGTTATTGATGAATTGTCATAGCAAATAAAATTGTGCAAAAAATTTTCATCACTATTAGGACCTCCTCCATCACTACAACTTGTGGAACAATAATTATTATCACAACTATGTTTTCTATTAGATTGAGCCCTTTTTTAATCATAAACTTCTGACGTTAATATTAGTATTTTATTTTTAGCATAAGTTGTTGTAAGAATACCAGACATCAATAAAGTTTTAAGAATTTTATCTAGCATATTAAAAGAACATTGATTATTTTATAAATAAATCGGATCTTACATCAAACTCATAACCTAAAAGTTAACACTTCAAATCTAGCTTTTCACCCAATTTTAAGCTAAATTTTTTACCCTATTACAAAGTAACTATTTTTTTTTATAAAAAAACCTGAGAACCATTCTATCACCTAACATTGTTCTTGATCCTCTATGAGCACCTGCTTCATCAAAAATAAGGGCACCTCCCTTTTTTACTTCATGATCAAATAATTTTGCATCCAGCTCACCATTTAAAATTAATTTTGATGTATCTAAAAACTCTGTAATGAGATTTTCATCAACAGTTTTTTTAATATAATTATAATTCTCTTTTATTAAGATAATTTTTCTAAAATCAGAAAGTGTCCAGTATTTCTGATACTCAATACTTCCGTTATAAATACCCTCTTTAAGTGCATAAGCAATTTTATGACTTTTTGGTATATAAGACAAACATCCGTTATCAGATGACACATCACTTAGATAAAAAAAAAATTTAATTGCATTTTGATCTGGCTTAACAAAATTTTTTATATTTTCTCTGCCTGAATAAGCATTATCTATATGCCATTGAATAACTGGTTTCTCTGATTTAGGACTCCAATAATGATCTATTCTTATCAATTTTACTTTGGATTCTAAAATTTCTTCTGCTATTTCCTTAAGATTAAGTTTCTTAGATAAATTAAAATAGTAAATTGATTTAAAAATATTATTTAATTTAAATTTAAAAATTTTTTTTATTAGTAATTTTAAATTAGTAACAAAAGTACTATCTGGATCATCTTTATGAGGTTTTAGTGTTTGAATTATCTTTACTATTTTTTCTTGATCTATATCACTCAACCAATTATCAATTTTTACAATTCCATCTAATTTAACTTTTTCAACATAATTTTTCATCTTTATTAATTTTTTTTATTTTCAATCTTGATAACTTAAAAAATACATTGTGTCAAAAATTTACTAATTCTTAAACCTTAAAAAAATTCTTAACTCTATTAGAGGAAGTGGTGCACTTGACTCCTAAGATCAGAATAAGATCAGGGATTACACTTTTGTAATAATAACAATGTGCTTTTACATATTTAAGGAACTTAGTGCAAAGTATCAAAATATTTATTTATTAAATACAAATTATTTAAAATTTATTATTGTTCTTAAGTCTGTTTAACAAATTTTGAAAATGATAAAATAAAAAAGGAATAATACTATTTAATGTGTTTAAACTGCTTATTTCATCTTTATATATCACTTCAGATTTGATTTAGAGAGTTCATCATTTGAGCCTAAAGAAATTATTTCACTAATTTTGATAATGGTGATTATATCATGGTTTTTAACAGCTGCCAAACGATGAGCAACCATAATTATCGATACTTTATTTTCTAATTCATCAATTACATTTATAACATTTTTTTTCTGTAATGTTATCTAGATCACTAGTTGCTTCATTAAAAATAATTAATTTAGGATCATTATATAGAGCTCTAGCAATTCCTATTCTTTGTCTTTTTTTTTTAAATTATTATTTTGATAAAATATACTTAATGAGCAATATTTTTTTTTATAAGAATTTTCTCTTCTAATTCTTTTTATAAAAAAATAGTTTTTAATTTTTTTACTCGACTCTAAGTGATTTAGAGTAAAATAACTCTCATTTGATACATAATTATTTTTCTTAAAATTAATATCTTTTATAATATCATCCACACATAAAATGCCATTTGAGTTTAATAAATCTAATGAATTAATGATATCAATTGTTACTTGTGGATTTAAATGATCACCATCAACCCAAATAAGATCAAATTTTTTTCCAAAAAAATATTTTTTAATATTAATAGAATTTAATTTTATAAAATTCACATTATTTCTGTTTAATTTTTCTTCTCTTAATTTTAAAAAATTATCTAGTTCTTTTTTTTGGTCTCTATTATAAGTGTTTTTAAATTGTTCATCGTTTTCATCCAAATCAATTGTGGTAATCAAAGATTTTTCATAAATTTTTGAAATAAAATTTGTAAATTCAGCATTATGTGTACCAATTTCTAAAATACTAATTTTTTTATCTTTAAAATAATCTTTAAGGCCTGCAAATAAATGATAATGCCAACTCAAGGAAGTACTTTGATAAGAATAATTTGTTGAATTGAGTCTTAATTTTATTTTATCAATGTCAAGTCGAAATGATTTAATTAACCTTTCATTGTAATATAAATCTTTTGAAAGGTCATAGTTTTGGGATCTATAATCCATAAAAAATAAATATATCTTTTTCATATACCAATAAAAAAGAGAGGGTAAAAATTTTTTCAATAATTTAAGTATTTTTTTTATCATTATTTAATCAAATAAATCTCAAATATTATGTGTGGAATTTAATATATCTTATTACGTATATTTTAAAATAAAAACAATTCCAAATAAAAATATAAATTCAATTTACTAATTAAACAGACCTTTTTTTTGAGATTAACTTTATTTTTCTTCTAATATTCTGTCATACAATTTCATATAACTAATTGCATATGCAAGGTCTTCTTTGTCAAAAAATATTTGATTACTATTCAGTAAAATTTCGGCATCATAAAAAAATTTTTTTTATAATTTTACGGATTTTCTTCTTAGCAAAATGTGGAATTTTACGTACAAAACTTTTTGGCCAAAGATAAGTAAGATTATTCCAAAGACTAGTGATGATAATATCTAGCTGAATGTTATCTAAATCTTTACAAATTATATAAATTTTTTTTCTTGTAATTTCTAAAACATTTTTAAAATTTTTAAATTGCTCCTGTTCATATAAACCACAATAACGCACATTTACTCAATTTCTAATCCAATACAATTTTTGAGTAGCTTTTGAATTTCCAAACAAATCAGACACAAGTTCAAATATAATCTCATCCATTAAGGCGTAAGTTGGTAACAAATCAAAAGTTGAGATAGTTTTTTTTATTACTTCAATATATGCGTCTCTCCTCCAAACAGCATAATGTGCTATTGGAGCATATAATCTCGTATGATTATATAATCTTCCATTAACATTATTTATATTTTTATATCTATTTAGACTCTCACTTGATCTAATGTAAAAACTTGTTTTCCATTATTTCTAACTACTATAGCTTGACCTGAGCAGATAATTAAATTTTTATCTTTCTCCAATTCATCAACACTTGCAAGTTAACCATAATATGTATATCGCTCATCATGATTTGAATGAATTAAATAATTTTTTTTTGAAAAGAGTCCGCCAATTAAACGTTTTTGATAAGAGAAATTGATCTGTTTGGATTGAGCATTCTTTTAAAAAGCAACATATACTATATTATTTTTTTTAATCTAATTCTATCATTTAAACCCAGATATGGTTTCTGCTCATCTACAAATATAACTTCAGAACATATTTTGAAATAATATTTTGCAGTTTCAATTGCAATTTCTCTTTGATGAATAGAAGTTAAACGAACTAATATATTTATTTTTAACTTTTCACTAAAAATAATTGACTATTTAAAGATTAATATATCTCTTTAAAATCAAAAATACTCATTTTTACATTCATTTATAACTAATAAATTTAAGTAATTATTTGGTATTTGTGAATAATGTCAAATATAGCTGAAAACTCAATTAAACGATATGTGGAGAGTAGAGTTTAGATATTTTTTCAATTTATTGTATTATGAATTCTAAACCTTCTTCAGATGAAATTATAGGTAAATTTTTTTTGTAATCTAAAAAATTAAAAAAATTTTCGTTTTTTATATTATTTAATTTATTATATTGAAAATTTTCATTTACCTTTAATATTCCTATACCCATGTCAATATTTACTAATCTAAAATCAGCGTTTTCTGAATTTGCAAGTTCCACTGCTACTTTCCAAACATCTCCTGTCCAAAAAGTTTGTTTTCGAGGCACGTTTTCTTCAAAAGGAGATCTTGGTAGAAAGTCATGAAATAAAATTATTCCCCCATCTTTTAAAGATTTTATAGAATTTAAACAGTCTCTTTGACATTGCTCATATTCATGCAAACCATCAATAAAAATTACATCAAATTTTAAATAATTATATTTTTGAAAAAATTCATCTGAAGTCATTCTATAATTACCACCTCTTTCAGGATCTACTCCAAATTTTTTATCATTTTTAAGGGGGATAGAATTAAAAACATTATTATCTTGAACTCCGATTTCAAGATAACTACAATCTTTAAATTTCATAATTGCTTTATTAATAAAAGCATGTCTACTATAAAAGTTCTTTTCATACTCAAATCTATGAATAATCTTTTCCTGATGAAATATTCTATTTTTTAATTCTCTAATATAAGAAGGTTTGCAAATAGGTGGTACAAAAGGTTTTAAAAAAAGTTTAATTAATGTTTTTATTTTTTTAATCATGAATTAATATTTTTATATATGCCTTATTTAGCATAATAAATCAAAAAATAGAAAGAATATTCGTTTTAAGTTTAACATCAGTTTTATACTTAAAAAAAATTTAATCTAAAATATTTCTTTATTAAATACAAATTAGAGGAAATTTAAGTATTAATCTTAAACCTATTTAACAAATTTTGAAAATGATAAAATAAAAAAGGAATAATACTATTTAATGTGTTTAAACTGCTTATTTCATCTTTATATATTACTTCAGATTTAATTTGATGAATTTTTATTTTATGTTGAGATAGTCTAAAAATTAGATCTTGTTCAAAAAAATAATTTGACTTTAATTTTGTTAAATTTACTTTTTTTAAAATTTTCTTCTTAAATCCAAATAATCCATTTGTAACATCTTTAGTTTTAAAATTTCCTGTTGTAATATTAGATAAATAAGTAAGAGCATTTGCGCCAATAATTCTAATTAATGGCATTTTTCTTTTTAAAGAGTCATTAAAACTTAAAGATCTATAACCTTTACAAAAATCAACATGATTTTTGAGAAGGATATTGATTATTTTTAATAAATCACTAGTTTTATGTTGATTATCTGAGTCAAATTTTATTATAATATCAAAACCTTGATTGTAAGCTAAAAAAATACCTTTTAATGTTGCTCCACCAACACCAAGGTTTTTTTTAAGAAATAAAAATTTTACATTTTTATCTTTTTTTATTTTACTTTTTAAAAAATATACACTTTTCTGAGGACAATTATCATCTACAAATATTAAGCAATCAACTTTTATTTTTTTTAATTTGTTGTAAACTTTTAAAATATTATTTTTAACTTTAAAGCACGGTAAAACTATACAAATTTTTTTTTTCATAAACTTTAATTGAAAAAATTTAAAATGTTATTATAAATTTTAATATTCTCTAATTCATGTTTAGTTAAATCTCTATTAAAAAATTTAAAATTTTTATAAAATAAAATACCTTTAGATATATGTCTGCTTGTAGATTTCAAAAAAATAGAATTTTTAAATATATAATCGAGAAGTATTTTTTGATTTTTATTAATATTTGTTAGTTTCAAAAGTTTTTTTGGTTTTTTAAAATATTTTTTATAATTATCTTTCCTTAATGATTGTTTACTATAATTTTTCTTTAATGAAACTAAAGAAAATTTATAAAAAATTTTTTTTTCTTTTTTAAAATTATGAATTTCAAAAATAGGATAGGAATGCAACATTATACCTTTAATTTTTTTTATAGCATCATTTTTATCTTTAAAATTTTTAAAACAAACAATTGTTCCTGTAGTCATATTTGGCTCTAAAGTTTTAAAACTCAAATTTAATTTTTTAAGAAGAGATTCTGGTTTTTGAAACCTTAGATGAAATTCATTTTTAATTTTTTTTTGAGAAAACCCATTATAAATTATCGATGAATTATAATCATCTTCAATTTTATTAATAATTTTTATCATTTTATCTAAATACCAAAAATAAACATATTCATATTTTTTGGTGTCCCAATAGTTATGTTGATAATGTGCAAATGAATTTAGCGCAATAATAGCTAAGTTAGATTTTTTTTGTTTTAAATTTTTTTTTAAAATCAATAATGAAATCAAATCTAAAAAAAAATATAAATTAAAACTTTTTAGTTTAAATGCAAAAAAAATTTTAAGTAATCCAGGAAGTAGTTTTATTATTGAAAAAATTGATCTTGAAAAAATTATTTTGTAAAGAAAAATTATTCCATATAAATTTATTTTAAGTTTATTTATTGAGGGATAATTTTTAGCATAATACCTCGGTAACATTAAAAAACTGTTAAAACTGTCAGGAAAAGCTTTTTCTTTAAAGCTCCATGGATCAGGAAAAAATAAATCAATATGATTTTTTTTATTTAATGTTGAGTTAAAAGCTCCCCAAATGGTGGAATTAATTTTTTTTTTTGACAAAGTTTCCCAAATTTGTTTTTTTGATTTATGAAGCCTTTGACCCAATCTATAAACTTTATGTTCTTTAGATTTTTTACCTGTATGGACTGAAATCCATTGAACCCAAGGATCTAAATTAAAACCCTCATGTTTATCTTTTGTAAATGTATTAATTTTTTTTCTTTTTTGAAAAAATTTTTCAATTGTTGGAAAATTATATTTTTTAGCTCCATATAAAAAAAAATTAAAATCAAATTCGTTTAATTCAATAATTAGTAATTTTTTTTTCATTTATATTATATTATACTAAAAAAATATGTAATTTGTAATTTATCAACTTAATAAAAATTTTGTTGATTTTTTTAATTCTGAAAATTTACAAAACTTCCTTTTTTCATAAAGTAGCTCTCCTCTGTGAGGTCTTTTTACAACATTATTTATATCTAATTCTTCTATAAATAAATAATTTTTGAAAAGATAATGTGTAATAATAAAAGGATAAAGACCAATCCATATTTTTAGTTGAGTTCGATAATTAAATAAAAGTTTTATGAAATTAATTCTTTCTTCTTTTAATATGTTTATTTTTATTAAATTTTTTTTTTTAATTGGATTAAAGATTCTGAAATAAATAATAGATGTTTTATATGCATTATAAAGTGAATATTGAAAACATTTTTTAATTTTAAATTTTTTTTTAAATCTTCTCACTAACAAATTGCAAGTATCATGATCTTCATGTCCCCCCTCCCAAGAATGAGTATAAATTACATCTGGTTTAACCGATTTAAGTATGTAATTTTCAAAATATGTCGAAATTTTTTTTGCATTAAGATGTAATTCATTAGTTTTAATTTCAAGTTTTCTTCCAATAAAAAAAATATTCTTTTTCTTCACACCAAGAAAGGTTAATGTCTTAATGCTCTCCTTGTCTCTTAAAATTAGTCTATTCTTTTTAATTTTTTTATTTGTTCCCGATGTAAAATAAAAAATAAATACTTCATTATTTAATGCATCTTTTTTGAGTTGTGGAAAAATACCAAATTCATCATCTTGATGAGAGAAGATATAAAAAATTTTTTTTTTCATTAAAATATATCAAAGTCTAAAAAAGAAAAAAAAACTTTTTCATAATCTAAATTAATTTTGTTATTATATGTTTTGTATAAAAAATTAAGAGGTGATGGTTTTAATTTTTTTGGAATATTAATAATATTTTTATTTTTAAGCTTGCCTATCTTTCCTATAAATATAAAAAATTTTAAAATATCTTTATTAGATTTGATGAATGATACTTCATCATCAAAAAAAATAAGAGGTGCATGTGCTTTTAATGAAAAATATTTGGTAATTGAATAAATCGGTTTTATTTTAATATTATCATTTTTAGTTGAATATGTTTTATTATTAGGATTTTTAAACCTCCATAAAATTTTTTCATTATTCCAAACCGAAAAAAAATTATATTTTTCAATATCAATGTTATTCTCATTTATTTCACCCCAACCTAAGAATGCGTCCAATTCACCCAAATTAATTAAGTTAATTGAATTTACCCAAGCAGGTGTTGCTGATTTATTTCCGATTGCTATTAAACCATCAAAATTGTTTTTTTGTATTAATACCTCAAATTTTTTTGCCATTTTGCTGAATAACTTTTGTCCTCTATAATTGCCATCAACACAAACATTGATCGACATTATAAATTTTAGTTTTTTTTTATCATAACAAAATTCGTGAGGAACCCCACCCACCTGTCCAATTAATTTATCATAGTCATAGCAATCTATACCTATAAAATTTCCACTAGGATTTTTATTATAAAGCCAATTTATATAATCAAAATGAAATTTATTTTGATTAAAACATTTAGTATATAACTTACAATATTTTTTTATGTTTAAATTTGAATTAGAAATTTTAAAAGTAATATTCATTTTGGCTTAACTACTTTGTAATAAAACCTTATATCTCTTATAAATTTTTCTATTGATATAGAAACCAACACATATGTTGGTGTTAAATAAAATATTTGAAATCTGTTTGGTTCACTTGAAGTAAAAAGACTACAGTATAAAAGAGTTGCAAAAAAAATTATTAAAATAGTTAGCTTTAAAAACAAATTATATTTTTTGACTAAATAATTAAAATTAATAATTAAAAAAAAATACATTAATAGTACATAAGTCGTCAAAAAAACATTATGTTTAAAACTATACGTTTCTCTAATAAAAGTTATTTGATAAATTAGTTTTTTAGATAATAAAAAATAAAAATAAATTATTTGAGCATAATTATCTTTAGTAATGTTAAATTGTTCAGTGAATTGACTATAAGTATATGCAATATTCCAACTTATTTTACCTGTAAGGAATGATTTAACTGCAATGTTATCAATATTAAATTTTATCAAAAAAAAAATTAATAAAGGAAAAAATAATAGATAAATTAAAAATGAAAATATTATTTTTTTAAAAAAATTTTCTCTATAAAAAAGGATTAAGGCAAGGCTTGCTATAAAAAAAGGCAAAATTATTACTCCTTGTGGCTTTGTAATTAAGGATATAATAGAAAATAAAATTCCATAAAAAATTGAAATTATATTTTTATGATATAAACCATTTGCTAAAAAATAAAAAACTAGCGAAAAAACAAATAAAAAGTAAATATCAGCTAGTTTCCATAAGCACCATTCCCAATTAGCTACATAAATAAAAAAAATAAATAAAAAAATTAAAGTAATAGTATTCTTTTTTATAAATAAACTTTTTAAGAAAAAATAAAATGATAAAAAGAGTGCAATAATATTTATAAAATTTGATGTTGTTGAAAAAACAGACTCATTTGGAGTAAGTTTTAATAGAATTCCAGTGATTAATTTTGGAATTAAATAAAGGCTAAAAAAATTAATTTCATTGAATTCTAAATTTATTATTTTTTCAATAATTATAATTCCATTAGGTTTGTAAAATTTTACAAAATCTGTTGAAAAAAAATAATTGTATCTTTCAAAATTAACGAAATAAATTACAGAAAAAATACAGAAAAAAAGAGCTAATAGTTTTTTATTATCAATTTTTTTTAATATTTTACTTACCATATTTAACTTTATTTCGTTACATTAATTAAAACTTAGTTTGTTTTTTACTCCAAATTAAAAATGGTAAATATAAAATCATAATTATTGTTAACCAATTGTTAAATAAATTTCCCGTTGGTACTAAAGGCCAAAGAAAAATCAGTATTCCTGATAATAAACATATTTGAAAATCTGAAAAAATAAAATTTCCTTTCAACCTATAGATAAAATGCTTAACAACAAAATAAGTAAAATAAAAAAAAATAAATATAATAAACAGAAAGCCTATAAGACCTGTTTCAGCAAGTAATTGTACATAAGTATTATGGGGATGCGTTGAACATGATTTTTCACTATAATATTTTTCTTTTCCACAAAACTTTCTAAAATTCTTAACTCCTACTCCTAAAATTTTATTATCTAAAAACATCTTTATCGCAGATACGTAATGTTGATTATGTTCCTCTGTAAAAATATAAATTTTATTTTCATTTATATTATTTTCATTAACATTCACCAAATTCATTTGGGCTAACGTTCTATCTATAATTCTTTCTTTTGAAGTAGGGTTAAAAAAACTTATGGTAATAATTGTTAATATACTTAGAATTAAAGTAATTAATCTTAATTTTAAAAGTTCATTAGAAAACAGAATTATAAATAAAGCTGTAAAATTAATAAAAAAAAATGCAACTCTTTCACCAGATAAAAATATTAATACTTCAGACAAAATAAATATAACTACAAAAATAAAAAATTTAACGTCTTTTTTTTTTAGAAAAAAAATAGAAAGAGCAAAAAATAATGGCCATAGTCTAGTCAAATAGCTTCCTAAAATTAATTCTTCTCCAAAAAAACTACTTACCCGACCCTTACTTCCTGATGAAATACCAAAAATATTTTCACCTCCATAATCAAAATACTGTATGTATCCATCAATTATTAAAATTAAAAAACAAAAAAAAATACAATAAAAGAAATACTTTATAAATGAGTCGTCAAAATTTAGATATGCAACAATTGCAATAATAAAAACTCCATATCGAAAATAAAAAAATGAAATTTTTATTGAATCAATATTAAAATTAACAATTAAACTATTTAAAAATAAATAACCCCAAAATAGTAAAAAAATATAAAAATATTTATTTTTAAATTCGGAAAAGTTTTTTTTTTTAAAACAGTAGGCTAGGTATGACAGGGTTATAATAGAAACTGCTAAATCACTCAAAAATGGTCCAGTAATTAAAAGAAAGGGTAAAAAACAAAATAAAATAAAAGGAATAGTATAAAAAATATATCTTTCTCTTATAGAATTTAATTTCATTACTAAAGTATATTATAATTAATTCAATTTAGTGTAATATTTTTGAAAAAACGTTAAAATAATTAATGATTGATATTTTAATAATCTACTTATTAACCATTTTTTTTATTTTTTTTATTGGATCAGTATTTTCATATAAATTAAGATTAGTAGATATTCCAGATAAAAGAAAAATTCACAATAAGCCAACCGCATATACCGGAGGATTGTTAATATCTTTAATTTATTTATTTTCTCTTCAATTATTTCAAACATTTAGTCTTCAACTAAACTTATTAATATCCACCTCACTTATGATTTCAATTGTAGGTTTTGTAGATGATAAGTACCATTTAAATACTGGTAGTAAATTGATTCTACAAATCTTACCTGTTTTTTATTTAATATATATAGAAAATATAGCTTTAAATGATATTGGCAAATATGGTTTTTTCACTTTAGAATTATATTCATTTTCAAAAATGTTCACTCTTTTATGTGTTTTATTTTTAATTAATTCATTTAACTATTTTGATGGTATAGATGGATCTTTAGGATTTTCGACATTATCTGTCCTTTTTATTTTGTACTTTATCGTCCCAGATGAAAAAATAAAACAATTCATAATTATAATCGCTCTCCCTATAGTAGTTTTTTTATTTTTTAATTTCTCTCTCTTTAAACTTCCAAAATTATTTTTAGGAGATAGTGGTAGTCTTTTATTGGGTTTTATTTTGTCCTTTCTATTAATATTTTTAACAAATAATATAAAAATTCATCCAATATTACTTGCGTGGTCTGTGTCAATTTTTGTCTTTGAATTCTTATCAACAAATATAGACAGATTATTAAGAAAAAAAAATATATTTAAAGCAGGCTTAGATCATCTTCATTATAAGTTGCTAAGATCTATAAAATCAATTTTTTTAACAGATATAATAATTTTTTTATTAAACATTTCTTTATTTATAATTGGATATGTTTCATTCTACTATGTTAATCCCTTTTTTTCATTGGTAACGTTTATACTTTTATTTATAATATTTTTTTATTTTAGAGGGTATTTTTTAAAGTAAAACCAAGTAAATTTAATTAAAAGATATCACACCTATCGCAGAAGGTTCTTCAAGAAATAAAAAGAGTTTGTTATCTTTAAAGTTTAAGTCTCTTACTCTTTGAGAAACTTTGACTTGTTCTAAATCAATTAATTTTTTTTCTTTATCAAGTTTAAAAAAATATATTGATTTATCTCCTTCTCTATCAGATCCCATTGAACTTGTTACAAATTTATTTTCACCAATTTTTGTAATTTCTGAAATTCCAATCGAAGGCACAAAAGCTTTTAATGGCTCAATAAATCCATGCTTACTGTGAGATTTATATAATGGATACCTTTTGTATTTCTCTTTATTCTTATCAGTCCTACCACCATAATGTTCTCCATATGAAGCTATAGCCCAACCATAATTTAAAATTGCATTTTCTTTAGTATTTTCAATTTCAATTAGATTAATTTCATCACCACCTCTCGGTCCATGTTCAGTTTCTAATATGAAGTTGTTTTCTTTATCATAATATAGTCCTTGTGGATTTCTATGACCCATTGATATGATTTCGTATTTAGAATTATTGATATTAATTTTTACTATTTTTCCATTTATGCTTTTTTCATCTTGCGCTAAATGTCTTTGAATGTATTCACCAACAGAAAACAAGATATGACTCTCGTCAAAATTAACTATTCTTCCACCTGATGAATTTGGAGTAAATCCTAATCCCTCGTTTTCAATTAGATTAATTTCATCACCTCTCGGTCCATAATTTGAATCAATACATTTTTCAGAAGAAAATAACTTTTTAAATTTAATATTTTCATAATTCATTTTTCCATATAAAATACTGGTATTCCAACAATCATTTTTTTTTTCCTCTAAATATGAAATAAAAATTTCATTTTGGTTTACATGCAAATCTCTAACTGCAAAATCAGCAGATTTTTTAAATTGGTCCAGACCAATAAATTCATCAATATTATTTTTAATTTGTTTAAATTTTAGTTCTCCGTAAATATTAGTGGCATAACCTAAAACTCCACGAGCTGATAATATTAATAGATTATTCCGATGAAAATCTAAATAACCACCAGGACGTTTCCCATATATTCCACTTGTAAATCCATTAACTATTTTAAACTTAATCATATTTTTGTTATTAGATAATTTTACATCATCAAGTTTTAGTAAATGAATATCAGCTAAAGCTTTTTTATTATCTATTTCCATTTCAAAAAAAATATTCTCTATTTCTCTTTGATTATTTTTGAGCTCAAGTATTTCTTTTTCTTTAAGTGATATTAACTTATATGGAAAAACATATTTTTTTATTATTTTTTTTTGGTCATCTGTCAAAAATCTTATAGATAATTTGCCCTTTCCAATAAAAAAATTTAGGAACACGTAAGCTGTAAAAATTAAGGTAAAAAATAAAATAAATATTAATTTAATTTTATTTTTTAACAAAAATTTCTTCATAATTTTTACAGTCAAACTTGATGTTTAAATTTTTTATCTATTTCTAAAAATTCTTAATAAATTTCCTATACCATACTTTGAAGATTTATCAAAATAGTGAGCTAATAAAGTAATTCTTGGTTCGGAACAATTGGAAGACACTGGGTAATTAGTGTGAAGTGTGGTGTTGCCTAAAAAAAGAATTGGTTGATAGTCTTCAAAATTTTCTAAATCCATTTTATGGTTATTAGAAAGTTTTTCAATTCCCTTTTTTGAAGCATATCTTTTAAAATATAACTTCGTAGAAAAATTACTTAATTCATTTTTTGGCTGATTTCTAATATTAGAAAAATATATGAGTTGCCCTACATCTGTATTTTTGTCTGCAAGAGGTATTTGAATTGGAAAAACAATTGTAAATAAGTGTGAGTCAAAATGAGCCCTAAATTGCTCTTTCGAGTCACCAGGCATAACCTTTCTGGCAATATGATACTGATCTGTAATTTCACCCTTAAAATCATAATTTTTTATAGCCAATTGATATAGTCTGGGAGCTAAGTATTTATTTACTTCTAAATAGTCTAAAAAACTTTTATGAGTAGCACTTAGCTCTTTAAATGTTAATTTTCCTAATTCATTGGAGATTTTTTTACCAAAACTTATGAGATCAATTTCTTTTAAGGTTGGTAATTTCACAGAACCATACCTTATCAGTTTTTCAAGTCTATTATCTAAATCACTCCAGTAATTTTTTATAGCATCCATTTATATCTAGTAATAAATTAAATAGTAAATTTTGTATATATCTTTTTAAAATTTGAATAATTAATAACTATTTTAATGATTAAATATTTTGTTTTAAATAGTACCGTCGAATACCATTTATAATATAAAGAAATGTATAAAATGTCGCTGATAGATTATTCAATCCAAAATCTTTTAATGACATAAACTTATAATATATCATTTTAATTTTTTTACCTGATAATGAATTACGATTACCAATTCTATAATTTAAAAAAATCTCAGGGTAACATTTAAATTTTTTAAAATGCTTTACCGCTAGAAAAAAAAACAATGTATCATTAGCTCTAAAACGAGAGCTAAAACGCAATTTTTTTAAAATTAATTTATTTGAAATTTTAAGAACTGTTGAGCCACACGGAGTAATATAATTTTTTAATAAATCTCTTAGATTATAAATTCCTGAATAAGAAATCTTTTTTTTTTTATTATTAGGCCAAATTTTACAATGACCTAAAGAAATCATGTTAAATGAATTATTTTTCATTTTTTTTTTTTATATTTTTAATTCCAAATTGAGCAATTCTATCATCACCATCGAATGGTAAGAGTAAGAATTTACCTATGATTTCCCTTATGATATAATCTAATCCCATATTGCGACAATTACCTGCGCCCTTAGGACCAGTATATCTTAAAAAAACAAGTTGTTTATATTTCTTTTTTAAATCAATATATTGTTCAACGCTTTGATTATCTAAAACAATTATCCAAATATCATTTCTACCTAACTGTTGGATTACCGAAGATATTGTTTTCTTTAAAATTACCTTAAAACCTGAATATGGAGTTAATAAAATAAGTCTTTTTATACTCATAAAAAAATTAAGCTAATTATATTTATTTAATTTATACTATAAAAATATAAGTCAAAAAAATTTTTAAATAATAATTTAGCTGAAAGAGTTATACATTCCATTATAAATAGTTAAACCCAATAATGATAAAAATATTGGAAGGCAATAAAGATAAAATGATCTTTTGTTTAAGATTAATCCAACAGAAAACATTATTGGTATCAAAATAATCATTAATAATCGTTCATACTCATAATTATATTGAAGGTATAAAACTGAATATGTGGCAATTATGTAATGATAAACAAAGATATGTAAGATATCTTTTTGTAAAATTTTCCCTAAATACCAGAAGCCTATTGAATATAAAATTCCTATTATTGCAAAATGATATCTATAATCTTTGAATATAATTCTACTACCTGGTTCACCCTGTTCAAAATAAATCAATAAAGTTAATGAAATAATAAAGATTGTTATGGTACTAAAAGCATAAAAAATATTCTTAAAATTAAAAAGCTTGTCCGCGTAGTACTTGGCAACAAATGAAAAAAGATATATCACCACAATATAAGGACCACTTTTGTGCATAAAAAGAGCCAAAAAAAGAAAAGTAAAAGAAAGAAAAAAATTTTTTTCAAAATTGTATGCAATTGTCAAAAATATCATTGACATACATAAACCTTGCCTCATTCCATTTGATGTACACATTATAATTGGCCAAGTATGAATTCCAATTATCATTATTAATAAAAAAAATAATAAATCATAAATATTTTTTGTTTTAAATATTGATCTTAATAAATATCCAAAACTTAATGATAAAATAAAGGATGTTATATGTACTCCTAAATGAATATCATTTAATGTGAATGTGGAAATTATCCAACCTAATCGATTAAATATGCTTCCAAAATTTAAATTATTTTCATGATATACTGCATAGTAATCATTGCCATAACCATAAAAACCTTGACCATGCAAAAATGAAAAAATAAATGAAATTAAAAATATATAGATAATTGAGTTAGTTAAAAAATTATTTTTTTTTGTCATTTTTTAAAAAAATATAGAAAGATTTTATCACACCAACAATAAAAAAAGTAATCTTTGCATAACTTGGTACTACTTTTAATGTTAAATTAAACTTATTTACTATATTGGTTGATGATTTTATATCGAAAAAAGCCTCATAAAATCTTTGAAAAAAAATTTTATTTTTTTTAGGAATATGATTTTTTTTTAAATAAACAATACTTGTTGGACAAAGTTTTGTAAAATAACCAAATTGTTTTACACGCATTGAAAACTCATCATCAGCACCATAATGAGGAAATTTTTTTGAGTCATAGTTTTTAACTAATTTAAATATTTCAACTGGATGAAGAAGGCATCTACCAGTAAGAAAATCGACATTAACAGGTTTTTCTTTTTTTAAGTTTTTTAAATTTAAACCTAGAAATTTATGTTGTGTTATATTAAAAAACCAATTTTTTACTATAGTACCAGATTTTATTATTGTTTTTTTATTTTCAAAGGATACCGATAGAGAACCAATAACAGCTTTTCTTTTATAAATATTTGAATATTTAACTAATATTGATATCGCATTTGATTTAAATTCAACATCATTATTTACTAATAAAATCCAATCATTTTTTTTTGATAATCTCAAAACTTTTTTGATACCATAATTTACAGCTCCTCCCCAAAATAGTGAGCCATTACCTCTAAAGATTTTTACATCTGGAAATTTCTTACTAACAATTTCCTTAGTATTGTCCGTTGATCCATCATCTACCAAAAAAATCTTTAGATTATTTACACAATCCTGTTTCTTAAGGGATTTTATGCACTGCAGTGTATAGTTTATTCTATTGTATGCTGGAATAATTACATTGATCATAATAATTAATTAAAAAATATTTTTATTAAAAATTTAGTACTTGATAACTTTATTATAAATTTCTAAATATTTTTTCGCAACTAAGTTACAATCAAAATTATTTACAATATGTCTTCTTCCATTATAGCCTAATTTTTTAATTTCAGCATTTTCTAAAACCCACTTTATACCATGAGACAAATCATCTGTATTAAATCCTTTTGCTAAATAACCAGTAGTATGATGTTTTATGATATCTCTCAATCCACCTGTATCAAAAGATACTACTGGAGTTTCACATGCACTTGCCTCACATGCTATTTGACCAAAAGACTCCGTTCTTGATGGAACCACTACAGCGTTCGCTGCGTTATATAATTTTTTCAAGTTTACATCATTAAGATATCCAATATTATGAACTGGGATGTCTAAAGATATTTTTTTTGGGGGCTTCTTCTGTCCAAAAATAATCAACTGTATTTTCACTAAATTTTCTTGTTGAATTTTTTGTAAAGCTTCTAGAAGTAGATCAAAACCTTTATGCAACTCTTGATTAGCATTAGAAGATCCAAATGCTAAAATAAAATGATCATTAGGAAGATTAAAGAAATGTCTTGCCTCTTTTTTGTTTATAGATTTCCAAAATTTAGTGTCTATTGCGTTTGGTATTGTTTTAGTTGGCCAATTATGCATCAGTTTACTTTTTTTAACACATTCTGACAACCATGTGCTTGGTGTTACAATGTGAATTGGTTTTTTCCAGTAATTAAGTTTTCTCAGCCAAGTCCATCTATTTATATCAAAACCTTTTTCATGTGTTGGTCTATTACTTTTAAAGTATCCATTTTTCCATCTATTATCCCATGAAATATGTTCGGCTCCACAAAAAGCCCACATATCATGTAAAGTCCATACTAAGGGTTTTTTGATTTTTGCAATATCTGCAATAGATATCATTTCATGTTGTGTCCAATGTAAATTAATAATATCTGCATTGCTCTCATTAATTTTTTTTATCCATGAAGAGGGTAAAATTGCAGGGGAATGAAGAATTGGATTCTCACTTTTAAATAATTTTCTAAATGGTATTCCTGCGTATCTTCTTAAAAAGACCAATACTTCATAAAACTTCCGCTTGGGTGATATTATGTTTTTTTCTTGAGATTTTGATACATTGACCCACATTTCTGAATTAACATTACTATCAAGTAAACACTTATGGACTCTTAATGCTGCTCGTCCTGCGCCTCCAATATCTGAAGTACTCAAGTGAATTACTTTCATAAATTTTTTTATTTATGAATCTCTTTAACATACTTAGAAGGAAGTTTTTTAACAATAAAACTTACAAACATATTATACATATGCTCCATTACCTTTATAGTTAAAATAATTAATAAAAATTTTTTCTGCCTCTTCTAAGCTATAGAGTCCATTTTTTACATTTACCCAATTATTAATATTTTCAAAATCAGCAATTTTTGAAATTTTTAATGGTATACTTTTTATACCTAGAACATATGCAACTCTAATTCTATGATTTCCATCATCACTCAGTGATAAGCGAAACAAATTATTATATTTGAATAAGTAGACAGGTATAAAATTAGTTTCTTTAAAGCCATTTTTAGATATAGATTTATACAGGTCAAAAAATTGATTGGCATGGGATTCCCATGCTAAGTCATTATAAATTATTTGATCTCTATTTTCTTTATTAGAATTTTCATAAATTTTTTTTAATTTTTTTCTTTTTGAAACAAACCGATTTAAATAAGTACGATAATTTACCTCAATTGCTATATCTTCCCATGGCGCTACAAGTGCGTATTCAGGATATTCAGACAATTTTTTCGAATTTTTCAAATTTATAGCCTCGCCTGCTGTTCTTGGTGATTTAACTATAGATTTTATTGTCTTTGTAAATGATTGAATAAAAGTTTTCCTATCTACTATTGGTAAAGACTCTCTCAAAGCAAAATAATAAGGATCTTCTATTGAGCCTAATTTCTTGCCTGCTGTTGTTATCATATTTTTTAATTCGTAATTTTTTACAATATTCAGCCTAGATAAGTTAAGTTTTGAATAATCAAAATTTTGATTAAAATCGATAACATTTTTTTTAACAACTGAAATATCAAATTTGTTAATTATTTGTCTTACAGATTTTATAAATAAATTTTTAATTATCAAAATGCTATAACTAACTGGCAATTAATTAATATTCCACATGTGAACTTAGCATACACAATATTTTTACTCTATACAATTTTTTCTACCTATCTTTCAATTGAGTCTACCAAAGATTTTGAGCTTTTATTTTTTAGTAAAACTTTATTTCTTTTACCAAGCATTGCTATATAAGCGTACCATTTAAATGCTGAAGCTTCTCTTTTAAGTTTTACATAAATAGATGTTTCTTTTCTATCTTTAAATTTATTTTTAAATTTTACTGGAGGTTTTTTAGTTTTTGAAAAATGAATATAGTCCATAAAGCTTCTATTTGTAACATTATCAACTTTAAAGGAGTGGATACGATCCATATCAATACCCAATAATTGAATATTCTGAATTTTAGAAACTATACCAATATAAATTGCTGTGACCACAACATTAATTCTAGGTGGTGGTAAATTTAGATAACTGAAAATTTTAAGGTAAAAACTACACTCAAAGTCATAAGATAATGATGGAATAACTATAATTTTAACTTTTTTATTATGAACTCTAGATTTAAAAATTTTTTTTGCTTTATTTGGAATAAACAGAATCATACTCCAATCAACTCTATTCAATTCTACAAAAGTTTTTTGAACTGGTTTTTTTACACTTGAACTCAATCTATTGTAATTTGCCCAGAACATTGTGTCGATACAACATAAAAAATTAGGTTTATATAATCTAAAATATTTTTTTGATAAAAAAGTATTAACAGCAAATATTTGTGAATGTTTTTTTATCTTGACCAGATCTTTATGAAGACTGGGACCATTTCCTAAAACGAATAATTGATTTTTGTTATTAAGATTTAATGAATATCGAAATTTTATAGATAAAGGTAATGATGTTAATAATTCATATAAGAAGAAAAAAAACTCTGAAAAAAATAATATTAATTCTTGCTTTTTAGAATGAATAATTTGATATTCAGTGTTCATTTAATATTTAAACTTTTCTAACATAATCAATTACTGAATATTCTGAATTCTCGTGAAAATGATGTGTGCCAACTATTTTATTTTTAAAATCAGGGTTAATTTGTTTTAATCTTTTCTCACAGTAATTATTTTTATTTAAACTTATAATCTCATTTATACCAAATGATTTCCCATAATGAGCTTTTGCATGAATTTGATTTATACGATAAAGCTTGTTTTTAAGATAAAAAACTTCACCATTTATTGCATTATTAGAGTCAAATATGACAGGGTTGCCCTGATTTATAGGTTTCCAATCTTCTGACAAAAAATTATCACTATAAAATATGTGTAACTCTGACTGGTGATCATCTATATTCGAACTACAAATATTTGTCAGCATAAACCAAGTAAGATCTTTTTTAATTAGCATAGTGTCGGCAGCAGAAATATTTTTCATTAAAATTTTTTCTAATTTCCATTTTTTAGGATATTCATAACATTTATAGAGCCTAATTTCACTGATCTGCGAAGTCTCTGGTATCATGTAAATTTCATTATTATTTTCGAATATAAAGGGGTAAGATAAGTGAAAATCTTCCTCAAGAATAGTACCCAAATGTTTCTCTGCATCTGTTTTTATTTCAATAGCTGATATGCTTCCTTTTTTTTTATCAAAAGAGTAATCTTCAAAAAAGATAATTTCTCTCTTTTAATTTTTTCATAAAAACATAATAAGTTTACTATTTGTTTATTTATTTTTTTGCAAATCATTTTCACAAATTTAAATCTACAGAGGTTTTTGAAAAAATTGATTTTAAATCAAAAATCACACCTTTATGTTTACATAAACTTTTAATAAACTTTATCCCCATTTTTTTAAAATTACGATGTGCAACAGAAATTATAACACCGTCATATTTTTTTAAAATAAAACTTTTTATAGGTTTAACCCCGTATACTCTTTGAACATCATCTTTGGAAACCCATGGATCATAAAAATCTAATTTACATTTATACTTCTTTAAATTTTCTATTACATTTTTAATTCCTGAATTTCTTAAGTCAGGACAATTTTCTTTAAATGTGAGACCCATCATCAAAATTTTAGAATTTTTTACTTGAATAGATTTGTCTTGTAACTTTTTAACAAATCTTTGTGTAACATAATTTCCCATTTTATCATTAAGTCTTCTTGCGCTATAAATTAATTTAGGTTTATGCCCTGCAATTTGTGATTTATGTATAAGATAGTAAGGGTCAATACCAATACAGTGACCCCCCACTAATCCAGGCTGAAATGGTAAAAAATTCCATTTACTTTTCGCTGCTTTAAGCACTTCAAAAAAGCTAATATTCATCTTACTAAATACAATAGATAATTCATTCATAAATGCGATATTTACATCACGTTGGGTATTCTCAATAACCTTTGCTGCTTCTGCAACTTTTATACTTGGAGCTTTGTAGGTTCCAACTTTTATTATTTCACGATATAAATTATCTATTAGTGTTGCTATTTTTTTATTTGAGCCTGAAGTAATTTTTTTAATATTACGAATTTTATTTTTTTTATCTCCTGGATTATTTCTTTCAGGACTATATCCACAGTGAAAATCTTTATTAAATTTTAATTTGGAATATCTTTCTAAAATTGGAACACATTTTTCTTCTGTACATCCTGGAAACACAGTTGACTCATATATTACGATATCTTTTTTTTTTAAAACTTTACCAATAATTTTACTAGCGTGAATTAATGGCTTCAAATCTGGTGTTTTTTTTTTGTTAATTGGTGTAGGGACAGCTACAATATAACAATTGGCAAACTTTAAATCACTTTCATTATTTGTTAAAAATAATTTTTTTGTATTCTTCAATTCTTTCTTCGTAAGTTCTAAGGTTTTATCCGTTCCTGCTTTTAGTTGCTGTATTCTACTTAATTTAATATCAAAACCAATCACAGGGCGTTTTTTTGCAAATTCGACTGCTAAAGGCAAGCCCACATACCCGAGCCCAATCACAGCTAATTTAATTTTAATTTTATTCACTTGAGTGTAAATTTAATTTCATTTTTTTTTGAAAATCCTTATATGCTTGTTCTATACCTTTCTCTAGAGAGTATTTAGGTTTCCATCCAAGTTTTTTTATTCGTTTGTTATCTAAAAGTTTTCTCATCATGCCAT
>MDTC01221844.1_pt1 | contig 23646 bp, 22 predicted proteins | sample 811181 | NCBI WGS metagenome assembly MDTC01 (sample SAMN05326644, study PRJNA326480) | marine metagenome | isolation source: seawater | place: Pacific Ocean: North | collected 2011 | reverse complement strand
GAGGCCTCAGACGCAGAGCACGGTGTCGATCTTGGGCTGATCGTTGGTGATGCTACCGGATATGCGGACAGTTTCTTTGGGGCGTTGGATTACGGCGATACGCACGATTCTATTTCCGACGCTCTCGGGGTAATCGCAGACGCCAAGTATGAGAGTGCGTTGATCGCAAGGTTCGAGGGCGAATCCTCTGGTATCGAACAGTCGATGGACCTATCCGCATACGCGGGACTTTCGGGTTCGGTCGGGGATGACGTATTGATTGGTTTGGACCAGGACTCTGTGCTGTACGGTGGCGATGGTGGCTCCGATCGTATCATCGGTGGTCTCGGTGATGATATTTTGGTCACAACGAGGGACCGCTCAGGAGTGGATGGTGAGTCTGACGATCTGAGTGGTGGCGCGGGGGCTGATATATTCGCGTTTGTAAAGGCAGATACCGTAGAGGCCGGCCTCCAGAACGTCCACGATGTTTTGGTTAATGATTTCAACCGCGAGGAGGGCGACCGCATGCTGCTCGTTGGATATGAGGACCCGAACGATGTCGTCATACATGACGTCGATGCCAGCAGTAATACTCAGCGAGTTTCTCTTGAAGATGGATTGACGGTGATGTTCGATTTATCGTTCGCCCGTGAGTTTGATACTAATTTTGCGTTAAGATTGGCGGACTTCGATAAGTTTGAGGGCTAATCTTGGCGCGTACCAGCCGTAAACTATTGCTCCTGACCCTGGTCAGCTTTTGGTTTCTGCCTAGCCATAACCACGCAAGGGTCCTATCCGAGACCCGCATCGGTTATGGCGACAGTAACTCCGCGTCTGTCAGTCCGTCTGTCCCAGTACCTGGGAATCGGCCTGCTGATGATCGCTCGGTCGTTCGTCCGCCTGTTACGTCGCAGCCGGAGCCGAACCAATCGTTTTCTATTGAAATCCCGGTACTCGAATCACAGTCTGAAATAGTGCCTAAGCTCGAGGGTCAGACGAGGGAGGACCTAGAATCGGGGCTCCTGCAGGAGTTAGAAAAAGAGAGAAACGAAAACGCAGATCCTAAGGACGTCCCACTTACGAACAACGGGGCGTCTGAGCTGCCCGAGACGTCGATCATGAGAATTATAGGCCTCGGGCTTGAGGACGTAGCGATCGAGCCCGCTGAGATTCAGGTAGCCGATGATAAAGAGCTCGACGCTGCCAATGTGAACCCCGCGGTCTCAAATGAGATCGATCTGATCGGCCGAGAGATGTCTCGGATCATGCAAGAACTGAGCGACGGCGAGAAAGACCCCACGAAGCGGCTCCCGATAGAGCCTGTGATCAAGGCCGCAAAAGAGGCGGTTCAGAATTCACCCTCGGTGTTGCAGATAGGTTCTTCGTTGGATTTGTACAGTGCCCAGAGGGACGAGATCACTGCGGGTAAGCGTCCACAGGTCAGTGCCTCGGTGGGGGGCGGTAACCGTAAGTTTGAGACAGAGTCTTCCGGCAGTGTGGTGTCAAACTCTGGCGCATATCAGTCTCGTTCTGTATCCGCCAGTCAGTTACTTTTTGACTTCGGATCAGTAGACAACCAGATCGACGCGACTGAGTTCCGTGGTCAGGCAGCAGACGCCGAGCTGCGTGCTATTAAGGGGCAAATATTTCTTGATTCGATCAGTGCGTTTTACGAGGTCCAGAGATCCTTGCTTCAGCTCCGCCTCGCGCGCGAAAACGTCAACTCACGGCGAGCGTTCGTCGAGTTCGTGCGTGATCGAGCGGATTTGGGCGCGAGTAGCGCGGCTGATGTGGTCCGGGCCGAGTCACGGGTCGCGGAGGCATTGGATTTAATGTCATCAGCGGCGCAGTCTCTGGCACGTTCGCAGGCCGTTTACCGGCAGTACTACGGTAAAGAAGCGCAACCATATGCCCTCCCTAGGGAAATATCTGTCGAGGAGCTCAATTTCTTGGACCTGGAGTCCTATCTCGAGTCCCACCCAGACGCGGTCCGGACCCGGTTACTTGTGGACGCTGCCCAGAACGATTACGAGGCGGTAATCGGGCAACAACGGGGCGCGTTGAACTTTCAGGCTTCGATGTCACAGACAAAGAATCCTGGCTCAAGTAATTTCCTCGATGACCGGACTCTGACGCTTAACTTTGAGAGCAAGCTCTACGCGGGCGGCTCGAAGGCCGCACTACTCCAGCAGTCTGAGGCACGGCTCGCTCAGGCTAAGTTTGAGCGTGACCGCGTCTATCTTGATATCCAACGCAACCTGCGCGATGCGTTCGCTGAGTATGAGGGTAAACTCGCCGGGGTATCGGCCCGTATTCTGGTGACAGAGGGGGCCGAGAATTCCTACGAGATATCCAAAGAAATGTATGCCTTCAGCCGGATCAGCTTGTTTGAGCTACTAAAGACTCAGGAAGAGCTGTTTAGCGCTGGCCAGCGTCTGATCGATAGTATTGTCGACCGTGCGTTGTCGAAGTACCGACTACTGCACGCGGCCCAGCAGCTTCCGGAGGTAATATTTGAAGGTTGAACCCGAGATGATCATGGAGGGTCCGCAGCCCGGAGCACCGGAGGCACCGGCGGAACCCCCGAAAGTTGCGATGTTTGATTATCCGATGCCGGAGCTGGGTGCTTTGGTGTCGGGTGCACTGGGACAGTCGATCACACCAGCAGAATTCCGCGCCCTAGAGCCCATTGATCAGGTCTACTGGACGCCCGAGGAATTCGGGGCAGTGATGTCGGACCACGGCTTCGTGGTCCAAGATGGGCAGGTATTTGAGGTATTGCATCCGGGCCAGATCAAGTCCCTGAGGGAGGTCGTCCTTGTAGCGCTCTCGAAAGAAAAGGCTTGGGTCATGTCTTTCGACGAGTCCGCGAATGCTTGGAAAGGAGTCGGTACAGGTGACGCGGGTAAGTTCCCGTCCGATCTCGACACAGAGTTTGCTGAGACAGAGCGCTGGACAATGTTCAAGTACAGCCGACGCTCGGCCGAGCATCTCGCAGTCGTGCCTGGGATCGAAGCTCACTGGTTCTGGTCGACTATTTGGTCCAACCGAGATCTCTATCTACAGTCAGGGTTAGCCGCGCTTTTGACAAATATTTTTGCGCTCGGTGTGTCGATGTTCTCGATGATTGTCTACAACCGGGTGATCCCGTCAAACGCGATGGACTCACTGCTCGTCCTGGTGTCTGGGATGCTGTTGCTGATGATTGTCGACTATGTTGTGAGGACGGTCCGGAATAGCTTCCTGAGTGTGGCCGGAGTTGACTCAGACTTATCGCTCGCGGACAAGCTCTTTGCTCAGGTCCTTGACCTGCAGTACAAGTCGAGAAATGGAACAGTTGGGGCGCTGGCGAATACCTTAAAGGAGTTCGAGCACATCAGGGAGTTTTTTGCGTCCGCGACATTGGTGTCTCTGATTGATGTTCCCTTTGCCTTTATTTTTCTCGCTGCAATATATCTGGTCGGTGGTTATATGGTGATACCGGTGGTCCTTGGTATCGTGGTGATGCTCGCCGTGACGATGTACATTCAGCCGCGTATGAAGGCACTTGCGAAGCATTCGTTCGAGGACGGACAGACAAAGCACTCAGTGATGGTCGAGTCTCTGACCGGACTTGAGACCCTCAAGCTCTTGGGGGCGGGTGGCTTTATGCGACGCCGGTTACGTGAGGTCCTCGAGCGCCAGGCGGATATTTCGGAGCAGACTAAGGACGGTACCCACCTCTCCACCAATGTGGCCCAGACTATGCAGCAGATGGTCCAGATGTCCGTCGTCGCCACCGGGGCGATACTTGTGGCGGGAGGTGAGTTTGGATTTGGGGCAATTATCGCGGCTACGATCCTCTCAGGTAAGGCGATCGCACCTTTCGCACAGATGTCACAGTTGTTAGTCCGGTTGAATCAGATAGGCGTGAGCTACGAGGCCCTCAAAGAGCTCATGTCACAACCGATAGAGCACCCTACGGACCGCTCATTTTTGCCTCGGAATCAGTTTAAAGGCTCGGTTGAGTTTAAGGACGTTACTTTTACCTACCCCGGCCAGCAGGAACCTGTCTTGCAGAATGTCTCCTTTAAGGTCGAACCTGGCGAACGGGTGGCGATCCTGGGCCACGTCGGGTCGGGGAAGACGACCATCGGCCGGTTGATCGCGGGGCTATACGAGGCTGACTCTGGGATGGTTTTAGTCGATGGTGTGGATATCCGCCAGATTGCCCCCGCCGATCTAAGGGAAAACCTAGGTATATCGACACAGGACGTGTGGCTCATGTCGACCAGTATTGAGGAGAATATCTCCCTCGGAGCGGTGGACTCTACGCCAGAACAAGTTCTCTGGGCGGGCGATTTAGCGGGTGTCAGTGAGTTTGCGAACAGGCACCCCGATGGTTATAAATTAAAGCTCAGAGAGCGGGGTGAGTCGCTCTCGGGAGGCCAGAGGCAGGCGATATCTTTGGCGAGGGCGCTGGTCAGGAAGCCTCCTGTATTGATCTTGGATGAGCCTACCAGCTCCATGGACGCGCGCTCTGAGCAGACCTTCGTCGCGCGCTTTCAAAAGGCAAAGTTTGTCTCGACACTGGTACTCATCACTCACCGTACGTCGTTGCTAAGCTTCGTCGACAGGGTAGTGATCATGGAATACGGTAAGATCGCTGGCATGGGGACTACCGAGCAGTTCCAGCGAGCCCAGACAGACCGTAAGGCAGCCGCAGAAATTGTTAAGAATGCGGTGTCCGCCCAGGCCGGTAAATCGCCTGCTTCTCCTACGGCAAAAACTGACGTAGGCGCAGCTGAGCCTGAGGGTAATGCATGAGATCTGTGATCGTTGAGAAGATGCTTGTCGGTTTCTCCTTTGTGCGGGCGCTTTTTACGTCGACCGGTCGGAGGGGAGCCTCGACCAAGCGACGGTTCCTTGGCCTCGTTTTTTTTGCTCTACTCGGCTTCTCGACTTGGGCCGGTCTGTCTGAGTTTGACCAAGTAATCAGCGGCGAGGCGAAAGTCGTCCCGTCGCAGCAGTTGCAGACGATTCAGCATTTTGAAGGTGGAATCGTGAAAGAGATACATGTCCGGTCGGGGATGGACGTCATCTTGGGACAACCTCTTATATCGCTAGACCCCCTTGAGTCTGGCGCCGAGTATCAGGCAAAGCGGTCTGAGTTTATACAGTCCCTGATCCGAGTAAGAAGGCTATCCGCTGAGCATCGTGGAGTCGAACCGGTTTTCGATGACGAGCTAAAGGGCGTCGCGTCAAGCCAGATTGATAATGAGCTACTATTAGCCAAGGCCCGAAAGGCCAGGCTTGGTGCCTCGCTCGCATCGTTCGATTCGCAGACTCGGCAAAAGCAGAGTGAGCTCGAGGGGGCCGCGAAGACACTGGCGCTGGTGAAGGAAGAGCGGAAAGTTATTCTCACCCTGGTGAAAAAGGGTCTGGAGCCCGGGTTGGAGGCTGTGCGTGCGGAGAAGACCTACGCTGAGACAGTGGCTAGGGTGAACGAAATACGGGCCGCGATCGACGAGGTCAATGACCGCCGTTCGGTCACGATCCAAGAGTATAGTGCAGAAATTCTGGACGAGTTGGCGCGGGCCTCCCTGGAGCTTTCCAAGCTCGAGCAGGCGGTGAATGTCGCGGCTGATAAGTCAGACCGGAGCGTAATTCGTAGCCCGGTCGCGGGTACCGTGAACCGAGTGCATACGACTACGGTCGGGGGAGTTATTCGTCCAAGTGACCCTATCGTTGAGATAGTGCCCAAGGATTCAGAACTCCTGTTCGAGGCGAAGATTAATCCTGCGGATATTGGTTACGTTCGACCTGGACAGAAGGCGTTACTGAAATTAAGTACCTACGACTACTCGGTCTACGGAGTCTTGGAGGGATACGTGGAGGTCGTCGGCTCGGATTCGGTCGAGGAGCAAAATGGGGAGACCCATTACCTCGTGAAGCTTGTCCCAACCGGACAGATCACATCGACAGGGAAGATTCTTGAGATGAGATCCGGTATGACGGCACAGATCGATATCATCGCAGGCAAACGGTCGGTATTGGCTTACCTCTCATCGCCTATCACAAAGACCCTAACCTCGGCCTTTACTGAGAAGTAGGTCTTGTCTCTCAGACTGAGTATTTTTGGGCAATTATGTTCCCTGAGATCACAATACAATAAGATGCCTGTCCATGGCATGCCTGTTTTATTATATTGGCTCTTTTATTGATGAGGTGTTCCATGGGTTCGTATCGGGTGGCTGTTTTGGCTGGTGACGGTATTGGTAAGGAGGTCATGCCAGAGGGTATCCGCGTGTTGGATGCCGTAGCACGGAAACATCGACTGAATATAATATTTGATCACTTCGATTTTGCGTCTTGCGATTACTATCTCGAGCACGGCCAAATGATGCCTGATAACTGGAAAGATACCCTAATGGATTACGACGCGATCTACTATGGTGCTGTTGGTTGGCCACAGACCGTGCCTGATCACATTTCGCTCTGGGGATCGCTGATTCAGTTTCGACGCCAATTCGAGCAGTATGTGTGTCTACGGCCAGTCAAATTGATGCCCGGAGTTCCGTCTCCGCTGGCGACCCGCGAGGTTGGAGATATCGATTTCTATGTTGTCCGTGAGAACAGTGAGGGTGAGTACTCGAGCGTTGGCGGTGTCGTGAACGAGGGTACTGAGCACGAGTTCGTGTTACAGGAATCGATATTTACGCGTCGGGGAGTTGATCGGATCATCAGGTATGCATTTGAACTCGCCAAAACGCGCGCCAAGAGGCACGTGACATCGGCCACCAAATCCAATGGAATTTCGATCTCGATGCCCTACTGGGACCGTCGTTTCGAGGAAATCTCAAAGGCCTATCCGGAATGTACGACTGATAAATATCACATCGATATTCTAACCGCGCACTTCGTCATGAATCCTGACCGATTTGATGTTGTTGTCGCATCCAACCTTTTCGGTGACATTTTGTCAGATCTAGGCCCCGCATGTACTGGGACGATCGGTATTGCTCCGTCAGCAAACATAAACCCTGAGCGAAACTTCCCATCGCTATTTGAGCCGGTTCACGGATCCGCCCCAGATATTTTCGGCAAGAATATTGCCAACCCGATTGGGATGATTTGGAGTGGCGCGATGATGCTGGACCATTTAGGGGAGGCCTCCGCTGCGGCCGAGATCATGTCTGTAATCGAAGAGGTACTCGAGACAGGTCCCCGCACGCCTGATATGAAGGGCACTGCCAGTACCCGAGAAGTTGGATACGCGGTCGCAGAGGCAATTTCTTAAGGTCTCTCAGTTGGGCAGGTGTTTCGCGTTCAAGTGAAGTACGGGGTCGAAGCACGCAAAGATGCGTGTCCCGTTTGACAGATTTGGATTTACTAGGTGGTGCATAAGTTCTGGCCACATAAGAAGTTGGCTGCGGATCGGCTTGATCCGGTGCTCCAGATCGCTCTCATATTCGCTTAAGGCCTCGGATCAAAGAAGCTGACACAGTTTGGTGTCCGGTTATTACGACCTCATGGGGGTTTGTCATGCTTCGGAATCGGCACTCAGTGGGTTCCACTAATTCATATCTGTGGTTATGTGGGATTTTTATGATCGCTCGTTTGATTCACGTCTGCCCAAGCCTGTTCTATAAACTCGTTCAGTAATCGATATCCAAATTCTGGGCGTAATCAAGAATGGCGCGTTGCACGGATTGGCTTAATCACTGGACTACTGGGCGTTGGTCATCAAACAGAGTTGTCACTGAGATAATGCTTCGTCATTTGCGCTCTCTGAATACTGATCTTCTCAATGTAGTCCGCTAAAAATCGGATTGGACCGGTCTTTTCGAGGCAAAAAAAGCTCCATGAGCGGGGTCGGTCATAGATTTGTAAATGAGGGGATATTCATATGGCTGACCTCTGTTTACACCTCTGAAGTGTGTCACACTTCAGGCAGGAAACTGCAGCGGATTCAATGGTGCTAGCGTGTCTTTGCCGGCTAATCGACTCCGACGATTCCGCGATAGATGAGGTAGTCGAGGCACGGATAATGGATGATGACTTCCAGTGTGGGTAGACCTAAATGTGTTATCTGATGAGGCTCAGGTCCGGGCCTAAAGCTCAAACTACTGAAGGCGAATGACCAATTAGCTAATATTGGGTTGATCAGTGAATCAAATCGAGAGCGGTATCTAATGTTTGCGCTGTGATACTGTCAATACCCTGTTACTTGGTTTCATTGTTTTGATGACCGACCATTTAGTCATTGCCGATATGCTGTGACATTATGCTGAACACTGCGCGCCCAAGATGATTTTTATGCCGCTCAAGAACCTGCTCCCTATTTTGTTCGTTGTCCTCTGGTCATCCGCTTTTGTTACCGGAAAAATAATAGTTGTAGATGCCTCGCCGTCGGCCGCGCTCGGGTTACGTTTTGGGGTGGTGACACTAGGTCTGCTAGTTTTTGTTTTAATTAGAGGTGAGCGACTGTGGGTCAATGGACGATCGTTCCTAGAGTCCTGTGTCACCGGTATTTTATTTCACGGGTTGTACCTGATAGGAGTTTTTCACGCCGTGCTGAATGGAGTCCCCGCGGGCTCGGTCGCGCTGATTGTCTGCTTACAACCGCTCCTAACCGGTGCGCTTGCTGGTTTCTTGTTCTCGGAGGTCGTCTCGACTCGTCAATGGATGGGGTTGTTTCTCGGTTTTATTGGTACCGCTTTGGTGGTTGACTTTGGTATCGAAGACCTCTCCTATTCGGTGGGTTTGATCTGGGCGGTACTAGGTCTAGTAGCGGTCACAAGCGCGACGCTTCTCCAGAAGCAATTTTCTGGTCGTGTTCCACTGGCTACAAATAACTTATTCCAAGCGGGTTCCGCCGCGCTGTTTCATATGCTCGTGGTGTTATTGTTGGAACCAGTCAGGCTAAATGTAACTGACACCCTTGTCTTGGCCATGGGTTGGCAGATAGTCGCCGTATCTTTCGGTGCATTTAGTATTTTGATGTACCTACTGGCCCGAAATTCGGCAAGTGAGACCGTGGCATGGTTTTTCTTGGTCCCTCCACTGGCGGCTATGTTTAGTTGGTTTCTCCTCAACGAGAGGCTTGAGCCTAACGACTTTATTGGTTTCGTTATCGCTAGTACAGGCGTTTATTTGGCTACAAGGGGCCACCAGCCCAGGGAACCTGATCATTGATCAAGTTCTTATCGGCTAGCTACCCCGATACGTCGAGTATCCGTAAGGGCTCAACAAGAGCGGCACGTGGTAGTGGGAGTCTTCTGAGATACCAAATCGAATCGGTATCTCGTCTAGAAATGGATAATCAGGTAGTTCTGTTCCCCGCGCTCGGAGGTACTCGCCGGCTTGGAAAACGATTTCGTAAATGCCGAACAGTGCATCGGCTTCAGACAATAATTTTTCTGTTATACGGCCGTCTGCGTTCGTCGTAAACACACCGAGGTCTTCTGCGTGGGGCTCGAGACGCTTGAGTTTGATTTTTAGACCTCGCGCCGGAGCGCCACTGGCCGTGTCTAGAACATGTGTTGAGAGAGTAGCCATCAGAACCTCAGCTTGGATAAGCTTAACCTAGTTGAATGCATGTGCTTTGTTTTTACGGTTTGCCGTGAAAGGTCCTCGAGATCGGTGGCAATACAAGAATGCGCAGATATAAAACTCATACGTCTTAATGATTTTCCAGCCAGTGACCTAAAATCGCTCGTTCTTCGGGCGTCATCTGAGTCATATTGCCCACGGGCATTGCCTGAGAGGAAACAGATTGCGCGTAGACTTGTACTTTATATTTCTGGACATCAGAGAGCGTTTCAAGGATCACCCCCTTTGGTGAAACAGTATACCCTGCTGTCGTCGGCTGTTTTGCGTGACAGCCGGTACAGTGGGTCGTAACGATACTATGTACTTGCTCATCTGTGATGACTTGGTTTGCAGTAAGCGCCAAAGTTTCTGGCCTGGTCCACAGCGCGAGTATTACGATTAATGCCGATGCTGTCGGCCACTGCCATTTGACTCTTAGTCCTTTAGCCCCAGTGTGGCTTGTATTGAAGTAGTCACGGATGATCGCACCGATCAAGACCACCAGCGCTACCAGTATCCACAAATCTTCACTGACAAACGTCATGGGATAATGATTTGAGAGCATCATGAAAAGGACAGGTAGCGTAAGATAGTTATTATGTGTCGAGCGCTGCTTTGCTTGCTGGCCCAGTGCGGGATCAGGTGTGTCGCCACGTTGTAGGCAGGCCACCACTTTCTTCTGATTTGGAATGATGATGAAAAATACGTTGCCCGTCATCCATGTCGCCACGACAGCACCGACGTGCAGGAGCGCTGCGCGCGAACTGAAGATCTCGCTGTAGGCGAGAGCGACCACAATAATAATCGTGTAAACGACGGCCCCAAGTAGCAGCAGATTTTTACCAATCGGCGTTTTGCATACGACGTCGTAGACGATCCAACCCGCCACAAGTGAGCCGATTGAAATTCCTATGGCCTGTGCCACGGAGAGATCTCGAACCGAAGAGTCGATCAGGAACGCCTGTGCGCCCCAGTAATAGGTAACTACTAGCAGTGCAAATCCACTGATCCAAGTGAAATAACTCTCATATTTAAACCAGTGGAGTTCTTTCGGCATTGAGTCCGGTGCCACTAAGTATTTTTGCACATGATAGAAGCCACCACCGTGTACGCTCCAGGACTCACCATGCACACCATGACCGAGCTGGGCCATCTTGCGGAGAGAGAGGTCCAACCAAATGAAATAGAATGAACTACCAATCCACGCGATCGCGGTGATCACGTGGAGCCAGCGAAGCAGGAGACTCGCCCATTCCATCCAGTGTTCGACCATTAATAACTCCTTTAATTAATAGGTTGTGCGTTTGGCAGAGACTTTAAAGGTCGTTATCCTGAATAAAGGGCTCTAATTTGTGCTCATGTTATCAAGAAAATGTTGATAACCTCGAGCGAGATATTCGCGATTAGTAGGTTGTTAGGCGAGGAGATAATTATTGAACGCAAAATATCCGCGTGATCTGAAGGGTTATAAGGGGCGGCCGCCTCATGCTAATTGGCCGAACCAGGCCCGTGTCGCCGTTCAATTTGTCCTAAATTATGAGGAGGGTGCAGAGAATTCTGTACTTCACGGTGACTCAGCCAGTGAGATTTTTCTTTCGGAGATCATAGGCGCCCAGCCGTTCGAGGGTCGTCGACATCTGTCTATGGAGTCGATCTATGAGTACGGACCGCGGGCAGGGGTCTGGCGGATTTTGGAGCTGTTTCGGTTACGTCAGGCTCCTCTGACGGTATTCGGTGTGGCGATGGCGATGGAGAGACATCCGGGGGTGGTCGAGGCATTTTTGAATGATGGACATGAGATCGCGAGTCACGGCTATCGTTGGATTAATTACGATGGGGTCTCTAAATCGCAAGAACGAGAGCATATTGAGAAAGCAATTGAGATTCATGCGCGCTTAACCGGTGAGAAACCTACCGGCTGGTACACGGGACGGACCAGTGAACACACCCGAGGCTTGGTCGCCGAATATGACCATTTCGAATACGACGCTGATGATTACTCAGACGATCTGCCGTTCTGGAGTCAGGTCGAGACCAGACGTCGACATTTGGTAGTGCCTTATACACTTGACACCAATGACATGCGTTTCGCGACGCCGCAAGGGTTCCACACGAGCGAGCAGTTTTATCAGTACTTGAAGGACGCGTTTGATGTCCTGTATGAGGAGGGTGAGAGAGCTCCCAAGATGATGTCGATTGGTCTACATTGCCGATTGATCGGCCGCCCCGCACGTTTTAGGGCGCTTCAAAAATTTTTAGACTACGTGCTGAAACACGACCGCGTATGGATCGCCCGACGGATTGATATAGCGAGGCACTGGGCGAAAGAGCATCCATTTGAGGGTGATCTGTGAGTGCGACTCCTTACCCCAAGTCGCTGGAGCGTACGTGTTTTATTGATATCTTCGGTGGTGTCTACGAGCACTCGCCATGGGTTGCTGAGGCCGTGTATCCAAAGACAAATCAGGGTATTAATATAGCCTCCATGGCCGCGCTGATGCGGTCCGTCGTTGACGCTGCTCCGTATCAGGATAAACTTAAACTCCTGCGTTCACACCCCGACCTAGCGGGCCGGTTGCACCTCGCCAAGCTGACGGAATCATCGAGGTCGGAGCAGGCAGGGGCAGGGCTCGATCAATGCACGCCCAAAGAGCTTACGGAGTTCGAGGACCTTAACGCGACTTATAACGACAAATTCGGGTTCCCGTTTATTTTTGCCGTGAAAGGGTTTCATCGGACCGAAATTCTAGACGCGTTCTGCATACGCGTTAACCACGACCGTGACGAGGAATTTAAGACAGCAATCGAGCAAGTACATCGGATTGCGCGGTTGCGATTGGAGACCATAGCTGATGAAAGTTGAAACTAACCTGCCTGCGTTCGCCGTGAACTGTGAAAATCTTGCGAGTGCGAAAGCTGGGGCAGAGGCTGTAGCATGTAGTGATGATTTTTTTGCGGATAAATCGAGACTACTGTCTGATTCGGAGCCTGAATTCTACAAGGGTTGGTTTGACGACCACGGTCAATACATGGATGGCTGGGAATCCCGGCGCCGGAGAACCACCGGAAACGACTGGTGTCTAATCAGGTTGGCAAAACCAGGGCGAATTGTCGGTTTCGATATAAATACGGCTCATTTTACCGGTAATTATCCGCCCGGCGCGTCGATTGATGGATCGTCGAGTGAGGATGTTCCTTCGGAAAGCGATTGGCAGGAACTCCTGACGCCCATTAGCCTTAGTGGGGACCGCCAACATTTTTTTGAGTCTCAGTCTCACGATAAACCGATCCAGTGGGTGAGGTTGAATATTTATCCTGACGGTGGTGTGGCGAGACTAAAAGTTTATGGTGAGACTGACGACGGTCAGAGCGGCGACAGGAACGAGGTACAGCCTGAAAATGAGCTGTCTGCCCTGAGGTTGGGTGGCCGTGTGGTCACCTATTCTAACGCACACTACGGTAACCCGGAGTTCATCCTGACCCCTGGCAGAGGGAGGAACATGGGGGATGGCTGGGAGACAGCGCGGCGCCGGGTACCTGGTAATGAATGGATTATCATACGATTGGGTAGGATGGGAATCCTAGAGGGCCTCGAGATTGATACAGCGCACTTCAAAGGAAATTTTCCTTCGGGCTGCACTTTGCAGTCGGCCCTATCGCCGAATCTTCAAGACGAGGCACTGGTTGCTCAGGCGATGTTCTGGGACGAGGTGTTGGATTACAAAGAACTCTCTGCGGACTCAATCCATTCCTTTGATTTGAAGCAATCGGGCCCGGCATCCCACGTCAAGCTCAACATCTATCCAGATGGGGGGGTGTCGAGGGTGCGGATCTTTGGGAAGGTGGTTTAATGCTAAGAGTCCAACCGCAAACGCTGACACGCGAAAGCTTCGCGCCGTTTGGTGATGTGATTCAGATTGACGGGTCGGAGCGATTCGAAATCAATTCCGGTTATACGACCCGGGTCCATGACCTGATTGATATCCAACTGGGTGGAGAGGATGCTAGGCCTCAGTTGAGTTTCTTCTTGGGTCGGCCCCGGCCTCTAGAGGTCAATATGTTGGAGAAGCATCCTCTCGGAAGCCAGGCGTTTTATCCGGTGGAAGACAAACGCTGGTTGGTTGTCGTCGCTACCGAGCCGAAGGCAGAATCAGTTCGAGCGTTCTGGGCCAGTGGCAAACAGGGGGTTAATTACCACCGAGACGTTTGGCACCACCCGTTGTTGGTGCTTGAGCCGCAGCAGTTTGTGATCATAGATCGAGGTGGTGATGGTCACAATTGCGACGAGACGGAACTCGATACTGCCGTTCTCATTACGATGAGTGAGTGAATTTTGTGCGCCGCACTATAACGGCGCGTCTCATACCAATAATGATCAATTCGTGCACCACATTGTCCCGAAAAGCGCTCCTGTTTTGTGTCCTAAACCGTGGGCGGATTAAGCTTTCCAGTTTGTGTAGTGAGATCAGTCCCGATGCCGTCGGTGGTTTAGTAATCGTCTAATTAACCCTGGGGTGGATAAGGAACGCTTTATGGAAAATGTGGTTTTGACGTTCTCTATTCGTTGGCCCCAACGACCAAAATATTTTGTGGTCTAGGGCGCTCAGAATGCTGGTCGGTAACTAGTTGTCATCGGTCCCGTAAACACGATCCCCGGCGTCCCCGAGTCCTGGCAGAATATAGCCCTTTTCATTAAGTGCGTCATCGATCTTCGCTACCACAATATCAACGTCTGGATACTCTGATGAAATACGTTCTATACCTTCGGGGCAGGCGAGTATGTTGACCACTGTTATCTGCGATACCCCCGCATCTATGAGTTTCTTCAGTGCGACACACAGGCTGTTCCCCGTAGCCAACATTGGGTCAACTACGATGCAATACCTGTCCCCGATGTCGCTCGGCAGGTTGGTATAGTAATCATCGATCTCGAATGTCAATGGTTGACGGGCCAGTCCAATGAACCCTATCGACGCCTCGCTTATTAGATCCCGTAGCGTCTCCGCCATAATATTACCAGCGCGCATAATCGAGACGACACAGGGCCCGGGCTCTGTTATCAGCTGGCCAGATGTGATCTGGAGCGGCGTCTTAACCTCGACGTCAGTAACCGGAAGGTTTCTTGTTGCCTCAGTGGCCAAAAGGATTGTTATTTCCTTAACAAATTGCCTGAACTCCCGACCCGATGTTCGGACGTCTCGGAGCCTGGTGATCCGATCCATGACGAGCGGATTGTTGACCTCAGTGGTTGATGTCATGGTTTCGGACCTCTTTGTGTTAGCCGGCATTAACATAATGATGAAAATCATATCATGATGGTGCGTTTGCCGAAAAAAGGCGCCCTATTTGCACTAAGAGAGTGCGAATAAAGACTTGGTCATGTTTGTTTTTTTCTGGACTAAGCAGTATCTCCTTGTTAATACATGAACCTTCAATTTGGCATAGCTTTTGATTAAGCATAGGAAAATAAAATGGAAATCTATGAACGCCCTTGAAGTTATAAACCTCTGTATAAGGTACGACGAAGTAACAGCGGTTTCGAACGTGAGCTTCAAATTATCTGCAGACCAGTACTGCTGCTTACTTGGTCCATCAGGTTGTGGAAAGACATCCACCCTCAGAGCGATCGCGGGACACGAGAATGTATCCGAGGGCGATGTCCTAGTCGACGGTAAAAATGTGACGGACTTTGCTCCGGCTAGACGACCGACGTCTATGATGTTTCAAGACTACGCGCTATTTCCTCATCTGACGGTGTTAGACAACGTGGGTTTTGCCTTGAAGATTGCTGGTATGAGTAGGACTGAGAGGCATGTGGTGGCACTGGACTACCTGAAGAAGGTTCAGCTTGATGGCTTTTCAAATAGGCTGCCCGCCGAGCTCTCGGGCGGACAGCAACAGCGTGTTGCGCTGGCCAGAGCCTTGGTGACATCGCCTAAAGCGTTATTGCTTGACGAGCCTTTGTCAGCGCTCGATCCATTTCTACGTATTGATATGAGAGCAGAATTGAAGGCGATGCAGCAGTCACTCGGCATACCATTTGTTCACGTTACTCACAGTCAGGAAGAGGCCATGGCCTTATCTGATATTGTGATTGTAATGGATAAGGGGCAGATCCAACAGGCGGGATCACCTAGAGATATATATGACACACCTACCAACCAATTTGTCGCAGAATTCATTGGAGGCCATAACGTGATCGAGTCCGACCACGGTCTGGTCTCTGTGAAGTATAGTGAGCTACAGATAGACTCAAAGGGCGAGGCCAACTCAAAAATCGAGAGGATTGAGTATCTTGGTCAGCATCTTAAGGTATCGGTAGTCACTAGTTATGGGACGTTGCACGCCTTCACGGACGATAGAACTTTTTTAAGTCTGGGGATAACGGTCGGAGACCAGTGCAATACCCGTTGGGATCCGGAAACGGAAATTTTACTTACAAACTGAGCTACGGAGGCTTTATGTCTGAGAAAACTCAAGAGAAAACGGTGGAACTGTCTAGGCGATCCTTTATGAAGGGCGCGGGCACATTGGCTGCGGCGTCTATATTCGGCGGTGTAGCACCCTACGTGATGTCGAGCGAGAAGAAGGTACTGCGTTACCTTGGCACGGCGGTAAACCAAGACACTAAAATCGGGCAGAAGGCCAAGGAAGAGCTTGGTATTACCATCGAGTACATACCTGTGACCACTGATGAGGTAACTAAGCGAATTCTTACCCAGCCAAATAGTTTTGATTTAGTGGACACAGAATACTTCAGCCTGAAAAAGTTGGTCCCGTCAGGAAACCTTATAGGTATGAATGCTAACAAGATTAAGGAATTCGACAATATTGTCACGGCATTCACCAAAGGCGAGGTTGCGGGCAAGAAAATTGGTGACCAAGGCACGGCCCCGAAGAAGGTATTTTACTTGGAGGGTGAGAAGTCGAAGAACTTCGCCAGTTCGCCGACAGAGTGGGTGACACTTGTCCCAACCGTTTATAACGCCGATACGCTAGGAATTAGGCCCGACCTCATTGGTCGTCCGATCAACAGCTGGGCGGAGTTATTGAACCCTGAGTTCAAGGGTAAGGCCTCGATCTTGAACATTCCTTCGATTGGGATTATGGACGCGGCGATGGTCGTCGAGGCCATGGGTGAATACAAATATCCAGACAAAGGAAACATGACGAAGAAAGAGATTGACCTAACAATGAAGGTTATGACGGAGGCGAAGAAGGCGGGACAGTTCCGCGCGTTCTGGTCTGACTTCAACGAGAGCGTGAATCTGATGGCGTCGGGTGAGGTTGTGATTCAGTCGATGTGGTCCCCGGCGATCACGGCGGTACGTACAAAGGGGATCCCATGTGTCTATCAGCCGCTCAAAGAGGGTTACAGGGCCTGGGCTGCCGGTTTCGCTCTGCCTTCCACAATCAAGGGATACAAGGCAGATATGGCGTATGAGTTCATCAACTGGTTCTTGTCAGGATGGGCGGGTGCTTATTTGAACCGTCAGGGCTACTACTCAGCGGTGTTACCGACGGCCAAGGCGAACATGGAAGCCTACGAGTGGGACTATTGGATGCTTGGTAAGCCAGCCGCGAAAGACATCATGTCTCCAGGCGGGCAGAAGCTTGCGTCGGTCGGTGAGGTTCGTGACGGTGGTTCTTATGAGGCCCGAATGGGCGGTGTCGCTTGCTGGAACGCTGTAATGGACGAGAACCGTTACATGGTCAGGAAGTGGAATGAGTTTATAGCCTCTTAGACGGACTAAAATGGGGGCCGCGTAGCCGGTCCCCCGGTTTTGGGAAGAGTATGAATAGATCGACCAGCAGCAGCTTTCTCGCAGTGCCATTCGCCATAGTCTTGGCAGTATTTTTCGTATTACCGCTGATGCTGGTGGTGGTCGTAAGCTTTTGGGACTATACCGAGTACTCTCTCATCCCTGACCTAATCTTCATGAACTATGCGGAGTTGTTCTACGGTTGCTTCGACTGGAGTCAAAGGTTGTGTACAACCTTCGCCACCTATCTGTCGACCTTTAAATATGTCTTTCTTACGTGGTGCTTCACGCTTCTAATTGGTTTTGGTGTAGCGCTATATTTGGCCTTCTGCATCCGTAGTTTAAAAATGCAGATCGTTCTCTTTTTGGTTTGTACTATCCCGTTTTGGACGTCAAATGTAATCAGGATGATCTCGTGGATTCCGCTCCTTGGAAGGAACGGAATTGTTAATACTGCTCTGATGAGCATCGGGGTTATAGACCAACCGATAGAGTGGCTTCTTTACTCTGGCTTCTCGGTAACCTTGGGATTTGTGCATCTTTACACCCTGTTTATGGTTGTCCCGATTTTCAACTCTATGGCAAAGATCGATAAGTCGCTAATTGAGGCGGCAAAAGACTCAGGCGCGTCCGCGTGGCAGATAATAACGAATATCATTATCCCGTTGAGCCGCTCCGGGATCATGATCGGTTCGATTTTCGTGATAACGATCGTTGTTGGTGATTTCATAACAATCGGTGTTCTGGGGGGACAACAGATCGCGTCGGTGGGAAAGATCATCTACGTCGAGATGAGTTACTTGCAGTTCCCGGCGGCGGCAGCAAACGCAGTCGTATTAGTTTTGATCACCCTACTCATGGTAGCTGCCATGATGAGAGTTGTTAACGTGCGCAAGGAGCTTTAGCGATGTTTTCGAGAGCCCAGACGACATGGCTGACACTTTTCTTCATTTGCTTTGTTATCTTCCTCTACGGGCCTGTCTTATCAGTAATCCTCTTGGCATTCCAGGGCCCAGAAGGGGGTCTCACGTTCCCGATGAGAGGCTTTTCCCTCCATTGGTTCGAGGAGCTCTGGCGCGGGCTTGGTGTCGTTGATATCTCCCGGGGGCTGCGTCGTTCGCTATTCCTCGGAGTTTTGGTGATGATTTTCACGGTCATCCTTAGCCTCTGCGCTGGTCTTGCTTTCCGGAAAAAGTTCCAAGGTTCCGGAATACTGTTTTACCTGACCATCGCGAGCCTGATCATTCCTTCTATCGCGATAAGTTTGGGCATCGCTCTCCAGTTTCGTTTGCTTGACGAGACTGTGAAGTGGCTGGGTCAGACCCTAGAAATTCAGTGGGTAATTGACGACTTCCAGACCTCGATGGGTCTCATCGCGTCAGGTCTCGGGACGCACCTTACGTGGACACTACCCTTCGGTCTCTTAATTATGTTCGCGGTCTTCAATCGCTTTAATCCGAGTTATGAGGAGGCCGCAAGAGATCTTGGTGCGACCTCATGGCAAACCTTTTGGGGTGTGGTTTTCCCGCTCATCGCGCCTGCGCTGGTGGGGGTCGCGTTGTTTGGGTTCACCCTCAGCTATGACGAGCTCGCCCGCTCTTCTCAGGCACTCGGAGCGGTGAACACTCTTCCATTAGAGCTCAGGGGTCTCACGACGACAGTAACTAATCCGTCGATATATGCTCTTGGGGCGGTGACCACGGGAGTGAGCTTTTTGGTCATCGGCCTGTCGCTGGGTCTCTTTTGGGTGCTCAGGAAAAAAGCTGGTAATATCAAATGAAGCGTCTTTCCACCGTGTGCTTCATTAACCCGAACAGTACCGCATCCATGACCGACACTTGCCGGTACACTCTCGATCGGATTGGTCTAGGTAGTAGCCCAATATTTGAATTTGTTACTAATGATCAGGGTCCGGCGGCTATCCAGGGTGCGCGGGACGGTGAGTTTGCGACCGAGGCTATGCTCAAACTGGTAGCAGAGCTGCCCGACCACTATGGTGCTTTTGTGGTGGGTTGTTTCGACGATACCGGCGTCGAGCGTCTACTCGATAAGGTAAGGCTGCCCGTCATTGGTATTGGCCAGGCAGCATATCACTGGGCGTCTTTTTTATCGCAGCGGTTTGTGGTCTTGACCACACTAGATGTCTCGGTCCCAGTCATTAGGGAGTCGATCCATCGGCAGGGATTTGATTCTCAGTGCATCGACGTTATCGCGAGTGGTATTCCGGTACTTGAGCTCGAACGGCAGCCTGATGAGGCCCTCAATATTCTTGACGACCTCATAAGGGCCACGGTCGATTCTCACGGTGAAGACGTCGCTCTTATTCTAGGATGTGCAGGTATGACTGAACTGCATCAGCAACTGTCTAACAGGTGGGATCGTCTAAATATTATCGATCCTGTTGCTTCCGGACTTCGTTTGTCGAGCGTTCTGTGCGAGGGGTGAGATTACTGTGAACCAGAGCCTGATATATGAACCGAACCTTTCCTGGCCTGCGAGTCTGAGATGTGGGTTTCATCAGACTAGCACCGGCGGTACTGCGCTAGCTGAGGTCAGGCACTCGGGACCACTAAGGGTCCAGAAGTTATTTCATGATCAGGATCTGGCCCACTGCTACGTTTTACATCCACCGGGTGGCATGGTGTCTGGTGACGATCTTGATTGTCGGTTTCACGTTTATCCAAATGCGCGGGTACTCATCACCACGCCTGCCTCTGGGAAACTCTACAGGTCACGCGGTAGCGGATCGTTACAGACCGCGACGACAACGGTCGAGGTTGATGATGGGGGTATGTGTGCCTACCTCCCACAGGATACGATCGTCTTTAACGGGGCTAATGGTGAGCTCGAGACCAATGTTTCCTTGAGTTCCTTGGCCACATACTTTGGATGGGAGCATACAATCTTCGGGCGGTCGGCCGGCGCACTTCCTTTCATGACAGGACAGTTATCTCAGCGCCTGACCGTTTACCGCGACCATCAGTTGCTCTACCGAGATCTCCTAAAAATAGATGCCGAAGTATTGAAGAGTCGAAGTGGTTTGGGTGGAATGACGAGCCTCGCGTCAGCCCTACTGATTCTACCAGCGGGAGCTCAAGAATCGGACGCGCTTGTTGAGAGCTGCCGTCTGAGTCTCAAGGCGTTCCAAGGAATCTCGGGAGTCACCGCGATCCGTGATGGACTGATTAGTATCCGGCTGTTGTCTACTCGGGCGGAGGGGACCCGGATCGCACTAGAGCAGCTGTGGTCTCCAGTCGGAGAACACCTCATGGCAAGAAAAGTCGAAAACCCAAGAATCTGGAGGACATGAATGGAATTAACCCCACGCGAGAAGGATAAGCTGATGCTTTACACCGCGGGCCTGGTAGCGGAGCGACGGCTGACACGAGGGCTCCAGCTGAACTACCCGGAGGCAGTTGCGTTGATCAGTATGGAGATCATGGAGGGCGCGCGGGACGGACGCTTTGTAGCAGAACTCATGCAACTCGGACGGACAGTACTCACCAAAGACCAGGTAATGGAAGGCGTCGCGGAGATGGTAGATGAGGTACAAGTCGAGGCAACTTTTCCTGACGGAACCAAGTTAGTCACGGTTCACGAGCCGATACAGGAGGCACTAAAGAAATGATCCCAGGGGAAACACGCATCCAGTCGGGAGATCTGGTACTAAATGAGGGGCGTGAGACCACGTCTGTTGTGGTTGCTAACACTGGTGATCGGCCTATTCAGGTTGGTTCTCACTATCATTTTTATGAGACCAATCCCTGCCTTCACTTCGATCGAGAAAAGGTGCGAGGCTTCCGCCTAAACATTGCCGCAGGGACAGCTGTTCGTTTTGAGCCGGGCCAAGAGCGAACAGTCGAACTAGTCGCGCTGTCGGGTGACCGGATTGTTCGTGGTTTCAGAGGGCTCGTCATGGATCAGCTGGAGGGTTAGTCATGCAAATCTCGAGACAAATATATGCTGATCTGTACGGGCCCACCGTAGGGGATTCTGTTCGCCTCGGCGACACAAACTTATGGATCTCACCTGAGTCAGATACAGCCGTGCCCGGTGACGAGGTGACCTTTGGCGGTGGAAAGGTGATTCGTGATGGTATGGGGCAGTCGCAGCGCAGGGCCGGCGAGTGCATGGACCTCGTTATTACAAACGCGTTGATTGTTGACTACTGGGCTATCGTGAAGGCCGATGTCGGGGTTAAGGGGGGGAGAATCGCAGCCATTGGTAAAGCGGGAAATCCAGATATCCAACCGTCAGTCTCAGTTGTCATTGGTCCCGGGACAGAAATCATAGCGGGCGAGGGTAAAATCCTAACCGCGGGCGGAATCGACTCTCATATCCACTTTATTTGCCCACAGCAGATTGATGAGGGGCTAGCGTCGGGGATAACCACTATGCTTGGGGGTGGCACGGGCCCCGCGACAGGAACGAACGCAACCACCTGCACACCGGGCCCGTTTAACATGGAGATGATGATGCGGTCCGTCGAGGGTCAGCCCATGAATTTTGGCTTCCTCGGAAAGGGTAATTCGAGTAATCGGGAGTCATTGGTCGAGCAGATCGAGGCGGGAGCCTGCGGTTTGAAATTGCACGAAGACTGGGGCACCACGCCTCAAGCAATCGATACGTGCCTGACGGTGGCCGATGAGACCGATACCCAGGTTGCTATTCATACGGACACGCTAAATGAATCCGGTTTTGTGGAGGAAACCTTGAAGGCGATTGCTGGTCGTACTATCCACACATATCATACCGAGGGAGCCGGGGGCGGACACGCCCCAGATATCATTAAGGCGGCGGGACTAACGAATATCTTGCCGTCTTCGACGAATCCCACACGGCCCTTCACGATCAACACGGTTGATGAGCACTTAGATATGCTGATGGTCTGTCATCACCTGTCACCAAATATCCCAGAGGACGTTGCCTTCGCGGATAGTCGTATCCGGAAGGAGACCATCGCTGCGGAGGATATCCTTCATGACAAGGGCGCTTTCAGTATGATTGCCTCTGACTCACAGGCTATGGGTCGTGTCGGCGAAGTGATAACCCGGACCTGGCAAACGGCGCACAAGATGAAGGATCAATTCGGGTCACTGGAGTCAGATCCAGACTGGCATGACAACCTCCGGGCTAGGCGGTACATCGCAAAATACACCATCAATCCAGCGATCGCACACGGAATAGCGCACGAGGTTGGATCTGTCGAGGTCGGGAAAATGGCCGACCTTGTGCTTTGGAAGCCGGCCTTCTTCGGAACTAAACCGGCATTGATTCTGAAGAGTGGATTCATCGTGGCGGCGCCGATGGGCGATCCAAATGCTTCCATCCCAACACCGCAGCCTGTTCATTATCGTACGATGTTTGGAGCGATGGGGTCGTCAGCCGATCGTTTATCCGCGACCTTCGTGTCAGAGTTGTCCCTGCAACAGAAGAATGAATGGATGTCAGGAACGACACGGCAGCTTATAGCGGTCAAAAATATTAGATCGGTCAAAAAATCTGACATGGTGCTCAATGACTATCAACCGACGATCGAGGTCGATCCTGAGACCTATGAGGTACGAGCAGATGGCGAACTCTTGGTCTGTGAGCCGGCGACATCTTTGCCACTGGCCCAACGTTATTACTTGTTTTAACGGAATGGACCAATGTTAGAGATCACTGAGAGACTTGACCTTGCTGAGCGCTATGACGCTGTCATCTTACTTGACTATGACTCTCGTAAACGTGGTCGCCTGAAGACCCTGACCGAGACGTCCGAGGACGCCGGTTTGTTTCTCGAGCGAGGTCAAGTCTTGCTGGATGGAGATTACCTGAGGGCAACGGACGGGCGTGTGGTTCTAGTGCAAGCGGCAGTGGAGCAGCTCACGAGGACCTCGACGACCGACCCGGTACTGTTCGCGAAAATTTGTTATCACCTAGGCAACCGACACACGCCGGTTGAAATCCAGTCCGGCTCGGTTTTTTTTCAGCCAGACCATGTACTGTCTGAACTGTGCCGCCAATGGGGTCTAGAGGTCGAGGATGTGGAGAGGCCATTCAGTCCAGAAAGAGGGGCGTACGGTAAGCACGCGGGAAGGCACCATCACCATGACTAGATCCAAGCACTTGATTCAGGCGCTGCATTTATTTTCGCCTAGCCTGCCGATAGGTGCGTTTGCCTTTAGTCAGGGTCTCGAAGCTGCCATTGAGTCACAATATGTCCACGACGCGGAGACACTTAAATGTTGGTGTGATGGCGTGATACGTTTCTCGCTTATAACACTCGACTGCCATTACGCTGTCCGCGCATATCGAGCGGATTCTGAGTCTGTCTTCCGAGAGG
>MDTC01181465.1_pt1 | contig 23646 bp, 24 predicted proteins | sample 811181 | NCBI WGS metagenome assembly MDTC01 (sample SAMN05326644, study PRJNA326480) | marine metagenome | isolation source: seawater | place: Pacific Ocean: North | collected 2011 | reverse complement strand
TAACCACAATAGATTCTATGACAGGAAGCGAGTCTTTTGACTGAATAGCGGATAGATCCACATTTTCTTGCGCGCCTAATGGACCAATGCTTAAACCCGAGAGGGTCAAAAGTTTCAACAGCCGAGTATGCGACCGCAGAACTCGGTTTAGCAATGAGTAAGACACAGTTTCCTGATTGCGCACTCTTTTCTCCTTTTTTGTTACGTTATTTCTGCGAGTGAAAGTCAGGATAGTTAGCATTTTTTTTAAACGATTGGCGCGATTGTCTGGGCATAAGGATATTTTTACACAATCCGCCACACGTGTTTCAAACGTTCCTATCCGAGCACTGAGCGATAATTGTGCCACATTTGATGCTCAGAACGCGAATGTTGTTCTCAATGAATATTCTTCTCCATAAAGAGGAGAATTTGCTAGTTGAACAAAATGATTTTAATTCGATTTACAGCTCAGAGACGATTGCGAAAGCCCTCTACGGTATATATCATTACAATTTTGATCTTTTCGATACCTAAAATTTAATGAAACGTTTTATTCAACGGATGCATACATGCGCATAGATGGGTCACGCGACACCCTGATTGCTCTTTTACCGCAGCTCGGAGGGAACGGTGTTGACTCGCTGTTACCCTTTCTCGCTGAGTTAAGGGCTGAGAAGGGTCATGTAATGGTAAAGCAGGGTGACCAAGATGAGGACATGTATTTTCTCTTAAATGGTACATTCTCCGTGTTCGAAAAAATTCAAATTAATCGTAGTGACGTTGTATTACATACAGCTACTTTTCCTGGCCCCGGTATTCTCGGTGAGGTAAGTATTATGACCGATGCAGAGCGGACTGCGACTGTTGTTGTGATGGAGCCTGCTGACTGTTTGTGCCTGACCAAGCAGAAATTCGACGCTCTTGTTAGCGCTAAGCCAAAAATTGCGATTGAACTTCTAAAGACTTTCGGCGCAGTTATGTATGGACGTCAGACCTCATTTCAAAATAGAGTGCGCGGTAATATCCTCCGGGAAAGCCGAAGCAGCGAGGGTGGTATCGCAAAATTGGCTAGATATACAGGTAAGGTGTCGCGCACTAGCTCAGCTTTGGCAGAGAAACTGTTCAGTGAGGATTTTAAAGGAGTGAATTACGATTCGAATTGATCAGTTCCGACACTTTGGATTTATGTTGACGTCCTAGGACAGTCTTTTTATTGTAATCCACTTTATATATTACTTAGGCGGTATAGTTATGAAAATTCCAGCTACATCCAGAACGCCTGCAGTCGAATTTTTACCAGGATTGTGCACGATCAAAGGTGAGTGTTATCCTGAGGATATCACCGAGTTTTCCACTCCTGTAATTGGTCATTTGAAGGAGGGGATATCTACGTCAGAAGAGTATAAGGTAGAAATCGAACTTTATTATTTTAATAGCTCGTCTGCCAAATTTTTCTATGATTTTTTTGAATTTCTTGACGAAAGCGCTAGTGAAGGCACTAAGATAGAAGTTGTATGGCGTCACAGGGAAGACGATGACACGATGGAGGAGGCTGGAGAGGAGTTTGAAGAGGATTTGGAGCACGTAAATTTTACTCTGGAATCAATAGGTTAATAGTAGGCATTTTGTCTTATTGGTGGGGAATCTTATGAATAGTGATACTGTACAGCTGCATGAGCTTATGCTAAATCGGGGTACCTTCTTTTGCTATGCAGGTCCACTGTCTGAAGAGGTGCTTACAAGCCTATCTTCTGTAGTAAAAGATCAGCTAACAGAGACTGATAGCACCTCGCCGATTACAAATAAAGTGTTCAGCATTTTTGTCGAGCAGGCACAAAATATCATCCGATACTCTGTAGACCGTTTGGAGAAAGGTGGCGTTGGATCTGTGTCGATAAGCCACACTAACGACGGATTCCTTATCGAGGCTGTTAATGAAGTTGATGAGAAGAGCCGAGAGCGTTTAGAGGAGATACTTACTCAACTGAAGCATATGGATGCGGCTGAGCTCAAAGCGGCTTACAAGCAGAGGTTAAAGGCAGGGCCACCAGAGGGAAGCGTCGGCGCGGGGCTTGGGTTTATCGAGGTTGCTAGAAGAAGCTCGCGATTTGATTTTGCGTTCGAAGAGCACAATGGCCAGACCTTGTTTTTATATCGCGGGTGGGTGAATACGCCTGCATAGCTTAGTTAAGTAGATTTCTCGACATGGGCACGCAGGGTGTTAAGTGCGTTTGTGAGGGATAAGTTTAGTTCGTCTATCTGTTGCCTTGTCAAACCTGAGAGCTGCTCCCGAAGAAACGAGTTTTCAGTTTTAATTGTGATTATAGATTCTGTATCTCCCGATTCAACCACCTCATATGTTCTGACTGGGTTGCTAATTCCTTTTAGCTTGATCCTCTCAGATTCTTTGCACGAAATTTTATCTTTTATAAGGTTATAAGTGTCGAAAGAGAGGAGTATGGATCCAGAAGTTGCAGCGGACTCCAGCCGTGCAGCCATGTTTACTCCTGCACCAATAACGGTATAGTCCAATCGATTTTCAGAGCCAAAATTACCCACAGTGCAAAAACCAGTATTGATTCCTATTCTCATCTTAAAAGGTTCCTGTAGACCAAAGCTCGCCCATTTATCGGTTAGTTCCCCTAACCTTTTTTGCATTTCAACTGCCATTGAAACACATCGAAATGCATCTTCAGCTATGCCTTGGCTCTCTGGATCTCCAAAAAAGATCATTATTGCGTCTCCGATGTATTTGTCTATCGTAGCTCCATATTTGAGTGCTATTGCCGACATTTCGTCAAGGTAATAGTTAAGCGCCGCTGTGAGGTCTTCTGATTCGAGACTTTCCGTTATTTGTGTGAACCCAACGAGGTCCGAAAAAAAAATAGTTAGTTTTTTTCTCGAGCTGGCAAGACTTACTTTTTGTTTGCCGCTAAAAATTGATTCGTAAACTTGAGGGGACAGGTACTTAGCAAGTTGAGCTGATAACTGTTCTAGCTGGGTACTTTTTTCTCGTGCCTCCTGTGCAAGGACATTCAAGCGCTCCTCGCTTCGATCATTATGTTTTACCAGACGCCTCGTTGTTTTGAGTAGCTTTTCGTATTCTCTTAGCAATTCGCTGAGTTTTGTCTGTGATGTATCGGACGCACTTTCAATAGCGAATTTTGATTTCTCTATAACCTTGAACTCATGTTGAAATATTCCTTCATTTCGGGCCATTACAGTTTTATCTCCATACCTTCCTTTGCCAGAGCAAACTCTAGATCCTTCCCATTAATAGTATTCCTCTCAATGGCTTCTTTAAAAATTTTTTCCAATTCATCGTCTGTTCTACTTGGATCATGATGCGTAAATAGAACTTGTTTTGCGCATGCTTCGCGTGCGGCGGAGATGCTTGAGTCCAGCGTTCCATGGCCCCAACCATGCCGTGTTAGGTATTCCTCCTCAGTATATGCAGAGTCTATGATCAGCAAATCAGCTCCTTTCATAAAGTTTATAGTCTCTCGCCGACTGGCTTTAATACTCTCCTCCATGCTTGAGAAACGAGGGTCATCAGATGGGTGAGGATTTAATTTCCATTCATGATCTCCGGTAAAAACGATACTACGGTTCTCACTATCGATTCGGTAGCCGATGTTAATCGCGGTATGATTAAATTCGAAGGTTCTGACAATCAGGGAATTTATCTTAATCCTGTCACCGCCCGTTACATCTTTGAAATTTAAACGGGCGGCGACATTTTGTAATTGCACTGGGAAAAAGTGACGATCCATCTGGCTAGTCAAAAGATCTTCTATGGTCAGACCACTATTTGGATCTTTAGGTCCATAAATGTTTATTTCAACGTCGTCAGAGAAAAGTGGTTGAAACATGGTAAAACCCTGAATATGGTCCCAGTGGGTATGAGTAATGAATACATGAATCTTTTTTATCCCAGTATGCACAAGATGCCGCCCCAGTAAAAATATTCCTGTTCCGGCGTCTAAAACTATGCATTCGTCATTGTACCCGGTGATCTCAATGCAAGTCGTATTACCACCATACTTGACGGTCCTGGCTCCTGGCACCGGAAGAGAACCCCTCACACCCCATATCTTGCAGTACAATTACAAATCTCCACTTTGACACAGCCGAATTCAAAAGTTCTAAAATAATTGCTACCCAGTAAAAAATTGATGACGCATTGTACACTCTACAGGTACTCTCGGAACACTATCCGTAGAAATTTGTCTTGAGCGGTAGATAATAATATGATTATCCCAGCGAGCGATTCGATAATGCAGAATAGTGAGACATCATAAAAATGGAATTTCTATTGATATTCAATCGAATAGCGTATAAATTTATTGTTGTTTCAAAGAAATTTCTTGTTTTTTAAATAATGCCTATGGTCCCGAATAAAAAATGCTTGTTTCCCACTCATAGATATAAAGCATTTATTTTTTTATGCTTTTCCGCTCTGATTAGTAATGTCGGTTGGTCTGAGGTTCTAGCTAAAAACATTGGATATTATACTGACGATGGTGAGAGAGTAAGTATTGAATGCTCTTTAATGGGGGCTGGTGCGCTCAGATATCCACCAAAAGCAAGAAAGTATAAATACGTGGGGGAGGTCATAGTCGCCTTTTCCATTGGACCAGATGGCAAAGTTGTTGATCCGCATATAGTGGACGCAGAACCTCCAGGAATTTTTGAGCGTTCCGCATTGAAGTACGTTAGGTCTTGGAGATACCAGCCGCCAGTTCATGACGGAGAGAATATTCAGGTTGATGATGTCGCGGTCAGGATTGCTTTCCAGCCAGGGCGTTAAACTCAGTCATGTAGGCTGATAAGAAAGAATATATGACCACACGCATACAGCTACTTGCTCTAACTATTTTTGGTAATGTAGCTATTGCGGCACTTTTTTTTTGGTTAGCCACCGACCAACTTGACGGCCAGCAAAAAACTAATCTCGAAAATTCGGCTCTCGTTTATCAGCGAGCTTGGAATACTGCTTCAAGTGAGTCATATGATCTGTCAATCGGAATGTGGCATCCGCAAACAGGCACTTTTGAAAATCGGTCTATCTGGAAAAGTAAAAAAAATTTTCTTGCCGCTCCGGTTGAGGGGCAAAATGTAAGCGCAAGAAATCCGTTTTATGAGTCATTTCGGCGCGGTGATACCGAGAGTATCGTTTCAATCACGGAAGATCTTTTCCAACGTCCAATAGATGATATGAATATAAGTGCTGTATTCGTCCTAGACGCAAAGGGTGAAATTATTCATTGTATGACCGCATATGATGGATATGGCATTGATCCATGTGCTGACACTGCAAAATATAATTTTGAGAAACTGGATATCGCTACGGCAAGCGGTATGCTTAGTGAGAGGCGTTTAGACCGAGTTCCCGCCAAAAGAGGTATCTTGCGGGTCGATGATTTGCGAAAGGAGGAGGAATCCTCGCTTTATCAGGCTTTATATGTCGCGCTCCGCGATGATAGTTCAAAACTCGGTACGATAGTTTTAGCTAAAAATATTTTTGAAGCTCTTGAATCCTTCGAATACGAGTTTGAAATAAAGGCTGCTTTAAATTTCGATAAAAAAACAATTACTTTAAATAACTATTACAACATTGATAACTACTCAGGTATTTCTGATGAGGCTGATATCGCAGGCGAAGCATCAACTTCGTTGCAAGAGTATAAAGATATGTTGCTAGTGAATGGTACTTTTGGAGCAATGAACACTACTCTTGAGGCATCTGTCTTCGGATTTCCTCTCAGTGATTTTGCAAAAGGTGAAGAAGCCCTACTCATAGTATTAAGGGATCAAACGGAACTTTTGGACGCTCAAGATGAGGCAATGAGTAGCACTTTCATTTACGGGACAGCGGTTTTTACAGTTGTTGTTTTGTTGGTCATTTGGTTAGTGTCAAGAATTGAGGCTGCAATGAAGGATGCGTATGACCAAGCATCTACAGCAAATCGAGAAATCCAGAGTTCGATTAATTATGCGGCAAAATTACAAAGAGCCTTGCTCAGAGCTGAGCGTATGCCCGATGATTTTAAAATTGATCTTACTTGGAGACCAAGAGATGTTGTTGGTGGAGACATATATGTGGTTAGAACTACTGATAACAAGACCGTGATTGCAGTTATAGACTGTACTGGGCACGGTGTGCCGGGAGCTTTTACATCCGTAATTGCTCGGGCAGTTGTGGACCGAGCAATTGAGGATGATCAAATAAATACTGCTGGTGAATATTTGAGCGAATCAAATCGACTAATAAAAGATATGCTTTTTCAGAATGAGTCTGAGGAGGCTGATTCTGATGCAGGTTTTGATGGGACAGTATGTATATTGGATAGGCAGTCGGGTTGCTTGGAGTTTGCAGGAGCTAATTCCTCGCTCTTTGTCGTCAACAACAATGAAACGAAGGAAATAAAAGGAAATAAAAAGTCGGTGGGTGCGCGGCGCACACCAAGCGATTTTGAATTTACAACACATATTATTGAAAGTCCCAGTGGAATGTTTGTGATGCTAACGGATGGAGTCACTGATGTGATGAACGAGCTGCCTCGGCCGATAGCATTTGGTCGAAAGCGTCTAATGAGACTTTTACAAACTCTGGATACATCCGAACCAAAGCTCGTTGTCAGTAAGGTGATGGATGCAATAGATCAATATAAGGGGGACACTCCGCTCCGAGACGATTTAACGCTACTTGCTTTTTATATAGACGAATTTGACTCGGTGTTTGTTTCTGATGTGGCGACGGTTGAGAGTGTGGCAGGATAATTAGGTATGTGGACTTCTAAACCATTATGTTAACGAAGAGTGGCTCATTACGTATTGGCATATCATTCTCAAAGGACATGAGCTCCTCGATTTGTCGGTTGAGCCTGTCTGAGACGGTGCTAGTGATTTTAGGTTTGATCTCATCTATATCGACTTCTGGTGATAGGATCTTAGTGGACGCTTTCTGACGAACTACACCATCGCGAACCTTCATCTCAAAAAGATGTTTTGCGAGCTGGTCTGCCTCCAGCCTTGCTATTTGATAACGTTGTAATGAAAAATCGTCCTGTTGCTCTATAACTTTTGTGGTTTTCGTTCTGTTTTCAACAGTATTTTCATTACCTCTTGGCACACGCTGTTGACGCCTTGATCTCTGATCCACCAATGCAGGAGAGTTTGCTAAATTTCTCGAAATTTCAGCCAATTGCCTGTCTCCAATAGATTTTATGCCAAAAATTAGACATACTTCTTGAAGTATGCATTAATTTTTTCCAGATTGCGAATTTAGGTTTTGACTTTCTCTGAATTGTGTTTGCAAGCAAGGTTTAGGATGCAAATACTGTTATATGAGGGTATTTATACATTATACTTGCTTATGGTCAGTGATGTTCATAGGATGCCCCTAAATCGAGCTGTGATTCTTTTTTTGGAGGTAAAATATTGTAGGTGTAAGCTGGTAATTGTTAGCGAGAGGCGATCTGTCAATTGAAACAACTATGTAACGTAACTTTTTTATCAATTCTTGGAATTATGATTTTCAATGGGGCTTCCTATGTCTCTGCGGCAGACAAGCTAAAAGTAACTTGCGATGGTCGTGACCTCGCGTTAGACCCTGATACTAAACTTCTTGACATCGAGGTAGTCAATAACACGCTCTTGACCCCAGATGAAACATTTAGGGGTATACCTTTTACCGAAATTGATGACTTAGTAAGATTTCGAGTTGTAGGAGAATTTTACACGGAGGGTTGGGCACTCGATAAATCGACGTTGATGGCAGCAAGTAGCTTAACCGTGACCAATAAGCCAAATATCGCTGCGGTGAATCGTAGTTATAACTGTATAGAGACCGCACCGCCTGAACCTCCTGAAAAGTTGCCTAAACGTCCAGTTGGAAAACGCCCCCGCAAGCGCGGCTTCTAAACTAGTGATTTCAATATTTAGTAGTGAACTTTGAAACTTTTTTTTAATGCTGGCTGTTACAAAGATAAGCGGGTGTTTTCGGGATTCAGGTTTTGGACGTTAAAAAATTCCCATGTCGAGACCTAATGACATAGTACGGCCAAGGTCTTTGCAACTTGTTAGCGCTTTTTCATTGAGTGTTCCCTTACAAATAACGGGATCAGCAACCTGTCGGAAAGGGTAACCTTTTAAAATTCGATTTATATCTCGCACAGCTCCGGTGCCGTCGTTTCCAGCCGAAACAAATAGCGCATATGGAAGGTTTAATTGATATGGTTTGGCAGGATAATATGTGCGATCAAAAAAATCCTTCAACATTCCACTCATGGTACCAAAATTCTCTGGCGTCCCAAATATAAGACCATGGCAACAGAGTAAATCTTGCAATCCCGCGGATGGAGCCGGTAAAGAGATTATCTCTACAGAATTTTGCTGCTTACAACCGTTAACAACCGCTCTTGCCATGGCATCTGTTTTGCCGCTTTGACTATGTGAGATGATAAGCAATTTCTTGGGTACTTCCAAAAAGAACTCCTAGCTTAAAGCAGTGGCTCAACCACCACACTTTGTCATTTCTTGCTCCGCCATCGAGAAACCGCAATGAAAAAATATGAAATTATGGAACATTCGTTAAAACATGTTACGTTAACTCTGCGGAGAACACTGTAACTTTTCATTTTAAAGTTTACATCTTTGTCTACTTGGGTGGTAATAAAATCGATACAATTGAAGGGGATTGTCAAAAGCAAAGCCGGGTACTATTATCAGAAGACTCGAAAACTGGATGACTCTGAGAAACGACGAGCTATTTTTGGCGCTCGGCCTTCGGTGTAATTATCGTCAAGACATCCCTCAACAGTGGTGTTCATCTAATCTCATGGCAAAAATAGTTAATCGACCTATTTTTATTTATTCACGTTTGTTGAAGTATGTCTCGCACTATTGGTTTGCAATTTTAGTTGCGATGACTGGTTTGATACTGCATTCGATTGCTGAAGTTGCTTTTGTAGATCTACTAGGGTTCATAACTGATACCGTGGGTCAACTCACTGCGACCTCTGTTCCAAGTGAAGAATTTTTACCTACAACCGGGATGACTGCGTTTTTTTCAGAATACTTTTTCGGCCCACAACCCGCTGATCGTGCTTGGTTGATAATCCCCACATTTTTAATTTCAGTTAGTCTGCTCAGGGGTCTTGGTTATTTGATCGGAACTTATGGTCTGGCTTATGTAGCAAACTATTTAGTACATACGTTGAGATCTGAAATTTTTAACAAGTATTTATTGCTTCCAATAAAATTCTTTGATCAATCAATGTCCGGGCACTTGGTATCAGTGATTACTTTTAATGTGCAGCAGGTAACTGAAGCAGGCACAAGGGCGGTTAAAACTATTCTTCAGCAGGGCAGTCTAGTCGTGGGACTTCTTATGTACCTATTCTACGTTAATTGGCGTCTAGCGATCTTTTTTTTGGCAGTCATGCCTTTAATCGCTCTTTTAGTTGGATATGTGAGTAAACGTTTTCGCATGATCAGTAAAAGAATTCAGTCAGCAATGGGTGATGTGACCCACGTTACTCAGGAGGCGGTTAATGGGTACTCGGAGGTCCGAATGTATGGTGGCGCTGATACAGAGCGTCAACGTTTGCTGCTCGCAAGTCACGCAAATCGCAGGCAGAATCTGAAGATGTCTTTGACAGAGGGAGTGAGTAATCCGCTAGTCATGCTTCTGGTATCGATTGCCTTTGCCGCGGTCACAGGATTAATGCTAAATCCAATAATTCTCTCTAATATGACTACCGGAAGTTTTATAACTTTTTTAGTCGCTTCCGGGATGCTGATAAAACCTGTCCGACAACTCAGTGAGATAAATAGTTCGATACAAAGAGGTATTGCTGCCGCTGCTTCAATTTTTGAGATACTTGACGCTGATCAGGAGATAAACAAAGGCGATTACACTGTGGACAGAGCAAAAGGGAAATTCGTTTTCAATAATGTTTCTTTTTGCTATCCAGATACTGATAGAACAGTCCTTACGCGACTTGCCTTTTCCGTTGATCCAGGCCAAACAGTGGCTATCGTTGGTTCATCGGGGAGTGGAAAAACATCGCTAATAAGCTTGATTATGAGATTTTATGATTATCAAAGTGGCTCTATACATTTAGATGACGTCGATATTAACGAATATACTCTTAGTAATTTGCGACACCAAATAGCACTGGTCAGTCAGAACATCACACTTTTTAATGACAGCATACTTAACAATATTGCTTATGGTGCTCTAGCCAAATCTGAGCTAAAACAAGTGAGAAATGCTGCTAGAGTTGCAAATGCTGATAAATTTATTTCTGAGTTAACAGATGGCTATGAAACAATTATTGGCGACGATGGAGTTATGTTGTCTGGAGGACAGAGACAGCGCATTGCCATCGCCAGGGCAGTACTGAAAGATGCCCCAATTTTGATATTGGATGAGGCTACGTCATCCTTAGACACTGACGGTGAGAGACAAATACAAGAAGCGCTTGAGCTGCTGATGGAAAATCGAACAACGTTTGTAATAGCACATCGTTTGACCACCATTGAGAAGGCCGATCATATTCTCGTGATGGGAAATGGTCAGATTCTTGAACAGGGTACCCATAAAGAATTACTTGCTCAAGCAGGTCGCTATTCAGATCTTCATCGAAATCAATTTGTGATGATGGAGTAAGATTTTCTTGTCATTTGAACACTTTCTAACAACGTCTTGGTATAGGAGAAGTCCATGGTTATATGTACTATGGCCCATCAGTATAATCTTCGTAATATTGGTTGAAATTAGGAAAGCGGTTCTTAAGTGCAGATTTTCAATGCGTAAGAATTCCGTGCCTGTAATCGTGATTGGTAATATTACGGTTGGTGGCAGTGGAAAAACACCTCTATTGATCTCGCTGGTAAGAGAGCTTCTTCGGAGGGGGATTAGAATTGCCGTTGTGAGTAGAGGGTATGGTAGGTCCGGACAAAAAGGACCTGCCGAGGTGACCTCAAAAACACCAGTTTATTTAAGCGGAGATGAGCCTCTGCTAATTGCTAAATCATGCGAATGTAAGGTGATTGTTGACTCTGACCGTGCGCGAGCGGTGAATTTTCTCACAAACACAGGGGATTATGATTTAATTTTAAGCGATGATGGGCTTCAGCATTATTCGATGAATCGTGATATCGAAGTGGTGGTGGTAGACGGATCTCGAGGATTTGGAAATGGATTATGCATCCCGGCGGGACCGCTCCGAGAGCCGATTAGGCGACTGCGTTCGGTCGATTTTATAGCGGTTAACGATGAGGTAGAAAAAAAGGTATATCCTCCTCATGTAAAGGTGATCCATTTTTTTTATAAACCTGTTAAATTTGTGAATTTATTTACCGGACGGGTGTGCGATCCTAACAATTGGGTTGGCTCAAAAATCGTACATGCGGTTGCTGCTATTGGCGCTCCAGAGCGTTTTAAGAAATCTCTTGAGAGGCTTGGACTTCATGTGATTTTACATCCGCAAAACGATCATGATTGTTTAACGTTGGGAGACCTGTCTTTTAATGATGGCTTGGATGTAATTATCACTGCTAAAGATGCCGTAAAATTAGAGTGGAAATGTAATTTTGATGTGTGGTGTCTTGAGATAGAGGCTGTTTTGGATGCTTCGGTGGCCGATAACTTGGTCACTTGTTTAAATAAGAAAGGACTATTTCCGGTTGCTCGAAGATAAGAGGTGTAATTTTTTTGAGATATTTATGGACTTCACAGTAATTATTCCAGCCCGCTATGGCTCGTCACGATTACCTAGTAAGGTGCTAAGTGATATCGCTGGAAAGACGATGTTGCAAAGGGTTTGGGAGCAGGCGGCAAAAAGTAATGCCCGACGGATCATTATCGCTACAGATGATGAGCGAGTTGCATCTGAAGCACGAGAATTTGGTGGAGAAGTCCGTATGACGCGGATAGATCACCAATCTGGTTCCGACAGAATTAATGAAATTACAGTTCAACTACTCCTCGAGGATGCTGAAGTCATTGTGAATGTTCAGGGTGACGAGCCGTTGATACCGCCAGAGATAATTAATCAGGTAGCTTATAACCTTAACGAAAATCCTGTTGCTGGGGTTGCAACATTGTGCGTTCCGATTGTAGAAATTGATGATTTTTTGAACCCAAATGTTGTTAAAGTTGTGGTTGATGACAGGGGTTTTGCATTATTGTTTAGTCGGGCTCCGATACCATGGCCAAGGGACTCAGGATTTTTTAAAGACAAATCATCACATCAAGATTTAATCGAAGGATTCCGACATATCGGTTTATATGCTTACCGTGTGGGCACCTTGCGACGATTCGTCAATCAACCGCAGTCTGATTTAGAAAAAATAGAGAGATTAGAGCAATTACGATTTATGTCCCAAGGTGTAAAAATCCACGTTGAAACCGCTTGTTGCGATGTACCACCCAGTATCGACACCAAGGAAGATTTGTTAAACATTATCGAGTTTTTTAGAAATTTATAAGGTCAATTTTTGTAACAGATTCGCTATGGTTCATGTTTTGTTTGTTTGCTTGGGAAACATTTGCCGCTCACCAACAGCGGAGGGCGTGTTTGGAAAGATCGTTAAACAACATGGTTTGTCTGATAAAATATTAATAGATTCTGCAGGTACCGGTGACTGGCATGTGGGTCACCCGCCAGATCAGCGAGCAATTGAGGCCGCAGCAAATCGCGGCATTAATATCAGACATCTGTGTGCTCGTCGGATTAGGTGCTATGACTTCGTAAAGTTTGACTATATTTTGGCAATGGACGGACAAAATTTGAGCTCTTTAAAGCGCCATTGCCCTAAGTCCTATGATGGGCACTTAGGTTTGTTTTTGGAATTTCTTAGGAGGAATGATTCTTGTGATGTCCCCGATCCATACTATTCTGCCAATGAAGGTTTTGAACTCGTGCTCGATTTAATATCTGAGGCTGCTGAAAACTTGTTCCAGCATATTGTGAAGCATCATTTATGACGTTGGAGATCATTAATAACCACAGCTTGGCGGGAAATAATACACTCGCGCTAGAGTCTACCGCTGAATATTTTTGCGAGGTTGAAAACACTGCACAGCTCATGGAGGCCCTTGCTTTTGCCAAGTCAAGAAGCCTTGAAATTACTGTACTTGGCGCTGGTAGTAATGTCGTCTTAAAAAATAATTTATCAGGGCTGGTAATTATCATCAATTTTAAAGGTATTCGTCATATCATTGATGGTGATGATGTGATCTTATCTGTTGCTGCTGGGGAAAATTGGTCTAATTTAGTAAAATATGCTCTTGGGAACAACTGGTATGGCATTGAAAACTTGGTACTAATTCCCGGAAGTGTTGGTGCCGCTCCAATTCAAAACATTGGTGCATATGGTGTGGAATTATCTGATGTTTTTATTTCGCTTGATGCCTTGGACCTGTTCACAGGAGAGGTGAATTCTATGTCTCACGAGCTATGTGAATTTGGTTATCGTGACAGCATTTTCAAGAAACAAGACAAAACTAGATTTATCATTATTGAGGTAAAGATCAAGCTTTCCTTAGCCGCCAAAATCAGAGGCGATTATCCTCTTCTTCGTGAGGCTCTAGAGATGGACATGCAAGAATCAAGCGACATGATCACGCCGCATAGAGTTGCTCATATTGTGTCGGATATTAGGAAGAAAAAGCTTCCAGATCCTTCAATAATTGCGAATGTTGGAAGTTTCTTTAAAAATCCAATCCTTAATTCGGTCTCGATAAAAAAATTTTTGAAGTATTATCCCGCCGCCCCCGTATACGAGTGCACCGGATCGAATTACAAAGTCTCTGCTGGGTGGTTAATAGAGAAATGTGGACTTAGAGGCTTTCGTTCCGGCAATGTCGGAATGTCCTCAGAACAGGCATTAGTATTAGTTAATTATGGTAATGCTACTCCGAGGGAGTTGTTGCAGTTTTCAGAATCCATTAGACAGCAAGTTTTGGGCGTTTTTAAAATCTCATTGGAGCTAGAGCCATCTGTTTATGGATATTTTTGAAGAGCAAAACATTCCTATGAGTTTGTCCGGCGGGCGCTTGGGTTATATTCGATTCTGGCCAAATTGGATGCCCCCGAAGGAAGCCGATTTACTTCTCGAGCGGGCTATAAAGCAAACACCGTGGCGACATGACACCATTAATATGATGGGAAGGACAATACCCGTTCCAAGATTGCAAAATTGGTTTGGTACTCCGGGTACAAGCTACAAATACTCAAGCATACGGCTGGATGCTTTGGAGTTTCCATCTTGGATGGAGCAACTAAGAAGGTCTATCGAAATACAGACTAAAGCTGACTTCAATAGAGCACTTGTGAACTATTATAGAGACGGAAATGATAGCGTGGACTGGCATGCCGATGACGAAACGTCACTTGGTAATGAGCCTGTCATTGCATCTTTCTCATTGGGTGTTGAACGCAAGTTTGATCTTCGGCACAATCTGACTGGTGAGCGGTTATCCTTAAAACTACCCCACGGTTCCTTGCTATTAATGGGCCCAGGGTTGCAAAGTTTCTGGAAGCACAGGATTCCAAAATCGCGTGGCCTTCAGGACGCTAGAGTAAACTTTACTTTTAGACATATGACGGATTGAAAGTGAAACTCTTTAAATATTTTCGATTGTTTTTAATAGTATGCTTATTTTTGACAAAGACTCTTGGTACTCTTTCAACGGGTCTGAGTCGCCGGTTATCCCGCCACCGCCCCAGCAGTGCAAAGTCTGCCCGTCTGCGATGACCGTTCTGATCGCAATATTGGTATCCATAGTTTCGTCAGCATTGATGTAACCAATGCTTCCACAATATACGTTTCTCTTAAGTGGCTCCAGCTCTTCAATAACTTGCATAGCCCTTTGCTTCGGCGCACCAGTAATAGACCCACCCGGAAAACAGTCTTTTAATAATTTGAATGGAGAGACATCTGACTTGAGTTGTGCTGTAACTGTACTCACTAGGTGGTGGACATTAGGAAAGCTTTCTAGAGCAAATAGATTAGGGACTGAAACACTGCCAAGTTGAGCATTTTTACTAAGGTCATTTCTCAACAAATCAACAATCATTAAATTTTCCGCCAAGTCTTTTTCGCTATTTAAGAGAAGTTGAGCGTTGTCATAATCCTCATTGTCATTAGAGCCGCGACTGACGGTGCCTTTAATTGGCTTTGTCTCTGCGTGACCATCTCTGACTTGTAAGAATCTCTCGGGAGATAAACTCATAACTCCTTTTGAGTTTCCCCAACTCCAAAAGGCGGCATAAGGTGACGGCATTTTTTCCCTAAGGGCAAGATAAGCGGTAAAAATGTTTCCTTTATAGGAAGCCGAAAAATGTTGAGCAAGATTCACCTGATAACAATCTCCCGCGGCAATATATTGTTGAATTTTGGATATTTTTTCTAGATAGTCAATTTTTAGAGTTTGCGGTTGGAATGGGTTGTCTAACGCGAACGATCGTTGATCGTTTAGCTTTACACAGTCAAAGCGCTCGAATATTTTGAGGATAGTCTCTTTTAGCAAGATCGAACATTGGGGATGGAAGTTTAAGTGTGCTGTCTTTTCTGAATGATCGACAACTAATCCCCACAAATATCTGCCGATCCGCATATCGGGGAGAACCGACGCCACTTTTGTATCATTGTCTATTTTAAAATAAGGACGTCCGAGATCATAGCCAAAATAGCCGAGAATTCCTGCCACGAATGGTGATTTAAGCTCCTTGGATGCCCTATAACCTTTGAGCGGTTCTAACAGATCATTTGCTATGTCAAACGGATCGCGACTCGTTGTATAAGACTTTTTGTCGCTCGTTATAGTGGAATATTTGCCAAAGGTTTCAACGATATGGTCTGGGCAAGCAGAAATTATATCATATCTGCCTTGCTGGCTATGCGGCTGGCACGAATCTAGCCAGATTGCATCTGGCTGTGAGGACAACAACTCGAAAAGCACTTTTGAATTGTTGTTATAGGTTATAGCTTTAATTAGTACGTGGTCCATTTTTTGTTCATATCATAAATGTAATATCGATTTATAACCCAATAATGGTACGTAGTCTTGATGGTTAATAGTCTTTATTGACCTGGATAAAGTCGGGATATCAACATGGGAATTGCCACTTCCACCCTCATAATCCGATCTCCAATACTCACAGCCTGACAACCGATATTTTCAAATTTATTTATTTCATAGGGTATGAATCCGCCCTCTGGTCCAATTATTAATAGGCTAGATTTATTTATACCCACTGGGCATGATCTTTCTGATCTTGGCTGGGCTAAAAAAGCATCTTGACCATTCATTAGACTCGGTAATATATCCTCGACAAAGGGTTTAAAACGTTTGTGCAAAGTAATATTTGGAACAACAGTATCACCAGCTTGTTCTAGTCCTAATATGAAATTTTCATTCATTCGAGACAAATGAAGTTGAGGGGTATTCCAATAGCTTTTTTCTACTCTTTGGGAATGAATAATATGGATTTCTTTTATGCCCAATGCAGCGAGATTTTGAAGGATCCGATTTAGAAATTTTGGCCGTGGCAGCGACAGTATAATCGTTGCAGGAATAGCTTTTGGCGGAGGTGAATTCGCTGAAATTGAAAGCATAATATGATCCATATCGAATTTTTCGACCTCTCCGATACCAATTAGATCATCTATCACTCCTACACGAATCTTATCGCCAGTGCTCACACGCAAAACTTTTTTCAAATGATCGAATTGCCGTCCTGAAACGATCGTACGATTGGCTTTAATATTTTTCTTATCGATCAATAATATATTCATTACTAGACGCGGTGCCTTACAGAGGCTAAGAGAGCTCTGCATACTAAGGCCATGGAGTCACTTTAAACAAATTATTTAAGTTATTTTGCAACATTATTAAAGATTGCCGTTATTGAAGAAAAAGCTAGATCACTATATCCGTTGTGTTGATGGTTGGAAATTTTTTCATGCACTTTAACTCGCCTTTGAACATTTAGTGCAACAAATTCTGCAACTAGGTAAACTGCACTCGAGCTTTATTGTGGTCCCTTAGTTTAATGGATAAAACAAGGACCTCCTAAGTCTTAGATGCAAGTTCGATTCTTGCAGGGACCGCCATTTGGCCTATATTTTATAGCTAATATTATAATGAGAAATTTTAGTGTACATTAATGGTTATAATTTTTTTTTGTTAAAACAACACTAATTTTAGTGTAAAAAATGAGAACCTATTTCTTAGAGAAGTTGATCATTCGATTATTTAGATTTGAAGTTGGTTTTATTACATTAGATATACCCTTCGATGTAGTTATTAAATATGCGGCTTTTTAAAGATAGGCGACGAAAGCGATGAAAGCATTAGTATGTAATAAATTTGGTTCGTTTGAGGACCTTTTGCTAAGTGATCTGCCTAATCCAGATCCTCTTGCTGGTGAGGTGATAATAGAAGTAAAAGCGGCAGGGATAAACTTCCCAGATTTGCTTACTATTCGAGGAGAGTATCAATATAAGCCTTCTCTGCCGTTTGTTCCCGGAACAGAAATATCTGGTATTGTTTCGCGTGTAGGGCGTTCAGTAAAAACTCGGCGGGTAGGTGATGCAGTGATTGCGGTTCACATGGGTGGTTTTGCGAGCCAGATTGCGGTGCCGGAACTAGGAACATTCTTAAAACCGAAAAATCTTTCGTTTGAGCAGGGCGCGGGCTTTGCAACAACATATGGGACTGGTTATTACGCGTTGAAACAACGTGCAAGGTTACAACCTGGGGAAACAGTCTTAGTTCTCGGTGCCGCTGGGGGAGTGGGGATCGCCGCAATTCAGCTGGCTAAGGCTATGGGAGCAAGAGTTATCGCGGCGGCTAGCACTGAAAACAAGCTTTTTTTTGCTCGTCAAGCAGGGGCTGCTTTTTGCGTAAATTATTCAAGTGAGGATCTTAAGCAAAGAGTCAAAGAACTTACAAATGGCGTTGGCGCAGATGTTGTTTATGACCCTGTGGGAGCTAAGTTTTCAGAACAAGCGTTTAGGGCAACTGCATGGGATGGTCGGTTTCTTGTGATTGGATTTGCAGCCGGAGAAATAGCCAAGATTCCTCTGAATCTTGCTCTATTAAAAGGTGCATCGCTGATTGGCGTTAATTGGGGTGGGTGGATAGATCGCGATTCCGACACTGCTCATCAAAACTTCAGTGAGATAACTGATTTGATTCAGAAGGGACTTTTTTCACCGCTTATAACTGAGACATATCCGCTACATGAGTACAAAACCGCATTTTCTAAAATAGCTAATCGAAGTGCTCTGGGTAAGATCGTTTTGACTATACAGCCATAGGACTTAAGTGATTTAAAAAATATTTCGACCAATCAAGCAGATTTTTTTTTCCACTAATAACCCCATATTTTTTGGAATGTTAAGTACACGCGGCAGCCATTTTTGTTGTTGTTGCAAAAAAAAGGTTTATGGAGTCTTGTGTTTGCGCGTCAAAATATCTTCTCTTGTCATAGAATTTAAGGTAAACCGCAAGTCTAAAATTCATAGACTAATAATTTTTACTAATAGCAATAATGAGTCTTTAAGAGTAGTCTAAAGCAAGACGGGTTTGAGGTGTCTGGAAACAAGAATAAGAGGAACACTATAATTTATCATCATTTGTCGTTAATGAGTGTATAAGCGAGAAATTTTAGTTCGTGAGGGTGGATCTCCCTAAGCACTTCTTTAACTTAAATTTTTTTCATAAAAATAGTGCCTAGGCGATCGTAACAGGCGGATTAAGTACATAATGAACAACAGAAAACCTGAACGTTCAGCTCGCAGCGATGTGTGGCTCTTACTATTATTGACAATGTTAAATGTGTTAAATGTTGTTGATAGGATGCTGTTGTCATCTTTCGCTAATTACATAGTTCCCGACTTACAGTTGACCAACACTGAGTTTGGACTGTTAACTGGACTTATTTTTTTAATTTTTTACTCTGTAATGGGGCTTTTCATGGGAATGCTGGCCGACACTATGAACCGTACTAGATTAATAGCGGCTGGAGTAGCCCTCTGGAGTATTTTGACCGCTGTATCTGGGATGGCAAAAGGATTCATGAGTTTGGCAATCCCCCGAATGTTTATTGGTATTGGAGAGGCTGTGATGACACCAAGCGCAATGTCTATCATAGCAGATCGATTTCCTGAGCATAGGTTAGGGTTTGTATCGGGTATCTACTATATGGGCGCGCCAATCGGCGGTGGTTTGAGTCTCTTACTTGCCGGATATCTGGGTCCCATCATTGGCTGGAGGGCTTGTTTTTATCTGCTTGGAGGAATCGGTATCCTTTTGGCAGCAATTATGTTCCTAACGAAAGAGACACCAAGACGTAGTTTCGCAAAGGTCGATTTATCAGTTGATACGCTACCGTTGAGGTCCGTTGTTAGGACAACCTTTCAAATGATCGTTCGTTCGCCCGCGCTCATGCTAACCATCGCTGGAGGCACAATATTTCACATATTGCTGGGAAGCACATTTTTTGATCAGCTATGGTTCGTGAACGAGAGAGGATACGAACGAGATGAGATTGCGAAGCTTACAGGTTGGCTCGTTCTTGCTGGAGGAATAATAGGAAGCTTGCTTGGTGGGATCGGTGGAGATCGATTGATGACAAAAACAGGGCTTGGGAGGCCGACTTTCCTGTGCATAATCATGATCATATTCTCTCCTTTCGTTTTTGCATTTAGACTTTCTGAGGCGGGTTCCATTTGGATCCCTATTGGTATGTTTTTTTCTGTGGTTCAGATGGGAGCAATTTTTGGCCCAATTTTTGCCACAGTGCAGGAACTGGCTCCCGCTCAGGTGAGAGCAACTACTGTGGCCTTTACAATAATGTCATTCAATATAGTGGGTTTGGGCATAGGTATTACAGGGACTGGAATTGCTGTCGACTGGGTAATTTCTCAGGGTTGGGAGGAACCTTACAGTCTAGTCATATTGTCTGCCACTTTGTTTTCTTATCTTGCAGTACCATGCTTCTATTTATCGGGGCTCTGGTTTAGGCGGGATAAAGATCGAGTAAACTCAACCTGAAAGATTTTGATAGGACGACACATTCTAGATCTTTTTTGGCTAGAATGTGACATCTTTTAGCTTGTTTAGGTCCAGCGTGGAATCAGCTTGATGTGTTTCACAACTGGGAGGTGTAGTACTTCGTTTCATGGTCAATTATTTTTTTGCTGCAGTAGAGCTTGGTGGCACCAAATGCAAAGCGGGCGTTGGAAATGGCGTGACAATAATTGATGAGATTACCATTCCAACAAGATCTCCAGAGGTAACGGTAAAAATACTTTTAAATTTTATCAACGAGTCAAAGAAAACCTTGGGCAGGATAAGAGGACTAGGAATAGCGTCTTTCGGCCCAATTAATCTCAACTTCCCGTCTCCAGACTTTGGTTGTATTCAAAACTCCCCCAAGGAACGTTGGGTGGGATTTAATCTTCAACAAGCTTTCACAACTTTGGACTGTCCGATTGCTATTGATACGGATGTCAATTCCGCCTGCCTTTCGGAGACGTATTTCGGCGCTGGTAGAGATTCCAAAAATGTTATCTATGTCACTATTGGGACCGGAATAGGTGTCGGTATCGTCCTTGATGGGATCGTGTTTAGAGGAAAAACACACCCAGAGATCGGCCATATTTCTGTAAACCAAGATGCATACTGTGATCCCTTTGGAGGTGTATGTCCATATCATGGTAATTGTCTGGAGGGCCTGGCTAGCGGCCCAGCCATATTGGCTCGTTGGGGAAAGTCCCTTACTGCTTTGCCCGCCGAGCATTCAGGACATGCTCTTCAGGCTGGGTATCTTGCACAATTAGTAAAAATGCTAATACTGAGTTTTTCGCCCGATAAAATAATTCTTGGAGGTGGAGTAATGAGGACTCCAGGGTTAATAGATTTAGTGCGAGTGAAAACGCTTGAGGCACTAAATGGCTACATTACTGGTCTAGTGACACTAGAAGAAATGCTTTCACTTATAAAAACTCCGGAACTTGGTGATACGTCGGGTTTGCGAGGTGCTATGCTGAAAATAAAAAATATGACTCTTGGGGAGTTCGCATAGTGTTTGAGAAAAGGTGGGCTGGTGCTCAATCTAACGGAATGCCTGAAATGAGGCGTCATTCGGGTCAGTCACTAAAAGCCCCGTCAAAATCACACAAAGTCTTGTCGATTTATTTCGAGTATTATATCGCCAGCCTCCGCCAATTTGCGGGCAATATGTGTGATATATTTCTGAGCTGTTTCGGCATCCGAGGCTCCAATATCACCTAACATACTTATATCATAAATCAGCCTCGTCTTCGCTCGTTGAGACATGTTTTTGTAAAATTTTTCCTGAATCGCCTTTCTAGAGCCCTTTAAGGCAATAGCTAGTTGATCATTGGGTATTTTTTGTAGGATTTTTTGGATCGCCCGATTGTCAATATTGGCCAAAGTATCGAATAAAAACATATTCTCCCGAATTTTAATTGCAAGGTCTTCATCTCTCTTAGCAATATCCCCGATCAGTGAATTGGCTTCATCCATCTTCAAAAGGCTCATTATTTTGGCTGCCGCATCAATACCCCCGAGGGGAGTAGGTGATTTTTTTTCAGTATTAAAAATATTTTTCTTCATTAGGCCTCTTTAGTTTTAGAAATCTCAAAACGCCAGATCGACATCTCTATTTGCTTTTTTGAACAATTCAGAACGGTTTTTTTTGCAATGGTAGCCGCTACAGCAATATTGACTCAATGGTATCTGAAAACGTTCACATAAAATACACATTAAACCGATTCACCATCTAACAAATTTTCGAAGCTTTTTCTTCTTTCCAGTTAGAGATTTCCTTTTCGAAATCTCTCGCAATCGCGCGTGCTGTCATTTTGGCAGACATCATCACACTTGGAGTGCCCGCTCCAGGCTGAGTACTAGCGCCGACTAGGTAAAGATTATTGATATCCTCGGATCGATTATGGGGCCGGAAAAATGCAGATTGAGTTAACTTCGGCTCAACTCCAAAACTGTTTCCAATATGACTATTTAGCGTATTCTCAAAATAGTCTGGGGTAATAAACTCGCTGTGAACCAAATCTCTCATTAGGCTTGGGATATACCCCTCCTGATCAAGGAATAGCAAAACTGCCTCAGTCAGCTTGGGCCCCTCAATGTCCCAGTTAATGTTACTTTGATTATTTGGCACTGGAATAAGAGTATATGCTGCGTGATGGTTCTCAGGGGCGAGTGATGGGTCCGTGATTGTCGGTATGTGCAGGTACTGGCTGAAGTCTTTCGCTAAAATTTTCCTTTTGAAAATATCGCTTAGTAGTTCTTCATAGCGGGGTCCCAGAATAATGTTGTGGTGTCTAAGGTTTAACCGTTGAGTTGCCTTGAAACCAAAGTAAATTACAACAAGTGACATTGAATAACTCATCCGCCGAATTTTCCAATTATTATTCCATCTTCGGTGCTTTGGTTCGATCAGTTTCATATAGGTGCTTGCATAATCAGCGTTACTCACTACAACTTCAGCAGATAAGTTTTCTCCATTTTTCAGACTGAGGCCGGTCACCCGTGGCTTAAAAAAAATGCCTTTTCTCTGTTCGACCTCGATACTCGCAACCTCTGAATTAAAGCGAATAGATCCACCTAATTCCTCAAACTTTTTGACCATCCCATTGACTAATTCTCCCGTTCCGCCCATCACATAATGAACCCCCCAGGTTTTCTCCACAAAATGGATCATCGCGTAGATTGCCGGAACCGCAAGAGGGTTTCCTCCAATTAACAACGTCTCAAAGCTAAAAACCTGTCGGAGCTTTTTACTGGAAAAATATTGACTGGTAAAAGAAAATAAGTTTTTCACCGCATCCAGTCTTAGAAGATCTGGCAAAACTTTGAGCATTGTTTTTGTGTCTTCAAAAAAGGTGTAGCCTAATTCTAAAAATCCACGTTTAAAAATTGCTTCTGCAGCGTCATGGAAACGTTCATAGCCCTCAAGATCTTCTGGTGCAATTTTTTTTATCTGAGCCCGCGTATTAGACCTATCTCCGTCATAATCAAAGTAACTTTTGTCATCAAAGTATATTCTGTAGAAGGGTTTAATAGGAACGATTGTCACGTATTTGCTTGTCTCACTATGCATTACTAATTTGTCTTGGTGTAATATATCGGCCGGAAAATCGGGGTTATTCAAATTATGTTCTTCTCGGGTAAGCTCGAATAGCTCCTCAATAAAATGGGGTACTGTGATCACAGTTGGACCCATGTCGAACACAAATCCATCGATTTTTTTAACGTAAGCTCGCCCGCCAGGCGCATCTAGTTTTTCGACGATGGTTGTATTAAATCCGAGACTTTGAAGACGTATGCCAAGAGATAAACCGCCAAATCCGGCACCAATGACCACCGCGCGCTTATGTCCATTATCCATCTGATCTATTTCCATTAGTTATTGCTCATAATTTTATATCAGTTTGATAGCAAATTCGCGGTATTTAAAAAGCACAATTTTTTTAAAAAACCTTACACTTATTGCTTGCTAAGTTGGATGGGAATCTTCTATAGTATAGACGCACCGATTTGTTCAGCTTGCGGGTGCTTTATAAATTCTGCTAAGAGGATAATAGTATTTC
>MDTC01229577.1_pt1 | contig 23655 bp, 23 predicted proteins | sample 811181 | NCBI WGS metagenome assembly MDTC01 (sample SAMN05326644, study PRJNA326480) | marine metagenome | isolation source: seawater | place: Pacific Ocean: North | collected 2011 | reverse complement strand
GAGAGTGCGGGTGGATCGCGAGAGGATCCGTCCATCGCGGATGTGGAACCAGGCGGAATCACCGATGTTGTATGCCATGACGAGACCGTTCTCCTGGAGAGCCATGCAGGTGAGCGTGCAGGAACCGGCCAGACGGCAACGAGCCAGTCCGGTGCGGACGGCGAGCAGTGGATCGCGTATCTTCTGGAATGCCGATGAGACCTCCCAGACCATGACGTGCGACCAGAGAGCGGGATCTACACCGCGTGACACCCAGCCACCGACGCCGTCGGCCAGCACCATGGTGTCCATGGAGTGAGACCAGGCATCCTGCGTCTGATCGTGGCCGGAACCGACCCTCTCCAGAACCTCGACACGGAATCTCATGTTATGCACTGGAACGCCCGACTACCTGAGGCTTATGAGGGTGATGGTGCGTCGTGGAACCATGAGAGTGGCTATTTGCGGCCCCATGGCTTCCGGAAAGACACGTCTGGCAGAGGCACTGATCCAACAACACGACTTCTCGAGGGTATCCCTCGCCAGGGGCGTCAAGCTGATGGGCGACAGGATCCTGGAATCGTTGATCGAGAGCGGGGTGGTTGATGCCCAACAGAGGGACGTCAAGCAGCGTCGCATGCTGCAGGCGATCGGTGCGGTCGGCCGGGAGATCGATCCGATGATGTGGATAAACGACACACTACGATGCGCTTCGGAACACGACAAGGTGGTGGTGGACGACCTGAGATTCGTCAACGAGGCCATAGCCCTCGCCGATTACGGCTTCATCATCATCAGACTCAACTTCCCCGACGAGGAGTTCCAGAGGGAACGACTGATGCGGGCATACCCCGAAGACTGGGAGAGACACTGGAACGCTCGCAACGACATCTCCGAGACGGAGATCCGAGCCATACCGTCGGACATGATCGACCTGGAGATAACGGTCGAGGATGGCGACACCAACTGGCTGGCCATGATCGAGCACCTGTGGCTCACATGAACGGTATCTGCGAGTGCGGATAACCGAGGTAGCTGATGGGATGGCTGGATTGGATACCGCCCCTCATGTCGACGACCAGATCATCGAAAGCCGGATCCGGCTGGACGTAAGCGAGGTTGAGGGACAGCAGTATCATGGCCAACGATTCCTGGCCGCGGGTGATGGTGGCTCCGAATGGTGCCACCGTGGCGATGTAGGAATCCTCATCCCGACCCTTCATGGAGGACAGACTGCGGATGGCACCGTGAAGGGAGAACGGGGGATTGGATACGATCTCATCGGGTATGCTCACCACCAACGGATCGATGATGACGTAGGAACCGTCCTCGCGCATACCCCAGTTCCCGGAATCGCCCGCCAGATCCCTGGCGACCATGCCGTGCTCCTTCCAGAGGTAATCCAGAGCCTGGCGTCGGGGTGTATCGGTGAGGGTATCGGTCGGTTGGACGGGTTGCACACGCTCCATGACCCAGGCAGCCACCGGCCAGCCGGTGGGGGGTAGACGGTTCTCGGGAACGCCTGCCGAGATCAATCGACGACGGGTGGGGGCATCCATCTTGCCCTCGCGGTATTGGTAGACACGGGGGAGTGATGACGGACCCGGTTGCTCGGCCAGGGCACGGAACAGGTCGGCCTGATGACGGTTGGCAGCCAGGATGGTGGAACCGACCATGGAACCCCACGGATCGAGTCCCCTGCGCCTCTCGGCACGTCTCTGATCCCCGATCGAGAGACTGCCGGGGAGGAAGACCAGCTTGGTGACTATGTCGGGATCGGCACGGGAGAAGACCACGCCCTGCTGTCCGGAATCGAGGTAGCGGTCGGTGTCCTCCAGACCGGTGAACATCTCCTCGGCGTCCATAGTAACACGTCCGGCGATCATCCTTATGACATCTTCCCTGGAGTAGAGATCGTCGAGACGTTCGTCGTCCACGATGACCAGGAACAGGTCACCATCGAGCACAGGATACGCCTCGAGTCGACGACCGTCGACGGTGCGTGTCACTATCTGTGCCATGAATGCTGTTGGTGCGACCGACTACTTGAGGAGTCTCACCGTTGCCAACCGTGCCTGCCACCCTCTACCGAGAACCCCTCGGCACCGGATACGGTGGTGACCCCAGCGACGGAACCCTTGGGTCGGATCTGGTTGAACAGACGACGACCGAGGACGAATGTGAGTCCGAGAGCAGCGGCCATACCGACCAGACGGACGGGGGAGGCGTTCCTGATCCCGCTAAGGAATCCCTCGGAATGGTAGACGATACCGCCGGTGGGACCCTCGATGTCGATGATGCCCATCTGACCACGTCGACCCAGAGCCTCCTGGAACTCAAACCAGTTGACACCGGCATCGTTGCGGAGGGTCATGCCACCGTTGCCGTCGGGAACCTGCTTGTTCTGACCGCTCTGGGGGCTGATGGCCTCGAAGTTGACACCGGGGTTGGATTCGGACATGGCGGAACGCATGGTCTCGCGATCCGGGAACACCAGGATACGACATCGGTTGTGGATGACCTTGGCACCGGTCTTGGTGTCCACCTGCTGGTGGGGATAGACCAGGAACTGCACCACGCGCTCGTCACGGTCGCGGGCATGGCAGAACTCGTTGACCAGATCCGTCGATGAGAAGTATTGACGACCGGTGTAGATCTTGCCGTCCTTGAGGGGGTGACCGTGGATCGTCCACTTGCGGTTCTCCTTGCGGAGTCCCTCGGTGAGTCTGTCCTCGTTGGCTTTGGCTTCCGGATTGACCTCGATACGGCTCTCGGAACCGTATGATGGCTCACCCAGACGGTAGACGGTGGTGACGGTGCCACCCACGCGATCGGCGACGGCCTGTGCCTCCGACTGATCCTTGAAGATGGCGGTCTCCTCGCTACCGTCCTCGGTCATGAGGACGGGCATCTGACCGTTGGAGGGAACCAGGACACCGTAGTCCTGCTCGTAGACGTAGCACATCCATTCACGGTGGGTGTGGGTGTTATCGGAGTGCCTTTTCATGTCCTTGATGGACTGGGAATCGAACTTGATCCACTCGGACATCCACGGTTCCATGGTTATCCCTGTGCCGCACGACTACCTAAGCGTGGCTCACACCATCATCCAGTCGTCGCCGTCGTTTCCGAGCACGCCATCGGCCCATCTCTCGAAGTATCCGCCGTCCACCACGATGGCATCCACCCAGACCTCACCCGGCTCGGTGGTGTAGAAGGCGGTCTTGTTCTTGATGACATCCGCGATTTCCCAGAGGGAGGGTTCCTCGTTATTCAGCGTGGTCGCCAGGACCTCAAGATCGTCGGCGTATCGGGTCGGGAGGCCGATGATCTCGAGATTGGGCTTAACTTGAGGGTGGAGCAACGCTTCCACCGCACCGGTGATGGCTCGACGGTAGGTGTAGGCGAGCTCATCGTAGATCGCGTCGTGGGCTTCGGGATCATCCTCGTAGTCCCCGAGGTGTTCCGTGAGTCGTTCGTAGCTCTTGGACTGGAATGAGACCAGGACGCCATCGTCTATTCGTTGCGGGCGCGCATCCATGAGGTAACCATCCCTATCGACCTCGGACACGGCTTCGTGACTGCCGACAAGGTTGATCTGATCCCGCATATCCATGAAATCCAGATTGGCCTTGAGTGTGCCGTCGGGCAAGACGATGGGTTTCCTGAGCAGAATCTCCTGTGCTCCCTTGGGATCACCGGATTGCAGGACCGCCATGGCCACCTTCCTCTGGAGAGCGGGTAGACGGGACTTCCAATCGACCTCGGCACGGTTGATGACCGTCCTCATGATGATGTCCATGATCAATCATGATCGGGACGACTACCTGATCCTACCCCACCCTAACGACCCCAAGAACCCCGCCTCCGGCCTGCACAGTCGTCAAATAGGTGTGGACACGAGGGTGGATCACCGCCACCGTGGCTTAGTGGTATAGCACCTCATTGGTAATGAGGAGGTCGCGAGTTCGAGTCTCGCCGGTGGCTCTCAAGCGTATGAGACGGTCAGCGTGTTGTTGTTATCATCGACGGATCGCATCAATGGAGCGGGAATCCTCATGCTATCGAGGCATCGCGTCCAGTGTGGCACGTCGCCGGTGATGGTGAGCGAGATGACCCCGCCCTCTGGACTCCTGGTGACCTGCACGATGTCGCCCTGGGTTCGGTAGGTGGCTTCCACCCACTGAGCCAACCCGTTGAGGTTGGCTGGAACGGTCAGGGAACGTCGACGGGCATCGCGATCGCCGGTTCGAACATCCGGTGCGGCTACGACACCGCCCGTAGGGCGGGTCTGGAACCTCTCCTGCACACCGGTAGAGGGAACGAGATAGTCGTTGACGCCTCCGGTGCCCACCTTGATGGCGCTGGGAACCGCGATGGAACGCTCCCTGGTGACCACGACGGGTGTCGGAATCTGATCCGGGATGGCAACGGGAGCGACGGGGGCTCCTGGCAGTGCACTGAGAGGGTGAAGCTTGGACATGATCTGGTCGTGGTAGGCCGAGATGTATTCCTGCCATTCATCGAGTGGCCGGTTGAGTCTGAGGAACGCTTCCCAGCCATCGCCGTAGTGTTCCATGACGACGTAATCGATCTCGTCGAGGTTGCCGGAGGTTCGCAGGATCTCGGCCTCCTGTGGCGTGGGAACCAGAGGGGTGACGTATCGACGGGTAGCCAGTTCCAGCACACCGAACATCTTGTTGGCTTCGTTGACATCCCGACGCAGTTCCATCAGAACGATGGCTCGTCGGTTGGCATCGTTCATGATGCTCTGATTCATGTTGGCGAATCCCATGTCCTGATCGTAGATGTTCTTGAGTTGTCCGGAGACCTGAGCCACGTTGACACGATCGAAGACATCCACATCGCGGAGCATCTCCGGTAGATCCTCCACCAGATCGTCGGTGGCCTGGGAACGTTGTTGGGGATCGGTGATCTGACGGAGATCAGCCAGTCTGTCCACCACCTGCGAACTGAACTCGGCTACCGCCTCTCCGTTGACGTATCCATCGAGAATTGCTCTGCGTCCTTCATTCACCGGTATCACCTTCCACTTCCACGGGCACCGGTCCGAGTCTGTCCTCGAGATCCAGGGCTCTGCGTGCCGCGTCCACGGCTTTACGCAGGATGGAACGTTGCAGAACCGAACGACTCTGAGCCATCTTGTGGCAGGTGTCGACCAGATCCATGCACTTGTCGATGTGTCCTCGGACGGTCTCGGGGGACTCGTCAGCGGAATAGGCTGCCATGGCGGCGTTGGCCTCGTCGATGGTTGCGTTAGCGACATCGATCAGTTCGGGGAGGTTTTCGTCCTCGTCCTCGTCATCTCCGTCGTCATCATCGTCACCGTCGTCGCCACCGTCGTCACCCTGATCGTCGGGTTGTTGCTCACCGGTTCCGTTGCACTCCTGGCATTCACCGGGAGCGCCATCGCCTCCGGGATCGCCATCGCCGGCACCGGAATCGCTGGGTTGGTCTCCACCGGAGCCACCCCCATCATCCGATTCCTGGTCGCCATCGCCATCACCATCGTCTTCGTCCTCGAAGAATCCCTTGAGGAGGTCGTCCTCCTCGTCGCCACCGGCTCCGTCATCGTCGCCCTGATCGTCTCCGCCATCGCCATCATCACCAGGATCCTGACCCGTGCCTCCGCACGCATCACATTCGCCAGGATGTTTGGCATCGGGGTGGGGAATATCACCGGGCTTGTCCGGATCGACACCGACACCGTCGGCATCCTGGTCAGCCTGATCGCGTGCAGCCTGTTCCAGATCGACGTCACCCGTATCGGGCAATTGATCGGAATCCGGAATCTGATCCGGCATATCCGGCATGGGTGCGGACTGGCCGGGATCGCCAGGGAACGGTAGATTGGGATCCCAGGGGATGGGAGGTGGTCCGGGAGGTGGAACTGGTCTGCCACCCCCGCCACCGGGTCTGACCAGAGTGGTATCACGTTGCATCTTCTGGAAGGTGTCGTCCTCCGGAGGCAGGCTGTCGGCATCCGGATCCATGCTGAGGGTGGCCAGCACCCCGTCCTCGTCCTCCTCCTCTATCGCCAGCAGGAAGTATGGGCACGCCAGGATGGTGGTGCAGATGCCTCCCGCACGGAAAGCATCGTAAGCTGGGCGATCCGGGAAGTCGAGATCGATGCGGTTGTTGGCGGTATCGAGTGATTTGGAACCACCGATGTCCTGGTTGGAGAGGTAGGTGTAGATGCCAGGGATGGTGCTATCCACCTCGGTTCCATCGGGCATGGAGATGGTCACGATCGCCAGCCAACCCTCACCGGGACTGTCATCGGAGACTCTCTCGCTACCGCTTCGGGGGTCTATCCATCGGTGCGTCATGCACACACGTTACTGTCGACGCTATTTCAAGTCTCCACCCAAAACCGATGCACTCGCGTGCGCGTTGTTACTAGTAGGATCAGGGGCTCCGGACCCCCCAGCCGACTCCTTTATAGGGGTGGTCGCACAACGTAGATTTGTCCCGAACAACAAGAACGCGGACACCAACCAAAAACAAAAAACACAAAATGGAGATGAAGAAAATGAGCAACGAAATCGAAAACTTCTTGGCAGACCTGGAGACCGACAAAGAGGAGTCCACTCAAAAGTGGCCCGTCCGAGACACCCTCAAGGTGGATCGTGACGCACTTCACAAGGACTACCTTCTCGAAGGCTACACCAGCGGCATCAGCGGAAACTACACCGTCGAAGGCGACGACACCACCTACAACACTGCGGTCCGTGTGATCGAACCTGCTGCAGGACGACGACAGACCTTCTGGCTTTCCGGCTACGAGCAGGAACACCTCGCAACTGCTGTGTCCAAGGCTCTCGAAGCTGGCCACGCCTACCCAATGGTCGTCACCTTCCTTCGCCACCAGGATCAATCCAAGACTGGTCGAACCTACAACCGATTCAGCATCAAGGTCACTGACTCCGCCGGCAAGAACGACAGCCTCGTCGTCCCACCTGTTCCAGAAGATCAGTTCCAGGACTGAGTCGCGTCTCGCACGACCCGATCCACATCGAGCTACGCAGGCCATCAGGCCTGATCGGTGCTGACACCTTCATAGGGCTTGCCCTAAGTGTCCAACCGGTCAGATCTCGGTCAGAAGCAGCATTGGATGAACGTCGGACGAGTGGTCGAAACCCTCAAGCCGGCCCCAGGGGTCAGCGAGGAGGGTGAACATGACTGCGAATGCCGATAACAGGATCCCGGATGCGATCACAGACTACGTCAAGACCTGCGTCGATTCCTTCGACGACCACAGCATCACGCTGGAATCGGTCTATCGTTCCAAGGTGACGGGCTCATACTCGTGGGGCAGCGGCGTCTGCCTCAAACTCGAGGACAGCCCACTATCACCGAAGATCGGTGCCGACAGGACTGAACTGCGCTTCGTGATCTCCGACGGTTCCTACTCCATCGAATGTTCCGCCGACAATGCCGACCGATCGGTTCTCCCTGGCGGGGACTCTTCCGAACACAGCGATCCCAACGAATGGCTGACCCAGATCCTGGTCGATCTCACCGAGAGCGTCCAGCGCGGGTCCAAGGTCTTCGTAGCGGGTGCCTTCCGCAACCGTGGCAAGGAGCGAGTGTTCGTCATCGATTCCCTCGCACCCTACTCGGAGACCAGTCGGACACAGATGACCCCTGATCAGCTGACCGGATTCGTCGATCTCTGTCGCGAACACACCTGTCTCGTCCATGAGGAGGCTCGTCTCGATGCCAACGGGATGCCCGTCGACTACGACCGTCGCACCCTGGCAATCGTCCACGAGAACGACCTCGGCAAATACCGAACCGGACCAGGACGTTGGGAGTTCAACGGCTACCCCGTGGTGGCTCGAGCACTGACTCCCCTCGATCTGATGATCCGTGACGATACCCTCTGGGGTCGTCTGTATGCCAAGGACTACCTCAAGAAGGCGATCATGCTTTTCTGTCTCAGCCCGCGGACCAAGCAGGACATGATGCACATCGGCATCGTCTCCTCGGTCGGTGAAGGCAAGGATCACATGATCGAACACGTCATCGAGCCCCTGGTTCCCTGCGGTATCGCTGGAACCGGCAAGCAGGCCACGGTGGCGGGACTGATAGGTGCCATGTCGGGAGAGGACATCAACAGCGTGAGCCTCGGATTGCTACCCAAGATGCACAACGAGAGGATCGCCGTATCGGAGTTCCAGACCTGGGCAGACGAGACATTCGGCGAACTGATGAACGCCATGGCCAACGGCTACGTGGCAATCAGCAAGGGGAACGTCCACACCCGTCGTGAGACCTGCACCAACCTGCTATTCCTCGGGAACCCTCCCGCCGACTTCGGCTCGCACGGCGAGCTGGACGACTACACCGACAAGACCGCCATGCTGGCTGCATTCGGAGACTACACCTACCAGATCATGAGCCGACTGACCCTGATCTTCACCCAGATGAGTCTGGCGGGAGACGGAGCCAAGGATCACATCCGTTCCAACATCCTCAAGACGATGGACGGTGCCCACGATGCCAAGAAGTCAAGGCACGTGGAGGCCATGTGGCGACTGTTCTTCCGTGAATACCTGCGTGCCGTGTCTGGGATCGTCCCACAGATCGGTCCGTTAGCATCGCTGGTCAATTCCGAGTTCGATTCTTTCGAGGAGAACGAGTCCTTCAAGAAGGTCTTCATCAAGAGAGCCGGCGTCACCACGGACTACCGAAAATACCAGGAGTTCGTCAACCTCGTGAGGGCATTCGCACGTCTGTGCGGTGCGGACATGGTGGAGTTCCCCCATCTCGATGAGGCCAGCGAACTGTTCCGAAAGAGCCTGCAGACACTCACACACGACTTCCCGATCGACCTCATGAACGCCGAGGTTGATCCCAATCTGGTGGCCAAGCATGCCACAGCCATCACCCGTTTCCCGGAACCCATCTCCATACACGATGTCCGCGATGCTGGCATCCGACTCAGCGACGAGGATCTCACCCGTCTGGAGGCATTCAACGGAGTGCTACGACTGGGCGACGAGATGCTGGTCTTCCAGCCACGTTCCGAGTGGCGATTCGAGGAGGGGGATCCATGAGTCAGGTGCGTCATCCCGACGATCTGGCCTGGAGCTACCTCCGGGACTTCTACTACCCCAGATTCCGCAACAGCGTGACCCACATACCGTGGGAACAACGCTATCCCATACTGAAGGCGTTATACGACCACGGTTCCGATGAACCATGGGAGGAACGATCCGGTGATCCGATCGCCGACATGATGGGATGGGCTGCACGCAAGGGATACTGGGCATTCTTCTCCAGGGGGGTGACCGTCAGTCCCGACGGCTCGTTCACGGTTCACCCACACATCTCCCGGTTGCTCGGGAGGAACGGCGCGTTAGGTCCAATCGAGGATCCCGACGTGGACTCTCCCAGCAACGACCCAGAGGAGGACTCCCGGTGAGTGAACGCGGGGCTCTTGGTGGCCTCGAGGGGGGTCATAGATGGGGTCATTGAGATTCGACACCAACCACGGAATACCGCCCGCTGGCATAAGCAGAGTCAATCCCATGCTGACCAGGATGGCTCAGAGGGAGGGGGAGCTGGACTTCCTCGACGTCATGAGAGCCGCCAGGGCTGAGGGCATGGAGATCGTGGTGGGGGGGCGACTATCCGACAGGGACTCACCTCCCGATCCGACGCTGCCGTTCTCGGTGTTCTGGTTCGATGACGACCACGACAGATACGGTCGCATAGGCGTGGGCATGACGAGTGCCCGCCACGGGACTCCCGGTGGCGGTCCGATAGTCGTCCAGACGGAGGAATCGTGGCACGTCAAGGAAGCCGAGGACGTGGATGATCCCACCAAGGATCCCGGACTGATGCGCTGGTCGGACGATCAGGGCTGGTTCAACGACCACGTGGTCTACCTGGTGGAGTCACGTCCATACCGATTCCTGATCAACTGGTGCATGACCGGTTTCAAACCCGTTACGGCGCAGCGGAGTAGCCAACCTCAAGTAGATGCCCGCACCCAGTCATCATCATGAGAGCCGATACAGCGCAGCGCGCCATGAGGGCGTTCGACCTCATGGGTAGAACCGGGCTGGGTGCTCGGACCGCCTGCAAGATGTCGGGAACCACACCCAGGACACTCATCAAGTGGATGGATCAACAGAACATCCCGTGGAGCTACAAGCGACGCGGTCGTGGTCGACCACTGCAGATCGTTCCCTCGAGAACCCCCGAGCAGAAGGTTCCGGACTTCCTGGAGGCTCTGAGCGCCGGGCGATCCGCTACCGCCGCTGCCAAGGATCTGGACACCACGGTCTCGACGATGAGCAAGCAGGTGCTACCCGACTCGGGTGGTAGCCTCAAACCGATCATCAGCAAATCCGGACGCCGATGGGTGGCCGACTTCCTACCGGTGCACCGATACTCCACGGTGGTCTACGGCAAGCTGGAGTCCATGGACGGCAACACCCTCGGAAGGGGTGGGCAGGCCGGACCCAACGCCAGCACCAAGCGTGGCAAGGACTACACCGACATCTGGTGGCAGTTCGATCTCGATCCACTCACCAGCGTGCTTGATCCCATCGATGCCGTCAAGTTCCATCGCGGTCCCATCATGGAACGCATCCGCAAGACGCTGATGCGTCCCAGCCGCGATAATCCCGGTCTGAGCAGTCAGTTCCTGGGATCGCTCAAGGTGAGGGGTCAGGCATCGGCGATCGGTCGTTGGTCGGGTCGCGGACCCATGAAGGTGACCCGTCTGGAGGAACTCCTCCAGCGTTTCGACCTGCGTCTGGTGGAGGTGAGGATGGGCGTCGACGACAACATCGATCCGGCAGGACCGGAGTTCATGGCGGTAGCCGACCTGACGCCACCGGGTTCGGGACCGATCAAGATGCCCACCGGACGCTTCCAGGTATTCTTCCTCGACAAGGACAACGTGACGGCATACCCGCCCAACGGTATCAAGATCCGCTACCGATACGATCTGTCGGAAGAACTGGCGTGATCACAGACCCAGACGTTCGGCCAATGCGACCGAATCGGTCGACCAGTTGATGAGGCAGGGGATGACCCTACCCTCCTGCGTGAACAGATCCGGTAGATGATAGATGGCATGGGTCTCGGATTTGAGAACCCTGAGTTCGCCGACCTTGGAACGTGGCTTGCTCTCATCGAAGTGTCGATGCAACCAGCAACGCCAACCCTCACGCGAGAAGAAGTGCTGTGAGGCGGGCTGTTCGATGTGTATCTCATCACCGTAGACCGTGGTTCCCCGCGGCGAGACCAGGCGGGGGACGATGATGCGGAAACGCGAGACCCGCGTCGGCTGGGGTATCGCACCGTTGGTCTTGGACCAGCGATCGAGCGTCTCGATGCGTTCGTGGATCAGGTAGGCACGTCCCATCCGCAATCGGGAGTAGTTGGCGATGACCTTGCCACCGTGCTGTCGGGAACCGTCCCAGATGTCGACGGGTAGGTGATGGCAACCCAGTCTGTCGGCGAACCAAGCCAACGGTGAGGTGGTATCGGGAATGGTGTTGCGTAATGCGGGTAGAGCCATGGCGAGACCGCCGTTGCGTTGCCTCTGTTTCTGGACGCACAGCAGAGCGAATCGCACGGGATCATCTATGGCGTTCGCGAGCATCTGCTGATGCGATGGAGTGCCACCGGGTGATGACCATGCACCCCCGACGAGGTGCGAGAAGTTACGTCGTGAACGGTTGGTGATGCAGAGCTGGAAGCGATCCACCAGGAGTTCCAGGACTTGCTCGGCTCCCATGTATGGAGCAACGGGACAATCACCCGTTTAAGCGCATCACTCGTCGAGGATTTCGGGTAGACGATCGGTGAGGAGCAGGAGGGTGGGTGCCCAGAGTCCGACGAAGATGCCGAGGCTCTCGTCGCCCATGCCGAAGTAGATGGCGATCGATCCGATCACGGATGCGAGACAGGAGTAGAAACCGAGGGCTTTCCAGTTCACAGGGATCCCTCCACGTGTTCCTTGATGCGAGCGATGAGATCGGCCTTGCGACCCTTGGTTGATAGACCCAGTTCCTCCAGTCTCTCCTTGAGACCGGCGACCGTGAGATCCTCCAGGTCGTCGACGGCGACGTCGATGACGTCCTTGACCGATTCGACCGCGTCCTCGATGGATTCGGCGTTCTCGACGGCGTCGACCACATCCTCGGCAACATCCTCGACCTTGTCGAGCACGTCCTCGGCGAGATCGTCGACCGCGTCCTCGATCTTGTCCTCGAGGTCATCGGGGATGTCGATACCGGTCACGTCCTCGATCTTGTCGATGCCATCGGAAACGGCATCGGCGAGGTTGGTCAGTAGAGCGGATCGCATTGCAGTCCATCGACCAGCGATGAAGGCTACGACGTATCCGAGGGCAATCACGAGCATTTGGAGTTCGTCCATGAGACCAATGAATGTGGCGTTCCTACCTAAGCGTTCTTGTAGTCGTTCCGCCCAGAATGATCCATGGACGCCTCCACGCCCATCAATCGCAGCGGCAAGGTCATGGTGTCGGTGGCGGGTCTACGTCGCCTGCTCTCCAACGCCTACCAGGCCGAGTTGACCGAGGAGATGCTGGTTTCCGTGGTCGATCGTCGCAGTGGCACTGCCTACCCAGGCGGTGCCTACCGCCAGGCGGGTCTGGCTGCCGACTGCCGATGGGTGCCGGTCCTGGATACGGAGACCGGTCAGATGACCGATCCGCAGGCGGAGTTCGTCGAGCAGTCCGATCTGGAAGGCACCTGCGAAGGCACGATCTACCTGGACCGCGAACGCGTCTGCGAGCTTTGTGGCCGCAAGGTGCTGGCACCGGAGGTGGTGGCATGGATCAAGGGTCAGATCAGGTTCGACCAGGTTGTCAAATCATTCACCAACATGGATACCGAGGAGTTCTGGGACGGCATGTGGGCGGATTTCGAGCGCATCGAGAACTGCCCGCCGGGCGAACTGGCCAGGATGGTGGGCGGATGACCCGGATCAGGACGATCAACCAGGAGATAGACGTCAAGACGTTCTCCCAGAACTTCATCGTGGTCAGCGTCCTGCTCGACGACCAATACCGACGCGATCGGTGCGAGGGTTGCGGTTGGGGCGCATGGCCGGAAAGTTCCGACATCACGGACATGGTGCAGAAGTGGGGTCCGATGACCACCATCGGAGCCTACCGATACGAGGACCGCATGGATGCAGTCGAAGACGTGGAGGCTTTCATGAGTCGTCAGGGATTCACCCGGGTCGATAAGGACGATTACGAGGACGAGGAGGACATGTATGACGCCCCCGAATACGATCCCGAATACATGGAGGCCATGGACTACCTCCCGATCAAGCTCAACAGACGACCCGCCGACCAGTTCACCATCTGGGACGGCTACGCGTTCGAAGCCGAACGGGCACCGAGGTTCGGTATCCACGTGGCATTGGTCAGGTTCGGTGATCAGTCATGACCACCAACTACCGCAAGGCCAAGGCTCCACCCAACGAGACCCAGCAGGCCATCCTCAACGCCATACCCCAACTGACACCCGATGATCTGGAAGCCTACTCCCAGATGGCCAGCCCCAACTTCCTGTTCCCACAGGGTCCGAGTGCTGGGAGTCAGTTGCAGGTGTTCCCCTACGATCTACCGGAGGAGTGCAACGTCGATCAGAGACTCCCCGACAACTTCGGTGGCGTGCCCGCCTACTCCTACGTCCTGCGTTTCACCATGATCGAGGACGATGATCCCTACGGACAGGGGATTCCCACCGGAACGGTGGGATACTGGACGCACGACGGGGACGGTTGTCTCATCGACAGTCAGAACCAGATCCACGGCATCAAATGGGTGGGGCACAGCACCAGCCTGGCGATAACGGAAGCTCAGAGGTGGACGGTGGATCTACTGCTGTTCGGAGCCAACTGCGGTTGGCCGGAGAACTGGGATCCCGTCTACAACGGCTACGTCAACGTTATACTCAACTCGGTCTGGAGCGTCGGTGGTCCGCAGAATCCCGTCACCATGCTCCGCGATACCTGCGGTGAATGGAGAACCGATGGCACCAGCAGCGGACCGCTGGGAACGATCCAGAGCTGGGTCATATCCAACGTCATGTGGTCAACGGTGTTCAGCAAGATCTGGCCCCAATCGATGAATGCCACCATACGATCAACCCTCAAATCCAATATGCTGGAGGAAGGCAACGGACGTCGGGCACTCAAGATTCTGACCAACCGTCTGGGTTTCGATTACGATGAACTGGTGAAACAGAGGGATTCCTCAAGAAACCTGAGACCATTCGATCGGTTCGCCTCGGTCATCAACCGTCGGTTGATATAGGTGGCGTCACCCGTTCTGATGTATGGCGGGACCGCTCGATGACTACTGGGCATCACTCCAGGAGGGGTGTGACGAACTCTACGAGGTAGCGGCCATGGCGAGAGCGCAGGGTCGAGACCCCCGAAACTTCGTCGAGATCCCGCAGGCTGCCGACCTGGCAGACCGTGTCCAGAAGCTACTGGAGTTCCTTCACGAACGTAGGACGGCGGAGCAGATCCGTGATCTGGAAGCCGAACACGACGGCAACCGTGAACGTATGGCGCTGGAGATAGCCAAGATCGTCTCCGCCGAGACATTCCTGTATGCCACCAAGCGAACCTGTGCCTCGTGCAACGGGACGGGTGAATCCAGCCGATACCTGTGCGACGATTGCGGGGGTATGGGTGCCACGGTGGTCTACGACCCCGAGGGACTGAGCACCGATTGGAAGGATACCGTGTCGAAGTTCGATGCACTATCCGATTCCGATCGGGAGTCCGCGGACAAGACCCATCTGAGCCTGGCCATCTACCACGGCGTGTGTGCCGGTCTGGCGGTGCTGACCGAGGGAATCCTGGTGGCTCCGCTGGAGGGTGTGGTCACCTGCCGAGTCCACGACAATCCGGGGGCGAAGCGACCCTGTCTGGGCATCTCATACGCCGGTCCGATCCGTTCGGCTGGTGGAACCGGTCAGGCGTTGTCCGTCCTGATCGGCGACCTGCTACGTCGTGAGTTCCGTCTTGATCCACCCAAGACCCACTTCGAGGAGGTGGAACGATACAAGGAGGAGGTCTCCAAATACGCTCGCGGTCTGCAATACCGACCATCGAACCCCGAACTGGAACTGATCCTCGGCAACTGCCCCATCTACATCGACGGTGAGGGCGTGGGTGGTGAGGTGACCGGATACCGTGAACCGGCGCCGGGTCGTGTCACCAGCCCCAAGATACGCGAGGGTGCACTGCTGGTGCTGTGCGAGGGTATGGTTCTCAAGGCTCCTAAGATCCTCAAATACGTGGATGCCCTGGGTCTGGACGGCTGGGACTGGCTCAGATCTCTGGTCAAGGGTGGCAAGGGTTCCAAGGGAATCGAGCCATCGTTCAAGTTCATCTCCGACGTGCTGGCGGGAAGACCGGTGTTCAGCCAACCGATGGCTCCCGGTGGTTTCCGACTCCGATACGGTCGATCCCGTCTGGCGGGTCTGGCCACCACCGCCTGCCATCCCGCGACGATGGCGGCTCTGTCCGGTTTCGCCATCGTGGGAACCCAACTCAAATACGAACGCCCCGGCAAGGGAACGGTGGTGACGCCGTGCACCGAGGTGGACGGACCCTACGTCCAGTTCCTCGACGGTTCGGCACGACGAATCCACGACGAGAACGAAATCCCGGGAGATCTGAGTCCCAACGAGGACGGTTATCCCATCGCCAAGGTGTGGGATCTGGGAGACCTGCTGGTTCCGGTGGGCGAGTTCCTGGAGAACAACCATCCTCTGGCACCGAGTCCCTACGTCACCGAATGGCACCAGCAAATGCGCTCGGGAGAACCGGTGGCAGACCTGCGATCGGCACTCGACGAATCCGGTTCGCTCGGAATCCCCCTGGATCCGAGGTTCGTTCCGGTGGGTTCGCAGGAGGTCTCAGGTTCCGAGCTGGCCGGATTGCTGGAGAGGCTGTCCGGAGATACCGTCGACGAATCGGATCTGGAGATCGCCTACCGTCTGCATCTGGACATCGACGTCCAGAGGAGATTGACCGGAAAGGAGTCTGAGATCCTCAAACATCTGAGCAGCCAGAAATCTGTCAATTTTTACACAGACGGTAACGGACTGGATCTCCTGCGGAAAGCCCTACCCGAGATCGAGATACGTGATCCCATCGGTCTGAGGATCGGAGCACGCATGGGCAAGCCTGAAGGTTCCAAGCATCGGGAGCTCAAACCAGCAATCCACTGTCTGTTCCCCCTGGGCAAGAAGGTGGGCACCCAACGCCGAATCCACGATGCCGTCAGGAAACCCGACACCGTCATGATCGGTTGGAGGGAGTGTCCCGACTGCGGTCAGCAGGGGGTCGACGGGGTCTGCAAAGCCTGTGGAACCAACACCGACCTGCTCGAGATCGTGAGGGATCACCAGTTCGACATGGAAGCCATGTGGTTGGAGGCCAAGGATGCCGTCATGCAGACCAGTGACCTGCCGGTCAAGGGAGATACCTACCTCGGCTCGGGTGAGAAGCATCCCGAACCGTTGGAGAAGGGCATCCTGCGAGCGCGCAACAACACCAGCACATTCCGTGACGGCACAGTCCGATTCGACATGGTGGACATCACCATGACCCACTTCCGACCCGACGAGATAGACATCACCGCCCAGGATGCGGTGAGACTCGGATACACCACCGACGTCAACGGCGATCCGGTGACGAGGGACGACCAGGTCATCGAGATCTACCCACAGGACATCGTGGTTCCGTGGAACTGCGTGGACGGTCTGCTGAACGTCTGCAGGTTCGTGGACGATGAACTGGAACACATCTACGGCATGGATCGCATCTACGAATGCCAGAAACCCAACGATCTCATCGGTCAGCTGGCCATGGGACTGGCTCCCCACACATCGGGAGCGGTGCTGTGCAGGATCATCGGGTTCGCCCACGTCAAGGGACACTACGGACACCCCTACTTCCACGCTGCCAAGCGACGCAACTGCGACGGCGACATCGACTGCATCATGATGCTGGGAGACGGTCTCATCAACTTCAGTCGACTGTTCCTCCCGCGCACGCGTGGGGGCAGGATGGATTCACCGTTGACGCTGACGACCAGGATCGTCCCCAACGAGGTGGACAAGGAAGCACTCAACGTGGAGACCAACCTGGGTCCCTACCCCGTATCGTTCTACGATCTGACCGTGGCCGATCCGTCCAACCCACCGAGTCCCAAGGAGGCTCTCAAGCACGGGGTCACCATCGTGGAGGATCTGCTGGGAACCGATGCAGCACTGAGGGGTATGGGATACACGCACGGCACGGTATCGTGCGATGCCGGTCCGCGTAACAATCCATACAACACGCTGGAATCGATGAGGCAGAAGACCATGGCACAGTTCGCGCTGGGCGAGGTGCTGTCCGCCGTCGATAACGTCGATCAGGTATCCAGGCTCATCGATCGTCACCTCATCAGGGACATGCGGGGTAACCTGCGTGCCTTCGGTCAGCAGAAGGTGAGGTGCACCAAGTGTGGAGCCAGTTACCGTCGAGCACCCATCTCGGGTGTGTGCAACACCATCGCGGAGACCAAGACAGACCCCTTCACGGGTGAGATGGTCGAGGTTCCGTGTCCCGGCAATCTAATCCTGACGGTATCGCAGGGTGCCGTCCGAAAATACGACGCTCTGATGGAGGAACTGATCGAGATGTTCGGCTGCAACCAGTATATCGCCAACCTCTACCGACAGGTTTCGAAGTGGGTCTCCGAGACGTTCGACGATCCAGATGCTCCCGTGCAACAGAAGCTGTTCTGATCCGGGCGTAACCACGAACTGTGTAGCAGTTGTTTCTGCCAAGCGATCCCCAGTTACAGCAACTTGTTAGCAATCAGAGCATCGGGGCCATCATACAGAGGAGCTTCAGAGGTGGAAAACGACATGATAGATCCCGATCATACCAGCGGTGACCAATGCCGACATGACGTTGGCGATGAACTGGACGTAGATGTCGTCATGGAGATCGTCGTGAACCTCGCGTCCCCAGAGCAACCAGCGTTTCATGCGAGCACCTCAACCGAACATGGTGAAGTCATCACCGGTCTTGGGAGGCTCGGGTTTCTGGGGCGATAGCACGGTGACCAGTTCCTTGAGTGCGGACTTGATCTGCGACATCTCGATACGGATGCCATCTACCTCCTCCAGGATCTGATCGACCTTGACGTCGACCGATCGGACGGTGGCTCTCTTGGGCTTGGACTGGTTCTCACTCGTTTCGTCCGACATCAGCCTCTACCTCGGGTTGCGCGAGTCGGTAGTCACCGACAGCATCAGCGAAGGCATCGAGGATCGATAGGAGCATACGAGCACCCTCGCGTCCCTGTGCCGACATGGATTGTTCGAGAGAACTCTGGACGATGGCTGCGTAATGCAGTGGTAGCGTGATGGTGACCGGTGTGGCGGGGTCGGAATGAGGTCCGGGGCTCTTGGTCGTGGGAGTGGGTGATGGTTCCGGGGTCTTGGACATGGGTCGACCTTGTCGGGGTAGGTATCTGAACCTTCCATCAGGCGATGATGTTCATGCCGGCGGGTCCGAGGGCGTTGTAGAGTTCCACCAGCCATGCCTGCAGTGCAGCGGGATCGGGCGGTAGCACACCGGGATCACCGACGGTATACTGGGAGATACCGCCGGAACCGTAGAAACCGACGGACTTGGCGGGGTCATCCGAGACCATGATCATGTCGGATTGCATGGTGAGATCGCGACCCTGGATTCGACCACTACCGCCGTTGCCGTTGATGATCATGGAACCGAAATGCACGAATGTCGTGCGTCCGTTGGCTCCTCCGAGAGTGAACTCATCGCCCACGACGCTATACGTCACATCGGCGGAGGCACCGAAGGCGCCACCATCGTTGAACTGAACCTGGGTGTTTGATCCGGCGGGTGTTCCCCCACCACCGCCACCGGTGGCGGTAACCTGCACCTGATCACCCAGCAGGGGATCATTGACGACAGCCAGGGAGATTCCGGCTCCAGCCACCATCTTCTGATCGAGCGGACCGGGGGTCAGATCGCCGAAGCTGCCAGCCACCTGGGTGTCGCTGGCGCTGACCACGAGATTCTGTTCACCGCTGATGGGATCGAGGTTGACCAGGATGGATACGTTGGCTCCCTGCGTGATCTTGGTCTCCAGGTATCCGGCAGCGGCATCCGAGGCACTTGTCTTGACCAGTTCGTCGGTTCCGCCTCCACCTCCCGTGGCTGCGATGGTGATTGCTCCCGCTCCGTTGGTGATGCTGATTCCCGATCCCGCCGTGAGCGTGGCGGCGTCCCAGACACCACCCGCAGCGTCACCGATGAGAAGTTGTCCATCGGTGGGAGCAGAACCGTTGTATTTGTCCAACTTGCCTGTTTCAAAACTAATGTTGCCTCCCGACTGGAGAGTAACTCTTTGGGAGTTGCCTGCCCAGAGAACGAGATCGTTAGCGATAGCACCGATACCGACGTGGGTGTTGGATGACGTGCTGTTATCGAAGAAACTAATACGAGCCGTGGCATCCGTGGAACGGAAGATTCCGACGGTGTTGCTGGCTGCTCCTGAGACATCGAGGTAGAACTCTGGAGTCGTGGTTCCGATCCCCACCAAACCACCTTGATCGATGGTCATCCGAGTGGTGGGTCCGCCGTTGGCACCACCGTTAGCGGGGAAGGTCAGGAAGTCCATGGCCATACCGCCGTCGGTATCGGCAGCGTAGGTCTCGGTGGATCTGCCGACGATACCTGCCAGATACTTGGGGTTGTCCGTGGTGAATGCCGTGTCGGTGGATCCGAACTTGATGGCGGGAGTGTATTTGGAAGTGGTGTTCATGCCAGCAGCGGTCAGCCACCAGCCCGCGTTGGTGTTGCCGATGGCGGATTCACCGATGGACGTTGAGAAGAGGCCACCGCTGACAGCGGAAGCGCCCTTGTTGGCCGAGATGCTGTAATCACTGACGTTGATGTTGCTGGTGAAACCCACACGGAAACCGTCGTCGACGATGAGATTGCTTCCCGATTGGACGATGACCATGTTTTCGTTATCGCTGATGGAGATGCGTTCCGTCGGACTCGAAGCGGCACCCGTCCTGATGCTGATGTTGGCGCTACCCGCTGCCCCGGAACCGTCGTGAACCGATTGCAGGAAGAGGGTCTTCCGGTTGCCTCCCGCAGATTCTCCGCTAATGAAGGCACCCGAGGCATCCTCGTTCATGATGGAGACGTATTGGGCGGTGACTCCAGACCTCTGGACGCGGATCTCGGGGTTGTCGTCATCGACACCGATGACGTGCAGGGACGATGCCGGTGTGTTGGTTCCGATTCCCAGACGGCTGTTGGCATCATCGAAGAACAGATCGTTGCTCCCCTCAATGGTGTCGGAGTTGGCACCGTAGGCCACCTGTCCGGCAGCGATGGTTCCGTCGATCGGGAAGGCGATGAGCGTGTTGGTGGCCAGGGTGATACGACCCTGCTGATCCACGTTGATGACGGGAATCTGCGTGGTGCTACCGTAGGTGGCGGGTGTGACCGCCGTGTCATCGAGGTTGAAAGTGACCGTGTCGGAGGCACTGGCAACGCTGCTGATGGCGGTTCCACCAGCCAAGGTGACGAGGTTGTTATCGCTGACCGTCTCCGTGGTTCCGGTGTCCCCCGTGAGACGCCAATTCGAGAACGGGAAGTTGATCAGACTCGTGGCAGCCGCGGTGAGTCTACCCTGTGCGTCGACCGTGAATGTGGCAACCGCAGTGGAGCTTCCGTAAGATCCTGCTGATACCGATGTGTCAGCCAGATCGATGGTTCCGGAGACGGTGATCGTGCCACCGCTGAGACCGGTTCCTGCCGTGATGCTGGTGACCGTCCCCAGGTTGTTGTTGGCGGTGGTCATGCTGGTGCCGTCCGAGAACACGAGCGATCCTCCCGCACCGGATTCGAGTTGCAGGACAACCCCCTGGATAACGCCCAATGTAGAGGTCAAGCCACCGTCGATGGTGGTTGCCCCGACGACGTGCAGTGGCGTGTTGGGGTTGCTCTGGTTGATGCCGACCCGGTTGTTGCTGACGTTGACGAAGAGGACATCCGTGTCGACGGCCAGGCTGTTGCTGGTCTGATCAATCCTCGCCATGTCCACCCATGGGTGTCCCTGCTACCTAACGGTATCAGCCAGACACGAATGTGACGTTGAGATATGCGGTTCCGCTGCTGCTGGGTGCGGCGATGTCGAACTGCAGGGTGTTGCCTCCACCGCTACCGAGGGATACCTTGTCGCCGTCGATACCAGGTATCACGAGGATGTCGAGGGTGGGTGCCAGGGGTGCACCCGTGCTCCGAGTGATGACACCGGAGATCTCCACGAGTCCGCTGTTGCCCGGATCGGAGCCGTCGTCCATGAGAATCTGGGCGAGGAATCCGACGGTGCTGGAGCTACCGGTGGGAACCGTGAGCGAGATGTTGGTGCTGGCACCCGCTGTGTATGATTGGGAAGCGGTGAAACCGCCACCCGTGTTGGTGATGGTGATGGCTCCGGAAGCGTTGGAGATGCTGATTCCAGATCCTGCCGTGAGCGTGTTGAGTGCGTATCCCGACCCGTTACCGATGAGCAACTGACCGTTGGTAGCGGCGGATCCGTCGAGACCGGTGCCACCGTTGGCGACCGGCAGGATGCCGGTGATGTCGGTGCTGACGTCGATGGCGGCGACGACGGAAGCGTTTCCTCCAGATAACTGGATGAAACCGGTGGAGGAGGAGAAGTCCTGGCCGGTTCCACCATGGGCGGTGCCGATGGCCGTGCCGTTCCAAACACCGGTGGCGATGGTTCCGACCGAGGTCAGGGACGAGGATACCACGGATGATCCCAGAGCGGTGGCCGTGAGGACGTCGGTTCCGGCTACCTTGAAGGCTTTACCGCTGGCAACCGAGAGACCGGAGGACGATTCGAGATAGCCCCCGTCGGAACCGGTCACCAGCAGGGTGACCGTGTTGGATGGGGTGCTGGAGAGGATGTTGATACCGCCGTTCTGGTTGCTACCGACGCCGGCTCCGGCGTCGTTGGAATTGAGATCGATGACCGAATCCTCGACCCGCAGGTTCTGGGTGTCGATGAAGGTGGTGGTTCCGGAGACCGTGAGGTTGCCCGGTAGGAGAACCGTGCTGGTGGCACCACCGATGGTGATGTTGTTGGCACCCGCCGAGGCGTAGAGCGAGGTGGCACCCGCACCGGCCACGTCGATGCTGGACGCTGCCGGGATCTGGATGGTGCCGTCGGTCTGAACGTTACCGTCCAGAATGACGGTGGTGGCCTCCAGTTCGATGGAAGTGGTTGTCTGCTTTATCGACGGCATATCTCACTCTCCCCCTCACGACTACTTGACGATGCGCCCCTCGACCAGCGTTTCCTCGAACCATTCCATGCAGGGATGACAGAGGAAACCGTGAACCACGACGTCGCCACGACCCCCCGGTGATTTGGGGTATCCTCGGATCGGACGTATTTCGTTACCCTCCCCATCGGCGTGAACCATGTGTTCCAGCAGGTTGTGGTAGAAGAACTCCTGCTCGCAATTGGCGCACCTGGTCTTGGAACCGCGATCGCCCTCGAAGGCGTATTGGATCATGCCGTCTCCGTTCTCCAGATCGCTCTGCATCAGCTCCCAATCGAACTCCCCGTCGTCATCGTAGTATCTCTCGCGATCGTCGGGGTAATACGACAGGAAGTCGACCAGAATCTCATTACATTCGCTGCAACCCACGTCGGCTCCGATCCAGTAGCGCACCTTGGCATTCTTGTGTGCAAGGTTGAAGTCGTTGCCCCGCTGGTGGCGTATGAGGTTGGATTCCATCATCTCCTCGACTATCAGTTCGCCACCTCGGTTGACCACGATACCCAGATCGATGTAGAGCAGATCTCCTGTGGGTATCATCGAGCGGTCGGACACGATCAGTCCTCCGTGAATCGGCAACTGGCCACGTAGTTACCGCTGTTGGCTGCTCCCGTCAGAGTGACCCGGACGGTGTTGGCACCACCGATGCCCATGGCGAGCTTGTCACCATCGTTGCCGGGCACGACCACGGTCTTGAGATCCGGAGCCAGCGGTGCTCCGCCGGCTCGTTGCACGATGGCATCGAAAGTGACCATGGCGGAATTGAGATCGCTGGTGCCGTCCTCGAGGTAGACCGTGATCTGGCAGGCCACCTGGCTACGGGTTCCCGCGGGTATGGCGAAGTCGATGTCGGTGTCACCGACGGCATAAGATCCGGTGGTCTTGACGATGGGGCTGGAAGATGATGTCGATGAGATCTCGATCGATCCCGCGTCGTTGGTGATGGTGATGTTGGATCCGGCGGTCAGTGTGGCGGCGTCCCAGACCCCCGCCACAGCATCACCGATGAGCAACTGTCCGTTCGCGGGCGCCGTGTCGTCGTAGTAGGACAACTTCCCGATCATCTTCATGTTCTTGTCGGACTCAAGGACCAGGGCCGTCGTCGAGTTATCGACCTCGAACAAGATCTGTCCACCGGTCGTGGTGGTCTCCAGAATCAGGTTGTTGCCTTGACTACCGATCATGGGTGGACCGGTGGTTCCGGTGTCCTCGAACTGGATGAAGGCGTTACCGGACG
>MDTC01027046.1_pt1 | contig 23661 bp, 24 predicted proteins | sample 811181 | NCBI WGS metagenome assembly MDTC01 (sample SAMN05326644, study PRJNA326480) | marine metagenome | isolation source: seawater | place: Pacific Ocean: North | collected 2011 | reverse complement strand
TGCAGAAGATATTGTAGGACAAAAAGTAAGTGTGCTTTTGAATTTAGCTCCTCGAAAAATTAGAGGTGTTGAATCTCAAGGCATGATTTTAATGGCAGAAACTGAAGAAGGAGAATTGGCATTTGTCTCTCCTACAAAAGATTTAGAAGCTGGTAACACTATAAGATAATTAATCCATCTTTGCTCCCATAGTTCAACAGGATAGAATAACCGCCTCCTAAGCAGTAGATCTGGGTTCGAGTCCCGGTGGGAGTATTTAACAGATTGGAACTACATTTGTAGTGCACACAATAGTGCATACATCCTTTGTTTTACATATACTTTATGATGCTTGTTATATGTTATTTAAGCATTATTCTATTTTTTTCCTAAATTTATTTCAAAAATATTTATGTTATGAAAAGATTGTTAGTTTTAGTTATGGTTTGTTTGGCTGTTGTTTGCTGTAAGAAAGATGATGATGATAACAATGGTAATAATTCGTCAAGTTCAACTTTTGATAAATCTTGTACAATCTTTGGAGAAGAATATTGGAATAGTACTGCTAATTACACTTGGGATAGTGGTGGAGGAACTGTAACAACGTCAGAAGAATGTGCTGTTTATATATATACGTCTGAAAGTGATGGAAGTAATGTTTATGAAGAAGAATATCAATATGATTGGGGTGATTTTGATTTGGTTTTTATGCTTCCAGAAGATAGTAGTACTTTAAGCAACCTTGAACTTAACACAAGTAATCAGTCTTTTGGTTTTAGTAATCCAATAAGGCCTAATGATGTAAACGAGTACGACAATTACTTTTACATAGACCAAATTGAAGATAATATGGGTGTTCGATGGGAAACTCCGAGTGACTTAACAATTTCAAGTCCATACTTCCATAGATTTACAGCTTTAAATCATCAAAGAGATGTCAATAAAATAATATGGAAAATAGAAGGAGAATTTAGCACTTATGTAATTAAGTCTGATGACAATACCCAATCTAGGGAGGTATCTGGAAATTATATTATTTATCACGAAACAAACAGGTTGTAACTAATTAGTTTTTTAGTTATAAAAATTAAGCACAATCCTTAGGTATTAATAGTATGTTTTAATTTTATCATTTTCCTAACTTTAATTCATAAATATTTAGACTATGAAAAGTTTTCTGTTCTTATTGATGTTTCCAGTATTATGCTCTTTATTATTAGTTAGTTGTAATGATGCTGTTAAAGATAAAGAAATTGAATTGCTTAAAAAGGAGCTTGAAATACTTAAAAAAGAGAATGAAGCATATAAAAAAGAAAAAGAAGAATCTGAAATAAAACTATCAAAAATTAGAAATAGCAGAGTTGCAATTCCTGATAATAACTTTGAAAGAGCTTTAATTAAATTGGGTTATGATGATTTAATTGATGGGTATGTTTTTAAAAGTGGGATTAAGAATTGTAAAGAGCTAGATGTGACAAATAAAGATATTTCAGATTTAACAGGGATAGAAGCATTTACTGCATTAACTTATTTGAAATGTGAATATAATCAACTAACCAATTTAGATGTAAGTAAGAATACTGCTTTAGATTATTTAGTGTGTCATAGTAATCAACTAACGAGTTTAGATGTAAGCAAGAATACTGCTTTAACTAGTTTGTATTGTAGGGGTAACAAATTGGACTGTACTGCTTTAAAAAATAAATTAGGTTTATAACTTATATTAGTACTTATCTAATTTAATAGGTGTTTCTTCCCTTTGTAGTCATGTTTTAACTTGGAAACACTTTTAATTGAGTGAAGCAAAGCATAATTGCGTATGAGCATAAATAGGTTAAATCTTGTTGTCTGGATACCAATTATCCCAATCATCGGGCTTTATATTATTGATCATAGTGCAGATATAAACAGCTTTTAAAACCTAAAGTTATTTTGAACTTTGATTACTCTTTTAGCAGTTATTAGGTTTTTATTTTTAGTATATAAATAAATCATTGATTCAAAAAAAACAACTGAAACAGCCAAGCAACAAAATAATATTAATAGATTCATTTTAAAAATTTCAACTAATTTAAAAAATTGCATGTTTTGTTTAGTGTTGTTGATTAAAAGCTAAACAGAAATGCTAGTTGATTAAACAAAATATAAATTACATTTAACTTTTCATGAAAGACAATATAAATTTTCATAAGTACTTTATTAATTTATACAAATATTCAATTACCATTAAAAATATCTCTTACATATTACTTGTTTTCATACTTATCACCAGTTGTAATAAAGATCCCAACGACAAAAGATTAAATAGAGAGTGGGTTAAAACTTCAATAAATAATAATGGTTTAATCCAAACAGAGTCCACGTTAATGTTTGTTGGAAACGGTCAAATATCTTTTAACCGAAATTTCACTTCATGGCTTGGGGAATGGAGCACTAATAATGGTGAACTAAACATAAGTTTTGAAAATGGCTCTATCAACGGAACTTATTTATACAAAGTTCAAAAAAAAGGGGGAGGGAATGCCGTCAATGGGGTTTCACAATCAGCAATAACAGATCTTGAATTAACTCCAATTGCAATAAGCGACTCACTAGAATCTAATAATCTTATGGGTCTATTTAGTTCAATTAATTAACTATTGTTGGTTCCCAAAAAAATAAATTGTTCCAATAATGATTGATAATAGCAAAATAAATAAGACAATTTTAACCCAACTATAAGGGCGCTGACCTTGAATTTCACCTGTTCTAGCATTAACTAAAAATTGATAAATTTTATTATTGTAATTATAACTACTCACATATACTGGAAGAAGAAGATGTTTGAACTTTATATCATTGTAGATAGAATTTACATGCTGTATTCTTTGCGTATCTCCACCAATATCTTTTCGAATTAAGATCCTTATTTCTTTATCGGCAATGGTTTTAGCTTCTTTAAAGCCATCTTTAAAGTCTATTTGATACTTTTCAGTAATAAATCCTGTTAAGTAGTTTTTATCATATGGAATTAAATTTTCTAAGTCCCAAGGCTCTAGTTTTTTAATATATCTTTCAGGAAGTGATTTTGTAGCTGGAGTTAGTATATCGTCAAAAAACTTATTTATTGTTCCACTAGCAGGATACCATTTTGTTTTTCTTACATTTTTGTCACCAGATTTTACATAATAATATTTTCCTTTTTGTCCTGTGTAATTAGAAATAGTATCCATATCATAAGTCCAATAAGGAATATATATTCCTTTAAAATACTCAAAATTTAAAACAACTTTTTGAAGTTTATTTGGAGCAAACCAAAGTTTTTTAACCCATTTTTTCACCTTTTCCCTAGATTGACTCCTATCCAATTTAAATGGAAGCAAAGATTTTGGCTGGATTACCTTTTCGTCTTCAGCTTGTTCAATTACAAGTGGAGAAGCACAATATGGACAACTGCTCGAAGTTACATTTTCTGGTAAAGTGGAAGAAGCTCCACATTGTTTACAGTTTACATATGCTTGAGTGACTAGTACTTCTTTGTTAACCTCATTACTCAAGTATTCTTCAAAGTCAAGCTCTTCAATTTCTTGGTCTATTTGAATTATTTCATTTTCAGAACCACAATATTCACACTTTAATTGGGTTGTGCCAGGACTATATGATAAATCTGCACCGCAATTAGTACAACCAAATATTCCTGTTTCCGCTAACTCATTTTCCATTTTTAATTATTTCGGAATTGGAGGTGGAATACTACCAAAAATATTAATTAGTTCAGCAACCTCATTAGCTGCCTTCCATGCTGTCATTCCCTCTTTCCAAACTAATGAACCTTTAGTAATTTTATTTTGACTTGCCATCTGCTTTAACGTACTTATATCAAATGGTCCTGTTTGTTGACCATTTACAGCAACATAAAAAGAAATTGAACTTGGTATTGGAGGAGGTGAGCTTTTTTGTGGCTGTGTGCTAGACTGAGATGATACTGAAGAAGTTTGACCCATTTGATTTGCCATGGCAAAACCCATCCCCATTCCCATTCCTGCTCCTGCAGCCCCACTCTCGTTTTCTGCTGCTTTTTCAATTGCTTTAGCTGCTTTAAGTTTAGCCAGTTTATCTAAATCAACCGCATTTAATCTACTGAAATCAAAAATTTCTTTTTTAATTTCATCGGGCATAGAAACATTTTCAATCAAAAATTTAGTTACCTCAATACCGTAATTTTCAAATTCCGGAGCTATAATTTTATGAACATATTCAGAAATTTCATTGATATTGGAAGCATATTTCTCAATAGGCAAATTGGATTCACCAACGCAGTCTGTAAATCTAGTAACTATCATACTCTTTAGCTGCTCACTAATTTCTGCAGTCGTAAAATCGCCATCAGTACCTACTATTCCTGTAATAAAACTTGGTGCATCTTTTATTCTTATGACATAAGTACCAAAAGCCCTTATTTCTAACATCCCAAATCTTGCATCACTCAATGTTATAGGATTTTTTGTTCCCCACTTTTGAGCAGTGATTTTTCTTGTGCTTACAAAATAAACTTCTGCTTTAAATGGACTATTAAATCCATACTTCCAACCTTTTAAGGTTGATAAAATTGGTAGATTTACTGTGTTTAATGTATACATTCCAGGGGAAAAAACATCTGCTACTTTACCCTCGCTGATAAAAACTGCAACTTGGCCCTCTCTCACAGTGAGTTTTGCTCCGTTTTTAATTTCATTTTGATATCTTTCAAATCTATGAACAAGAGTGTCATTAGAATCATCTAGCCATTCGATAATGTCTATAAATTCTCCCCTAATTTTATCAAATAATCCCATTTCAAATATTTTTTAGATCTAATATAAAAATAATTGACTTAAAAAAATATGGTTTTTAAAGCAACTCTTTATTTAAAATTTGAATTATTCTTTCCGAATATGTTACTATTTTGATAGAACTTCTCAGCTCTCTGAATAAAGAAATCAAATTGAGAATCTGTGGCTTTTACACTACTAACCTCTATATACTCTTTTGGGTTATCAAAATATTGATTTACAATAAAATCGTTGTAGACGTTCGGTTCACAACTGAGCAATGAGTTTTTATAACGAAACCATAAATGCATAAATATTTCCGAAGTTAATTTTTCTTGAGCTAAGAACATCAATACGTAATCCCAAGCTAGTTGATGATTAAAACTTCTAAATACATTTTTAATACTAATAGTTTGATAAGATTCCTCAACAAGAGATAAAAATTGGCTAGCAGATGGATGTTTTCTTCTAAAAAGTTCTCTGTAAACAATATAAAAATAAAAAGTACATTTTTGTTGATCATATTGGTTTTTGGTATTAACTATAATCCAATCTGGGCTTAGTTCAGAAAGATAAATTGCGTATGCTGATTGGATTGCAGATTGACTAAATTTATTAGTCATAGAAATACATTTTTTAATATTATTTTTACCTACAGCATCACAAAAATTAATAGGTCTTAAAAGTATATTTCTATATACAGTTATAAAAATTCCGTCTTCAAAAGGAGGTTTGGGAAGGCCCATTTTTAAATAAAAAAGTAGTTTAATTAAAATTAATTAAATTATAATTATACAAAACACTTGATTTTATTATGATTAACTAATTTTGTGTATTCAATATTTAAAATATGGAAGTCAAATTAATTTTTGGGACAGACACTGGAAATACAGAATATGTTATAGAAACATACCTATTAGATTTGTTAAATCCTTATGAAGTTGAAGTTATAGAGTTAATAAATATTTCGGATAATATTTGGGAAGATAATGACTTTTTTATATTGGGTGTTCCTACATGGTATGACGGTGTACTACAAAGCGATTGGGAGGACTATTTCGATGATTTTAAAGAAATTGACTTTACAGGAAAAACCGTTGCAATTTTTGGCCTTGGCGACCAAATTGGATATAGTCAGTTTTTTGTAGATGGTATTGGTATTTTAGCTGAAGTTGTTCTTCAAAATGGAGGTGAAATTATAGGTCATTGGCCAAGTGAAGATTATGACTTTGACGAGTCCAAGGCAGTGATGAACGATGAGTTTTTGTATGGATTAGCAATTGACGAAGACAATGAAGATGACCTCACCCATTATAGATTCGAAAAATGGGTAGAAAAATTAAAAAATGAGATTAAACCTATTGGTGCCAAATCTGTACAAAGTCAAGTTTAAGATAATTCATCTGAAACCAACTTATATGTTGGATCCTCAACAATATTTACCTTGATTATTTTATTTGCGTTGTCTAGTAACCTAACACAATCCTTACTTAAATGGATAAGTTGTATTTTTTTACCTGCTTTTCTATATCTTTCTGTTAGTTTGTTAAGTGCTTCAATAGCAGACATATCAACTACCCTACTTTCTTCAAAATTCACTATTACATGATTTGGATCGTTTTTAACGTCAAACTTCTCATTAAACACTGTTGTTGAACCAAAAAAGAGTGGGCCATATATTTCGTAGTGCTTCACACCTTTTTCATCAATACGTTTTCTTGCTCTAATTCGTTTGGCGTTATCCCAAGCAAATACTAAAGCTGCAATCACAACCCCCAACAAAACTGCTAATGCAAGATTATGTAACAGTACTGTAATTACCGTTACAGATACAATTACCAGGACATCACTTTTAGGCATTTTATTATAGGTTCTTAAACTTGCCCATTCAAAAGTTCCAATTGAAACCATTATCATTAAACCAGTTAAAGCTGCCATTGGCAGCTTTTCTATTAAAGATGAGCCAAACATTATAAAAACCAATAACATAATTGCAGCAACAATTCCAGATAATCGTGCTCTTGCACCTGAGGAAATATTAATTAAGCTTTGGCCTATCATTGCACAACCTCCCATCCCTGAAAGAAATCCAGATAAAATATTTGCTGTTCCTTGAGCTACTGCTTCTTTATTTCCTCTTCCTCTAGTTTGAGTAATTTCATCAATTATATTTAAGGTTAATAAACTTTCAATTAAGCCAACTCCCGCAATAATTAATGAGTAAGGAAAAATTAATTTTAATGTTTCAAAGCTAAAAGGAACTGAGGGAATGTTAAATGGTGGAAATCCTCCTTCAATGGACGCAATATCACCTACGGTCGTCGTAGAAATATCCAAAAAATAAACTAATCCGAAAACAGCTAAAATAGCTGTTAAAGCTGCTGGAATAGATTTAGTTACCTTTGGCAAACCCCAAATAATTAGCATAGAAAATAAAACAAGCCCTAAAAAAGTATAAAGCTCTGTTCCTTGCATCCATGGTGCATTAGGATCTGTACTATCTGTTGTAAATTGTCCTATTTGAGATAAGAAAATTACAATTGCTAAACCATTTACAAATCCAAATATGACTGGTTGAGGAACTAGTCTCATAAACTTTCCCAATTTAAATACTCCAACTAAAATTTGAATAACTCCAGCAAATACAACAGTTGCAAATACATATTGAGTGATTTGATCAACGGTTATAAATTGGTTCATCTCTTTAAGTTCAGTAACTAAACCAAAAAAAACAACGGCAACTGCACCAGTGGCACCTGAAATCATTCCTGGTCTTCCTCCAAAAATTGCTGTTATAATACCCATAATAAAAGCTGCATACAATCCGGTAAGCGGTGATAAACCAGCAATTAATGCAAAAGCAACTGCCTCTGGGATTAATGCCATTGCTACGGTTAGACCTGATAATACTTCTGATTTGTAATTTACCTTTTTCTTAAGGTCAAATAAATTAAAATAGGTAGCCATTAATTGATTTTTTGTTGTAAAAAAGTCGGCAAAGCTATTAATTTAAACCACTTATTAAAGATTGAAAGTAAAAATATTGAAAAATGAATTTTAATAGAAAAATGTTAGAATTGATTATTCGATAAAATTGATGTTAAACAATCAACTATAATTTTAGTTGATATGCTTCATTAAAATATTTAAATTATATTTTTAGAGATCAATGAAAAATTCAAAAAATAAAGCTGGCTTTGAATTTAAAAATTATGAAGCCGATATTTTATCCCCTTTTGAAAGACTCTTTGACATCTTCAAAGATTTAATCACCTATACATCAGGCGATTTTGAAGAAGCAATAGATTGGCTAAAGCAATTGGACAAGGAATATAAACTTACAGACAGCACCTACACTATAGACGATTTTATTCAAGACCTTAAAAAAAGAGGATATATTAAAGAAGAGATTAAAGGTCAAGGTAATGGGAAAATTACCTTAACTGCAAAAACAGAACGAGCCATTAGGAAACAAGCTTTAAATCAAATATTTGGTAAGATAAAAAGGAACGGGATAGGTAATCATAAAAGTTATAAAAAAGGATTGGGTGATGAGCATACAGGTGATTTTAGAAATTTCCAGTTTGGAGATTCTTTAGATAAAATTTCTATCACTGAAACGCTAAAAAATGCACAAGTAAATCATGGTATAAATAATTTTCAAATTAGTGAGCAAGATTTGGTAATTGAAGAATCCTTTCATAAGAGTCAAATGAGCACAGTGTTAATGGTAGATATAAGTCACAGTATGATTTTATATGGAGAAGATAGAATTACTCCAGCAAAAAAAGTAGCAATGGCTCTGTCAGAATTTATTAAAACTAGATATCCGAAAGATAGCTTAGATATTCTAGTGTTTGGAAACGATGCATGGCCAATTAAAATTCAAGAACTTCCCTATTTAAAAGTTGGTCCCTATCATACAAACACTGTAGCTGGATTAAATTTAGCTATGGATATGCTTAGAAGAAAACGAAATACTAATAAGCAAATATTTATGATTACTGATGGCAAGCCAAGTTGTCTCAAACTTAAGGACGGACAATATTATAAAAATAGTAATGGTCTAGATCCATTTATAACTAACAAGTGTTATGCAATGGCACAACTGGCTAGAAAATTACATATTCCAATAACTACATTTATGATTGCCAAAGATCCATATTTAATGCAGTTTATAAAAAATTTTGCCTACGCTAACAAGGGTAAAGCCTTTTATACAGGTTTAAAAAATCTTGGAGAAATGATATTTGATGACTATGAAACTAACAGAAGAAAAAGAATAAGATGAATCACAAAGAAATAAAAACCCTAGGCCAACTAAAAAAAGCAAACTATAAAAGTAGGAGCATAAAAGACGAACTAAGAGAAAATCTAATTAAAAATATTCAAAACAACATAAATATTTTTGAATCCATTCATGGTTATCAAACCACAGTTATTCCGCAGTTAGAAAGAGCCATTTTATCTAGACACAATATTAATTTTTTAGGTTTAAGAGGTCAAGCCAAAACAAAAATTGCTCGATTAATGATTAACCTTCTTGATGAGTATATCCCTTGTGTATCAAAATCAGAAGTCAATGACGATCCTTTAGCTCCTATTTCTTTATCAGCTAAAGAAATAATTGCCGAAAAAGGAGATAATACACCAATAATGTGGCTTCACCGTTCAGAAAGATTTGCTGAAAAACTAGCTACTCCTGATGTAACTGTAGCAGACATAATTGGAGATGTCGACCCAATTAAGGCTGCAAATCTTAAGCTTAGTTATGCTGATGAAAGAGTAATTCATTATGGAATGATCCCAAGAGCTAACAGATGTATCTTTGTGATCAATGAATTACCAGATTTGCAAGCAAGAATTCAGGTTTCCTTATTCAATATTTTACAAGAAGGAGATATTCAAATACGAGGCTTTAAACTACGTTTAGAGCTTGATATACAATTTATATTTACAGCAAATCCTGAAGATTACACTAACAGAGGAAGTATCGTAACTCCTTTAAAGGATAGAATAGGATCACAAATTTTAACCCACTATCCAAATGACATTAATACTGCAAAAAAAATAACAGCCCAGGAAATTAGTGTTGTTGATGATCAAAAATCAAATATCTATGTGCCTGAAATTGCTAAAAGCCTTTTAGAACAAATTAGTTTTGAAGCAAGGGCAAGCGAATATGTAGACGAAAAAAGTGGAGTAAGTGCTAGGTTGAGTATTACAGCTTATGAAAACTTACTAAGCTGTGCAGAACTAAGAGCATTAAAAAATAAAGAATCACGCACATCGCTAAGACTTTCTGACTTTCTAGGGGCTATACCTTCTATAACAGGAAAAATTGAGTTAGTTTATGAAGGTGAACAAGAAGGTGGAGATTTTGTGGCTAACCAACTAATTAACAACGCAATAAAAACTTTATTTTCAAGTTTGTTTCCAAAAATAGAAAAACTAGAAAAAGAAAATGAAAAGTCCCCATATGAGGAAATTGTAAATTGGTTTTTTGATGAAAATAAATTTGAACTTTTGAATGATTTTTCAAATGAAGAGTACCAACTCTCCCTTGAGAGGATTACACCTTTAGACCAATTTATTTCAAAACACCAACCGAACTTAGATAAAAAAGAAAGAAATTTTTTCAAAGAATTAATACTGTGGGGAATGGTAGAGTTCAAAAAACTAACAAAGACAAAGTTAAATGATGGTATAGAAATTCAAGATCCATATGGAAACTATATTAAAAATATATAACTTAAGCTCGTGGATAATTTAAAATTACTTTCTTGTGTTTTTTTAACTTTTGTGACTTTTTCTTGCAAAGTCAACGAAAATACTTCAAATAAAGAAGATAAAAATATCAAAGAAATTAAGCTTTCTAAAGACTTTCAAACACCCCTAAATAATAGTCCTTTTCAAATTACTGAAGCATTTGTAACAGACGATATTTTAAAAATTTTAGTAGATTATAGTGGAGGTTGCAGAACTCATGAATGGGAGCTAAAAGGAACTTATAACTACAAGAAAAGCCAACCGCCCAAAAAGGGTTTGTATTTAGTACATAATTCAAATAATGACCAATGTAGATCTTCTTTGACAGATACGCTCCAGTTTAATTTAAATATGATAAGGTATCCGGGAAAAGAAAACAATTACACTGTAATAATTCAACTTAATAATTACAAGAAAAACATTACTTATAAATACTAGATTACTTCAAGATATTAAATGTAGATATTTGAATAATTTTATTCTCTTCATTTAATATTTGGTACAAATACATGCCATTTGAGTAATTATTTAATTGAAATTCTTCTTTTAAATTATTTATTATTCGTTGTTCAATAATTCTTCCACTTAAATCTAAAACTTTAATGCTAAAAACATTAGGGTCATTAATTTCAAAAAAGAGTGAACTTGATGCCGGGTTCGGATAAACTAAAATTGAATTTTTAGCTTTAATTTCATTAACTGATGTATTTGGATTTTCTCCTTCAACTGTAATGTCTTTACAAACTGAAATTGCGCTGCAAACAGTTGTTAAATTTAAACACACTGTGTAAGTTCCACTATAATCATAAATATGAAAAGGATTGGCAGACGAACTTGATGTACTATCACCAAAATTCCAACTATAATTTCCAAATGAAGATTGATTTTCAAAATCTACTCTTAAATTATTTATTGAATAATCATATTCAACCTGTTCTTGAAATGGTTGAGTTAAGACAAATTCCTCTGATACCAAACAACCATATAAATCTGTAATTTCAACAGAATAATTGCCAGCTAATAGACTATCAATTTCAGGTACATTTCCAAATGCTGTTGACCATTCATAATTGTAACCTAAGCTTCCTTCAGCAATGACAGAAATAGACCCATCACTACTGCCATAACAAGAAGGGTTTTCAATTATTGAAGAAATTGAAAGTGTTGATAAAAAATCTAAATCATAACTAATTGTTGTATCGCACATTAATGAATCTGTAATCTTTACTATATATTCACCTTCTGAAAGACCTGTAAGATCAGTAACATTTCCTAAATTATTCTCCCATTCAAACTCATACAAAGAATTTCCACCTGAAACAATAATACTAATAGTTCCATTATCTAGTCCTTGACATTGAGGCTCATTGACAATACTTGTAACATTGAATCCACTTGGTAAATAATTTAAATTATAGATAATTGTTGTGTCACACATAAGTGAATCGACTATTGTTAATTCAAATACTCCAGATGCAAGATTACTTACAACAGAATCGGCACCTAATTCATTTGACCATTCAAAATTATAATGAGAATTGCCTTCTAAAACTGAAACGCTAATACTACCGTTATCAACTCCTGAACACTGAGGTTGATTAATAACACTTTCCACATTCATACCGCAAATCATTTCTTGTTCGATATTAATGCAATAATCTTCGACCTCGCCCCACATAAACTGTTCACAAACTCCAGGTAGTGCTGATACTCCATCATCATAAGCCATCTGTACCCTCATTCTAGTTTCCCCGATTGATGATCCAGATGGAATTGTCATTGTCCCTGTAACAGTTGTTTGTGAAGACTCGCCCTGATCAAATACTAACTCTGTGTCAGCAAAATTTCCATCTTGATTTAAATCTATCCATATTCTAGATTGTTCATTATATAGTTGTCCAGACCATTCAGGTATAATAGTTACACTATATGTTTGTCCTTCTTTTAAGTCTATAGACCCAAGTGAGGAAGTAAAATTGCCATAACCCTGGTCATTTCCGGAGTTAAAGCTATAATCACCAATTTCAATAGTTTCTATCCACTCATCAATACCGTCGGAAGCTGAACTCGAACAATAAGCTAAATCAACACAATTACCACAACCAAAAGTTGAAAATATTTGAACAGAAGTTTGGTTGTTAGTATTATTTTCGCAAAAAGACTCTAAATAAAATTCATAATCAGAACATTCACTCAAATCATTTAATGTTAGTGGAGATGTAGCCATAGAATCAATTGTCCAATCTGGATTTCCAATTTCCCTCCAATAAAATAGAGTTGATATTGCCGAGCTAGCTGCATTAAATTGAATATTTGCTGAATTTGTGGAAATATCATTCACAGTAATGCTACTAGGGCTTAAACAAATATCACCATCACAAACATTACCCATTAGAACATCTAGTGTGTTTCTAGAGTTTAATCTCCCACCTGTAATAAATTTGTTGGCCAATTGACTTTTATAATCTGTTCCCTCCATTAAAGCTTCTAATACAAGGTCTGCACCTGCCTGAGGACTTTCTATAACAAGGTCCATAAAATTAGAACATGGAATTGAATAAGCTAAACCTATTACTCCAGCGGTTAGTGGACAAGAAAATGAGGTTCCTGTAGTAGTAGTAATTCCACTAGTTCCTGCGGTTGTGACAACATCAATTCCTGGAGCTCCAAAATTAATTGTGCTAGCTCCGTAACCCCCAGCAGTATTATCATTATGATCTGTACGACCTACTCCAACCATGTATGGGCTTTCACATGCTGTTGGCATATCACCAGCGGTATCTACATTTAGATTTTGATTAGTAGTCGCCCCAACGTTTAATATTCCTGCTTCACCCAACGTAGTATAAAAACTACACCATACAGGGTGATTACTAGGGTTTTCTCCATCAATTCCCCAGGAGGAACTAGTTGCCACTACAAAAGCTCCTTGTGATCCCCCAGAATTGTTCCAAAGTGTTCTCATGTCAAGTGGGTACTGATAAGCTGCAATAGCGTTAGCGTCGGTATTAATATTATAACCACCAATAACCATCAATTTAACGTCCCAATTAGCTCCAGTAACATTTAAACCATTATTACCCTTAGCCCCCATCATACCCAAACAATTAGTACCGTGTGCTCCAGTGCCGTAATTATCATTACCTTGAACAGGATTCCATCCATTATAGTCATCTACATACCCATTTCCATCATCATCGATTCCATTGCCTTCAATTTCATTTATATTATACCATCTATTTGCATTTAAGTCTTGATGATCTAAGTTCCCGCTTTCAATTAATGCAATTACAATGTCATGTCCAGAAGCTGTTGTTCCACCTGTTGTAATGTCCCAAGCTAGGTCAGAATCAATATCAGCATCTTCAGTACCTCCAGTTTGACCTGTGTTGTGATGATGCCATTGTTCTGTAAAGCTTGCATCATTAGGAAATGTTGACCTAAGGTCTAAATAATAATTATTTTGAGCTAAATCTACGTGAGGTTGTTTGTAAAGCCACTTTAAAATTTCATCATGAGTTATTTGATGATAATCAAATTTAAGTTGCCATATATTTGCAGTTGGAGAAAGCTCTTTAAATATTTTAAGCTGAAATTTAGCATTAATTCTGCTAACAATATTACGTATATTTCCTTCATCTGTTAATTTGACAATCAAATCACCAGGAATATATGATTCAGTGCTATTAAGAGAATAATTGTTTTGAGAGAAATATATTCCTTGAAAAAGAATAAGAACTATTGTGAATATTGTTGTTTTCATATATTAAAAATTGCATTAAATTAATTAAAATATATTAACCATTTCTATTTGTTAAACAATAGAAAAATTGAGTGGCTATCAAAAACTTTTGCCTATGCTTAATCCTACAGGAATAAAGAGAATTTTTGAACTGTAAATTAAATAATTGCTTGAACCTAAGTTTTGTGGTAATGAAATAGCCGCTTTAAAAAATAACTTATTGGCTTTAAAAGGCTGAAACCTATATCCAACAATAGGATAATAAGAAAACTCATAAAAAGAGTCATTCACATTTAAAAAAATGGTGGCACCTAAACCCAGTTCAAAAAGTAATCTTCTTTTACCAAAACACAAGGTGATATTTGTTGGAATGGAGATAAAATAATTTTGTGGATCTTTTAATGAATAGTCCTGTGTATATCCAAATCCAATTTTATAAACCCTCATTAATTTAAATGAAATTAAATGAATTTTTTCATGATTAATTGAAATCAACCCACCATTTCCTGCAAAATCCAAAAAGAGATTTTTTTTTGGTCTTTTATTAAAAAACTTTAGGTCTTGGCCAGAGACTTGAAAACTACAAACAATAACAAAAAATAATATCAACTTTTGTTTCACAACTAATTATTAATTTTTTTAAATTATGAATTTAATATAAGACTTTATATGTTAAAAGATATTTAATCATTTAAAATTTGGAGAATTATAAAGGAGTTAGAATTAATAAATACTTGAGCGAAGTTGGATATTGCTCCCGAAGGAAGGGAGATAAATTAATTGAAAGTAAAAGAGTCAAAATTAATGGAAATACAGCAGAAATAGGTGCAAAAGTTTTTCCCAGTGATAAGGTTAGTGTTGATAATAAATTTATCAATAAAAAAAATAAAGATTATGTATACCTCGCTTTTAATAAACCTAAGGGAATTGTTTGCACTACTGATACCAAAAGAGAAAAAAATAATATAATTGATTATATCAACTATCCAAAAAGAATATTCCCCATAGGAAGACTAGATAAACCGAGCGAAGGTCTTATATTTTTGACATCAGATGGGGATATTGTTAACAAAATCTTGAGAGCTAGTAATAATCATGAAAAGGAATACATTGTAACAGTTGATAAACCCTTAACAAATGAATTCATAAATAAAATGCAGAATGGTATTCCAATTTTAGGTACTGTAACTGAGAATTGTATCGTAAAAAAAATAAATACAAAAAAATTTAAAATCATATTGACTCAAGGTCTTAATAGGCAAATAAGAAGAATGTGCGAATTCCTTGGATATAGAGTTCAACAACTTAAAAGAGTCAGAATAATGAATATTAAGCTTGATTTAAAGATTGGTCAATGGAGGTATTTTACAAAAAAAGAAATTAATCATATAAAATTGCTGTTAAGAGATTCAAAAAAAACTTAATCGGCAATTGAGAAAAGCGTTTTAGTTTTTTAATCTTATTTTTAACCTAGCTTCAGTTTTTAGTTTTGTTTCATCTTAAAATTTAATTCGAATCTTATGAAAAAATCAATATTATTTTTAATAATCTTCTCTTCCTTTAACTCATTATTTAGTCAATGTATAAGTGGAAATTGTGAAAACGGACATGGAAAGTTTGTATACGATTGGTTGGATAAATATGTAGGGAATTGGAAGAATGGTTTAAAACATGGACAAGGAACTTATACTTTTTCTAATGGGGACGAATATATTGGTAGTTTTAAAAATGGACTGCGAAATGGTTATGGAGTTTATGTAAAAATTGATGGAGAAAAAATAAGTGGAACTTGGGACAATAATGAATTTACAGGTCAAGATACTGATTTAAAATTTAATTGTTTGAGTGGGAACTGCGAGAACGGTATTGGAGAAAGTAAAAATATCCAAGGGGATGTATATAAAGGAGAATTCAAAGAAGGGAAATTTAGTGGGAAAGGGATTTTTTTAGCTGCAAATGGGGAGAAATATGAAGGTGAATATAAAAATGGGTTGAAGCATGGTTTAGGAACCTATATTTTCCCTTTTGGTCAAAAGTATGTAGGTAATTGGAAAGACGGTAGAGAAAACGGTAAAGGACTTTACATATGGGAAAGTGGATATCAATATGAAGGTGACTTTTTAAATGGCTTAAGACATGGTAAAGGTGTTTTTAGCTGGGACAATGGAAATAAATACATGGGGAATTTTGAGTATGATAAAGCTAATGGACAAGGGACAATGAATTATTCAAATGGAGACAAGTACTTTGGAGAATGGCTAAACAATAAAAAAAGTGGGAAAGGGGTAATGATTTACAATAATGGAAGTCTTTACGATGGAGAATGGACAAATGACTTTAGAGAAGGCAATGGAATTTTAACCGAAAAAAATGGAAATGTTCAACACAATGGTGTTTGGAAAGAAGATAAACCAATAAAAAAATAAAATTACTTTGGAACAGTATAACGCAATAATTCTCGGAGCAACTGGAGCAACCGGAACTGCAATTTTATTACAACTAATTGAAGACGAAGATTTTAAAAGAGTCCTTATTTTTACTAGAAAAGATCCTTTAATACAACACAAAAAGTTAATTACTCATATTGTTAATTTTGACCAACTTGAGAATTGGAAGAGTAAAATAAAAGGTGATATTTTATTTTCTGCCATGGGCACTACTTTAAAAGACGCAGGTAATAAAGAGAATCAATATAAAGTTGATTTTTCTTATCAGTTAAATTTTGCTAAAGCTGCCTTTGATAATAATGTTAAAAAACTACTTTTAGTTTCTTCAGTTGGTGCCAATTCTCGTTCTTATTTCTTTTATCCAAAAATTAAGGGAAAATTAGAAAATGCTGTGAAAAATTTAGATTTTCAACAAATATATATTTTTAGACCTCCTGTTCTTATTCGGCAAAATGAAAAAATGAGATCTAATGAAAAAATATTAATAATCATATTTAAAGCACTTAACAAGCTTAAACTATTACTTTCTCAAAAACCAATGAAAGTAGAGATTTTAGCTAAAAAAATGATTGCCATTTCAAAAAAAGAAACTCAACAAAAACAAAACACCTTCTTACCAAAAGATATTTTTAATTAAATTATGAGTTAAATTTACGCTTTGAAATACATTATAGCTTTTACATTTTCCTTTTTTTTATTCATAATTTATTTTGGGCAAGTTGAGTCAAATACATCATATAGTAAAAGAATCGTGACTCAAAAGTGGAATACTGAATTAAACATTTGTCAATATTCAGCTTCATTAATAGCTCCAAGTTTTTCAAATTTTCACCCTGGAATAAATGGACTAGCTAGTTATAAATACAATAAAAATGAACGTTTACAGCTTAGACAAGATATAATTATTGGGGTCTTTTATCATAAACATTTTCAAACGGTTATTCAGCTGTATTCGGAATTAAATCTTAAAATCAAAATTTTTAATAAGTTATATTGGAGTCCTATTGTTTTTGGAGGTGGATATTTGGCATCTATATTAAATATGCAAAGCTTTATATGGGACGGGAACCAATACATTGTGAAAAAATCAACACTTAAAAATAATTGGTTAATATCACTTGGGACAAATATTGAAATACCAACAAATATTCAACTACTTCAGAGATTTATAAATCTAACATTAAAATATAGAATTCAAATACAAGGAACTATCATTAAAAGTAATGTTCCCATAATAGCTTACAGTCCTTTGTCAATAGGAATTAATCTCCCATTTAATAAATTAAATGATGAAGACTAAATCTTACATTTTAATATTACTGTTATTATTTGGTTGTAAAAAATATTTTATAAATCCCACAGAAATTTGTACAGATAACATAAATTTTGTTAATAGCTCTATAAACCATCCCAAATCAAATAAATTACAAAATATTTTAAATAGCTACCTTTCTAAGGGCATTCCAGGAGCTACTCTTTTATTTTCTGATAGTAATGGCGTATGGCTTGGTTCAGCAGGATACGCAGATTTAAATAGTGAAATTATAATGCAACCTTGTCATATTATGAAACCAGGAAGCATAACAAAAATGCTTATTGGAAATGTAATATGGCAACTACAGGAACAGGGCGAAATTAATATAGAGCATTTGATTAGCGAGTACGTACCAGAGATTGCTTCAAATCTAACAAATGGAAATGAAATAACAGTTGAAATGCTAATTAATCACACTTCTGGTATTTATCCAATTGGAAGAGACTTAGACTTTAATCTAGCTGTAGTGAACGATTTTACAAAAAATTGGACCGCTGATGATATCGTTCAATACTTTAGTAATAAGCCCGCAACAAATAATCCTGGTGAAAAATATTCCTATTGCAACACAAATACCTTAATACTAGAACTAATTATTGAATCCATTACAAATAAACCACTTGAAGAGGTCTTAGCAGAAAAAATATTCATCCCTTTAAATATGTACAACTCAGTTTACTACGATTATTCTGAGCCTTTTCCTAAAACGAATTTAGCTCAAGGATATTTTGATTTTCATAATGACAGGGGAAGTATCCAAAATATTTCAGACTTAAACCCTGGAAGTGGTAATGGGTACACTGGGCTTTATTCAAACGCTGAAGACCTGTATTTATTTGCTAAAGCTGTTTTTGTGGATCACTCATTGATTTCTATTAATAGTTTAAATGAGATTTTAAACAGTTTCTTTTTTTCTGAGTCTAAAAATCAGGCTTCAAGTTCTGGTGGTATACATAGACAAGACATTGCGTTTTTTGGAGATAGCATACTAGCCTACGGTCACAGCGGTGGGGATATTGGTTATTCGGCTAACCTTACCTATCTTCCTCACAATAACACTATAATTATTATCAACTATAATTATGGAACTCAATTTTCTTCTTTAATTGGAGATGAAATTAGAAATATGAGAAGGGAAATTTACAATGAGGCAATTGCCCCTTAACATTATTTATGTCCATAATTTGCTTGGGTAAACTCCGTTTTTGATGTGTTCATTTATAGCATCAATTGCCATTTGTTTGTCCTCCTTGTAAGTAACACCAAACCAATTATCATGAGTTGGAATAACTTTAACATCCATTTTTTTAGACATTATCATTTCTGTAATAATATCTGGAATATAGTATTCTGCTGTTGGACTATTTAAATTCTTTTTAATAAAAGAAATTAGCCCTTTTTCAATGCTACTAAATATTGATGGATGAAAACCCCAATAGTTCATTGAAACACTAGAATCTGCTTCTACTTCTCCTTTTGGTTTTTCTGTACCCAAATTATATTTTACTACACCATCCTCAATAGCTAATTTTTCACGCTCATTAACTTCAACTAAATAATTATTTTCATCTATTGAACAGACACCTCTATTTACAGTACCATACTCAGAAAGTGTATTGGATAAGACATATCCTATCATTGCCATTTTTGCTGGCGAACAATCATTAATTAAAAAATTAGAAATTAATTTAAATGATCCTGAACCATAGTAATCATCAGCATTTATTACTGCAAATGGTTCATTTATAACATCTTTTGCAACGAGAACTGCATGAGAAGTACCCCAAGGCTTAGAACGTTCAACAATATCTGAGCCCTCCAATTTAATGTTGACAGGCTGATAAACATATTCAATATTAATCTTATTTCTAAATTGATCAAATCTAGATCTAAATGCTTCATCAAATTCTTTTCTAATAACAAAAACAATTTTGCCAAAACCAGCTTTAATAGCGTCGTAAATTGAATATTCGATTATTGGTTCTCCGTTAGGACCTATTCCGTCTATTTGCTTTAACCCACCATAACGACTACCCATTCCTGCTGCTAAAATTAAAAGTGTAGGTTTCATATTATAATTTTAGCAGCAAAAGTAGTATAAAATTGTAGTGATAATATTTATTAATCGTATTTAACAGCCACAAGTTGAAGACGTACATGGCTCACTAGTACAATTATTACAATTGCCATTTACACATGGAGTGCATTTACATTTACAATTAGTTTTCATTTTTTTTCTAAAATTTACAAATAAACTTTTAAAAATGAAAATCTTACTGAGAAATTACTTACCTGCCTCAAGTTTTTACTTTATGATTTTGGAGAATTAAAATAACTTTATCATTATTTAAGCTAGTTAACTTTTACACCTTCTGCTTTTCTCCTTTTATATGTTACAGCCCGTGAAATCTTCTTTTTAATTAACAATTCAGGGTAGGGTTGTGTGATTACTGATCTATAAATGCTTTGGTGATAGTTTATTTTACCCTCATTGTGAAGTAAATTAAATTTTTTGTCTTTAGATAATTCAAAAACTAAAAAATTTTCTTTTTGATATCCTGGCTCAAATTTAATATGCATTCGATTATTAGTGGCGTTTACTAAGACTCCTGGAGTGTTTTTTTTAATTTCAATCTCTTCAATCATTTGTCCATTTTGCATGGTTACAGTTCCTGAAAGAACTTCAGTTTCTTTAGAAGAGACTACCCTCTTTAAAATAATTGATTTAGAATTATAATATTGAATCTTACCTAAATCAATACCTTGTTTTTCTAGATATATTTTTTGTCCACCATTAAAAGAAACCTTGCAACTACTCAGGCAAATAATAACTAATAAAATATTTAGAAAATTATGTATTCTAGACATGAAAAAAAATTTGAGCAATATTAAGCATAAAATTTATCTATTTGAATAATAACTATATGCTAATCTAACTGCTAAAATATTTAACAAGTAAAATAATTACATTTATAGCTATATTATTACTTTTACAATATGGATATACTAGACTTTGGAAAAGATACTTACAGTGTTAATTTAAGAAAGTTGACTAGAAAGTCAAGGTTAGGATTTGGTTACAGAGACATAAAACATATTACTATTCAAGATATTTTAATTATGAACAAGCATAAAGAGTTAATTAAAATTTATTTTGGATTAGGTAAAATCAATTTTGTAGATGATATTCTAGATGAGCTTGGAATTAGTGAAGAAATGAGAATTGAAAAACCAGGTAAAATTGAAGATTATGAATTGAGAGATAAATTGGTTGCAAAGGCATTGGTAACGGTAAAAGCTCGAAAAAAAGAAGAAATAGCGGCTTTTCGAAAAATGGCTCAAGAAATGAGAGAAAACGAAAAAAAATTTGACGAAAATAATTAATTGTATTATTTAACCTAATTAATAAATTACTATCTTTTTTTTAACAGCTCTACAATTATTTAAACTATAAATTTCAAGAAAATATATCCCTTTGGGCACACTTCCTAGATTTAAAGTACTTCCATTGAAGACAAGTATTTTTGTTCCTGCCAAATTAAAAAGTAAGGTTTGAGTAATTTGATAATTAGAAATAATTTTCAAGTTGTTTTTAACTGGGTTTGGAAATAATTTAAAATCATTTTCAAAATTTATTTTATTTGTTTCAACTCCAAACCAGCTATTTTCAGCTTCAGGACCAGACCAAATCAAAGTTGCTAGATAAGGGTTATCAATAAATGGATTTCTGTTACCCTGAAAATTAAAAATCACTTCATTTCTGTTTTCTTCAAAATCAGAAACTGGGTCTAACGAATTCCAGTTTAAAAAAATATCAGGAATATCACCATTAGGTGAATAATCAGCAGAACCATACCCAACATTTAAAGGGTTACACTCAAGAGGATATCTAAGATACATGTACATAATAATTCTTGCGATATCTCCCTTCCAATCTTCACCTGGGTACCAACTATTAAATGTAGTTAATCCAGCATTCATAACACCATCACCAAAAATCAAATTAGATCGTGTACTATTAGTAACATAATCACACGATCTTAGGTTGTGAACATCTGTACCGATTCCCGGAAAATCTGTTGTCATTATTGGTGTTGCCAAAGACTTAGGATAGATATGCTCTCTGTTCCACAATCCTTCACAATCATTTCCATGACAAGAAAGAGATTTGTCTCTGCTTAGATCATTTTCAAAATCAGCGTCATTGTCATCATATCCATAAACTAAATATACCTTGCTAGTATCTAATAAATATGTGTCTGAAGTTCTAATTACATCCCATGTATCAAAGTTTTCGGTAGAAGTATATGGTAAAAAATTTTCATGAGTACTTATGATTAAGTCTGATAATTGTTGTTTTAACATCTCGCCATTAAGAGAAAGGTCTATGTTTTGATAATATGGAATTAACTGACAATTATAGAAATTAAACCAAAGACAGAAGAAAGTGATAATAATTATTCTCACAAAGTTAAATTTAATACTTTTTTAAAACTTTATTATTTTGAATGCCAGTAAGCAATACCAATAAAAATAAATTGAATTGGAAGCCTTATCCAGGAGGCCAAAAATGGAGATATGTTCAATGCTTGTTGAGGTTCTGTATTGAATGCTAAATAAATATTGGCAGGGTAAACTGCTATTAACAAAAAAATTAATCCCCAACAGACAAAAAATCTATACTTTTTGAACAATAGTCCAATGCCGAATATAATTTCAAAGGCTCCACTTATATAAATTAATTCTAAGTGGTAAGGTAAATATGGAGGCATTATTTTTAAAAAAAAAGAAGGGTCGAAAAAATGGTTTAATCCAACACCTATATATCCAATCGACATGATGTAAATTGAAATTATTTTAATTTTTGAAATCACATTTAATTTATTTTTTGTTTTAAATTAAACAAAAATTGAGGTATTCGATATTGTAAATTAGTATATAAATCATAAATTGAGTTATTCTTAAAAACAACTTCATAAAAAAATTTACTTTAATAATAAAATATTAGTAAAATGCCATATACATTTAAAATAACAGTAAAAAATAGAATTCAAGTAGATATAGGAGAATATATAGAGCCAGGCACTTCAATTACAGTTCGAGAGCAATATTCATGTTTAAACCCCGAAACTGACACAGTAGTTGCAGGATTTGAAAAGCTAATAGGCAAGAAGATTGACAATGGACATCTTGTATGCGGTCGAACTAAATGGGATTTTGAAGCATTGGATTGATTTTAAAGATTTAATCTCATAGATTAGAATGAAGATCACCTTGTTGGTTTTACAGACGTTTTGTATGTCGGCTTTGAATTTTCTTTCTAAAATCAAAGGTTTTACGGTTCGTAGACTGGACAAGATATTTAACAACTTTTACAAAAAGGTAATCAAAAATGGCAATTGACAGAAAAGGATATTAGAACATACAAAAATATTTTGATGAAAAATCTTGAATTATTTCCACAAGATTTTAAGCAGAATTAATTTCAAGTTTGATGATAAGTAGTGTCATCAAAATAAAAGGAGCTAAGGCACTTCTTTCGAACTCAAAGTGGATAAATATGTAAATTAAGTCCTAAGAACAAATTTAAATTTTATGTTTCTTTTTTTATTTATTGCT
>MDTC01180984.1_pt1 | contig 23677 bp, 14 predicted proteins | sample 811181 | NCBI WGS metagenome assembly MDTC01 (sample SAMN05326644, study PRJNA326480) | marine metagenome | isolation source: seawater | place: Pacific Ocean: North | collected 2011 | reverse complement strand
TTCATTGGAATATATCGTAGTAGGTGAATTGCACGCTGGGCAATCAATAATCGGGTAATTATTCTTTGATTCTTTTACAACCCCGCCCTTCCGTCTCGGGCTAGCAATCGCAGTTATTATCCAAATGCTTACGGAGATTCCGGCGACTAATCCAACAGTGAAAGGATTGTAACCAAGGTAAAGCGCCAAGAATACAACTGGAATTAGTACCATCTCAATCCAAAGCGCTCCTCTTCGTTTATTCTTCGTCAGTTTCAACGAAAACCATATTCCTCCAAGAATTAACGAAAGTGTCAACACACTCAAACTCAAAGGAGCATTTAGGTAGTTGCTTGTAGGCAAAGCATTGAATTCAAAAGTCGCACTTGGTTTCAAACCCTCAACAGTAATTTCAATGCTCTCTCCTAGTGGTGTTCTCCTGTGAGACATTTCTATTGAATCCTCACCTACAATTGACGCGGCAGTTAAGCTAGCCATCATCCCTGTATCGATTGTAATACTCATGTCCATACCTGACCAAATTGGAGTTGGTTGTACTATTATGAAGCTACGGAATAAGACGGCTTTCTTGTTTTCTTCTAGAACTTCTAGGGTTGTAATACTCAGCGTTAGTGGATGTGGAACCACATTCTTTTTTCCTTGCAAATCCACAGAAAAAGAAATTCTTTCAAGTTCTTGGATACTACCACCGATTAATTCTTCCAGTTCTAAAGCCATTCCCTCATTCATGTATGTTGGACCCAAATTTACCATTTGGCTTTCAAATTCATTTCTTTCCACGTCATCTACAAATCGATTTCTACGATCTTCATCGCTGACTGTACCTGATTGAAAAATTCTCAATGGTTGCGACAGTGATGTATCGTCAGTTCCGATGTTGTCCATTCCCCAACGCATCCAATATGCCATCGCTCCATCAATCGTCAGGTCGATTTTTCTCTCTAAAGTAAGATATCCATCTTCAGAATCAAGATTCATCTCCATGGATGCTACAAGATGTGAACCACCACCATCGGATCTCAACGGCTCTTCTGATGGGTAGAATCCACTACCACCCTGGTCACCGATATCCACGGGTTCGATAGAAAAAGTTGCAGATCCAGTTTGTACTGGAACACCTGACTGTATTTGTATACTTGCTGATATTGTAATATCCTGCAGCCCTGAGCTGGTGGCGATCCATGTCCATGTCAGTCTGACATACTCCCCGCTACTTGTGACGATGGGGTTTCCACTAACCATCCCGTTATTGACTCTAAGTTCCAGAGTAGTCGCATGAGCAGCGGTCATTTGACCGAATGGTGATGCAACAATTAGAGAAACATAAACTTCCATTCCCTCAGTGACTGGTTCTTCTACTACCAAATCCACCAATGGCATATCACCAGTTAGTGATGAATCATCACCATTACCTCCCCACTTGAATGTCAAGCCAGCATCGGTTTCAGGAACACTGAAAACAACTGTGCTTGCAAGTAGAGTGACAGTAATTGAACTTGAGGATGAGATAGAACCAGATTCAACGTTCACATTGATGCTAAGGGTTCCTTCCCCTGCAGGCAGAAACGAGTTAGATTGGTCCGTATTACCGGTGTATTCCTCTCCTCCTATCTCAATCTTAACAGTTGCATTGATTGCTACACCGCCTGCATTTGCGACTTCATAATCAATTCCAAATTCCCAGGTAGAGGAAGGGTATGAACCGGTCCATGCTGGATTGATTTCCCAGCTTGCGATTTCTTGTTGCTGAGCGATAGCATCCGATATGGTGTATTCTTCAGATTCATCACTAAGAGAGGCGTCAAATGGTGACATCGTTGCAGAGGAACCAGAACCGATTAGGAATAATTCGACGGGGCCGGATTCACAGCAGACCTCAACACTATCTGCGTTTACAGCATTAAGTGGTAAGGTTGCGAACAAGACAATGACGCACAGAAGCAGAGGCTTTGTAATGCGCATTTCAGAAACCTACCATTACCATCTGTAAGGATTACATTATTCAAAACTGTGGCCCGATGGACACTATACCCGTTCAAAGCGCCTTTTCGAGGAGGTTTCCGAGTTCTTTCTCAAATAGACCAACCAACGCCTCTCCGACTTCACCCTGAAGTTCATCTGGAAGAATCCTCAAACCAAGCCTTGCAGCAGCCCTGCTTGCCTTCAATTCAGCGTAAACAGAACGGGCTTTTGCGTTGAAATAGTAAGAAATGGCATCTTTTAATTCATCTTTCAGTTCCTTGTCTGCCTCTACTTTTTGCCTGATGTAAGTTTTAATTTCATCTTTAACTAAGTCACGTACGGCTTCTATTAGGATATCTTCTGTAGCCATTAGTTCTTTGACTTGGGAACCAAGGTTCCCAGTTAGCAGACGCTCGATTGCCATAACAAGGCCTAGAAGCCAACCGTTTTGAATCCACCTATGGTATAGTTGAAAAACCTAGTCTCCCTAAAATTTGTATGGAATTTTCAACAATCGGGGCCGAAGACTCAATAGAAGAGGCAAAAAACAGATTAAATTCTGTAGACATTTTGGTTGTATGGGGAACTGAGAATATTTTGGGCGTCATCACAAAAGACCACATTGACAGGATTGGAAATTGCGGTGAAATATGTGAATTAGATATCCTCGTTGATCCTGATCCAGTGGTTTGTTCTAGATGGAAACCGAAATACATTGTAACTACAGATGATGGCGAGCCAGTAATGGTTAGTCATGGACCATGAGTAAGCCGTCATCTTCGATGATTGCATAACCAATTCGTTCCAACTGAACAATAGTTCCTTTCTTGTAGTTATGATTCTCCAAGATACCATCAATAATTTTGATTTCTTGCCCTGCTGCAATGGTTAATTTTGACGGATTTCCTCCTGCAACCCAGTGTACAACGCTTCTTTTATCGCTCCTATCGATACTCTCCACGTTTCCAAATTCATCGATGTCACACAAATCTTTGAGTCTAATTGGTTTACCGAGGTCCTCATCTTCAACCCAGATTTCGCTGTCAATCGAGAATTTCCGCATAGGCATTTCAGTGTCGGAGTGAGAAGATATTTCTCCCTGTTTTGGATATTTTCCGATTAATTTTATTGATTTGGGATTTCTAACAAACGCTAGCCTAGGAGCTTGTGAGTCAATTGCTTTCGTATTGTGTGAATACAGAGTTGATAGTGGCACTGAAATATCTTTTTGGGTGAGCCCTAATTCTATCCAGAAAGCCCTGAGAGATTCTGCCTTAATGCCTCTTCTTGAAAGTGCAGACAATGTTGGCAGTCTAGGGTCATCCCATCCAGAGTAAGCACCTTCAGCAATATCTTTTTTCATTTGCGAAGTGGAGAAGGCTCCGAATTCGTGAACTTTTACCCTACCCCAATAGATGGTCTCTGGATAAGTCCACCCAAAATGCTCGTACAGAAGGGTCTGTTTTCTTGTCGAATCCATCAAGTCCTTGCCCCGAATAATGTGCGTCACACCTTGCAAGTAATCTTCGACGGCTGATTGGAAGTCCAATAGAGGCCACACTCTCCATCTGTCACCAACACGAGGATGCGGATTTGTTTGAATTCTAGCTGCTGGCCAATCCCTGAGTGCAGGATTCTTCAGAGTCATATCCGTCTTAACTCTCAAAACTGCTTCTCCGGGTTGGAAACCATCTTTATGATTCATTTTTTCCCAATTTATCTGATTTGTCTCAACTGAATTGTTGCGACATGGACAATTTGTTTTTGAAACTCGAAATTCTCGAAATAATTCGGCTGAACAGGTGCAAACATAACCAAAACCACCGTCTATCATTTTTCCTGCATATTCGTGATAACATTCCATACGCTCACTGGCAACCACTACTCTATGTGCAGGGAATCCGCAAAGCCATTCCTGCTGCTTGGGTATGGAGTCGTATGCTTCTAGCATAGGTGGCTTTACAGTGGTATCTGTATCATCAAATCTCAAAATTAGTTCGCCGTCATTGTCTTTTGCATATTGACCATTAATCACCAACCCTCTTGAGTGTCCAAACGAAAGAGGCCCGTTTGGATTTGGTGCAAACCTCAATACTGGTTTCCTACCATTTAGATTCGGTAGTTCAGGTAGACCCTCTCGTCTTGCTTTTACTTTCTTTTCCAGTAACTCTGGTGCCTCAATTTCTAGAATGCCTCTGACCTTTTCTAGCCCATCTGTGATTGCTAGATTGTTTGCTTTAGCAACCTCTTTTGCTACTAGGGGTGCTATTATCTTCCCGTGGCTTCGCAAATCTTCTCTACTACCCATTATTCTACTTATGACAGAACCAGCCTGGCCTTTGCCATCATATTGGAGGCTATTTTGCAAAGCAAGATGGCGAATAAGGTCCAATGTAGATTGGTCGGGTTGCCACTCCATGTACGTCCGTAAGGCTCATACTTATTCAAAACAAGGTTTGCTGAGGGCTATTTGGTCGTGGTGGTGGAGTAGTTCCCATCGCATCACTTACGGTTTTCCATGACCACCTCAGACAATCGTGTGGCAATCTTCCTTTGATCAATTCCTTAACCGCCATTTTTGTTTTGGGATCTGAGGGATATCCACTTCCTAGGTCAATTCCGAGTGTGGAAGACAAATCTTCGACATAGTTGTCTCTTGTCACTTTAGCGATTATACTCGCTGCACCCACTTCAAGATGATTTTCATCAGCTTTGTGCTCAGCCCTACATTCTCTGCCAGAAATTTCTGACACGTTTTTCGCAAACCGTTCTGCGTCAACATCGCATGCATCTAGCATAATATGTCCCTCTGGCATGACAGAAAGAGACTCTGCAAACAATTCTACCTCCAAGGTATTCAAGTTGCTGGAATTATCAATACGGTCTGGCAAGCATATCACTACCATATGCGGCATTTTAATAAGAATTTCATACAATTCTTTTCTTCGTTTTTTACTCAAATCTTTTGAATCTTTTACACCCAACCTTCTGAGGTCACTTTGCGAGACCGATGCGAATGCACAGACGACAAGTGGTCCGATTACCGCTCCTCGTCCTGCCTCGTCCACACCAATTTTCATTATATCACTCACAGGTCAAGGTCTTCAACATCAATATCTGATTTTACACTGGTTTCCTTTTTTGGGACAGGAACGGTTCTCTGAGTGATTGGGATTGCATCATCCGGAAGAGATGTATTTGCTACATGAGGAGTACTCACATCGCCTTCGGCTATGTCACTAACGAGAGTGTCTAATTTAGTTTTAGTAGCCATAATGTCATGATGGTCTAGCACAGTACTAGCGGCACCCAACAATCCAGAATCTACAGGTTCTGCACTAATTTTTCTTTCCCCAGCCCTTGCGTTAAACATTCCTGTGAACACATCAGCAGGCATTTCTGGAGACCTTGCAATCTGTGGTAAATCCTGTTTTTTCTTGGAAAACTCAGCCATCCAATCCTCGGGCTGGTCCAAATCGTAACTATCTATTTTCTGAAGATTCATAGTATCAATTCTATCTCTTCTGTCCCTAATAGCCTTGCTGATCATTAGTCCGCTAATTGCAGTAGCTGCCATAATCCATTTCCAAGCCCAAAGTATTGCAAAGATGGTCGAGCCAAAATCGGTTAAAGAGCGAATAAAACCCGCTTCGCTATCATTACTTTGTCTCGAGCCTTCGAAACTCGTGTTGGCAGAAAATCTGAATGGGTTTTCTCCGTCAAGTCTGCTATGGGCTGTTATATTCAGGAAAAAATCGTCATCTGATTTCTGATCATTGGGTACTTCAGCCCACGCTCTAAATGTGAAATTAGCCCCCTTATCGATATTGACAATCTCAAATGACCTTATTTTGGTTGAACCCTCTTCAACTATGGCATTGTTTGGAGGAATAAAGCTCATGTCGGTAAAATATGATGACGTCATTCTTACAACAAGGCCATCTGCTGTATTTCCATCATTCCTCATTGTAATTGCTACTTCCAATCTTCCATTGTTTACACTGCTGGTAGAATCCTCCCAAACCCAGTTAATTTTCGGGGCCGTTTGAGAGTTAATCTGAATCGAGTCAATTAATTCACCACTCGAGAGACGTAGATTTATTGTGGCAGAGGATTCTAAGAAACCAGGTGCATCAGTGAAAGTAGTCAAGTTAAGAGGAATATTATCGATAAATTCGTTTTTTGATAGTATAATCTTATCAGGTGTTGTTTCGTAATACATGCCATCTTGGTTAACTACTTCAAGAATAAATTCCTCTCTGAAATTCCCGCTATTTTGTATTCTGAGGAATTCTTGGCAAGTAACGTTCCAATTTACGGATTGGCAGTTACTACTAATGAGACTAATCTCTCCATCACGAATCCAACCTATTTCAGATGATATTGACAAACTTTTCATCCGTTGAGGGAAAGACTGAGGCATGAGAATTAGGTCGACTTCTAGTTGCCCCTGGTTTGTATTTGGTGCATCGAATCCTACTTCTAAAGTTCTAGATTCATTCGGTTGCAGAGGCTCGAACTCAAAAGCATTGAAAAGTGCGACAGTCCAATTATTTACATCAATCCTGTCGTCATTGATGCCACCATGGCTTATTGATGCATCAAGGTAAGTTTCGACATTGCCATTGTTCCGTATTTTTACTTCAAGTCGATCATTTTCTCCGGGCTCTACGCTAAGATTATCTGCGACATAATCAACGGTTATGTTGTGATAAGTCTGCATTACAAGGCTGAAATTCCAGGTACAAATGCCACGGTCTAAACCTGATATGGCTTCAAGTGTGAACATCGGACCCGTTCCTGCCAAGGGTGCGCCATCTACAATCGGGGGAGTGATAATGTAAAAATTAACAAATTGATATGAGGATGCACTTAGATCAACAAATAGCTCGTCGTCGTTGTTACTATCGTTATCAAATCCAAACTCCCAAACTGATTGTGTATTGAATCTAAGTTTCACAGTGTCATCATACATTGCATTATTGCTGAGATTTACAGCAAAACTTGTTCGTACGTCTTGAAGAACGTAGAATTCAGATCCATCGTTGGAACCAAATGTTAGATCTGACCATCTTGATATCAAAACGTCGACCTCATGTGTCTGGGTCCAACCTTGGTCCTCTTGGCAGGAAAATCTCAGACTGAAAGTAATTGTTTCGTAGTTTACGTTAGGCAGAGCTGTCAAGTTAATCGTCGTTTCACCCAGCCTGCCGGATGCAACTCTTATCCAATCCGTACTCAATCCATCGATTGTCAGATTCGAGTGAATTTGATTTACCTCTACACTTATGTGGCGTTCAGTGTTTACAATATTCTGCCAAGCAATTCTAATTTGCTTTGTTTCACCTGGATGGATGATTACCTCTTCGTCAATAAATAGACTGAATGGTTCGTCATTTGCTGTTACCACAAATGATGGTACAAGCAACGCTGCTAGAATTAAAGCCAGCAATCGGTGCATAGCCCTGCTAAGGTAACTAACATAATAACAGACCGCTGTTTTTGTTTGGTTCAATTCAAACACGCATGTTTGGAAACAAAATGGTATATACCCATGCAAAACGTTGCGTTGCAATGCAGAGAAAAATCTCAACCATATTTGTAGCCTTATTGTTGCTTAGCGCACTGCCTACCATAGCAACAGCAGATGAAACGAAAGATATACCAACAAATGCATCAGAAACAGGAGTGCACAACTCCCTTGTTGCTGCACTAACACAAGCCGGTCTTGCATCAACACTATCTGGTGATGGTCCGTTCACGGTCTTTGCACCAACAGACCAAGCATTTGCTGATGCAGGTATCGACTTGGCGTCGTTTGACACCGATGAGGAAAACGCAACTCTAGTCGATATTCTAACCTACCACGTTGTATCTGGAACTGTGATGTCTTCTGACTTGACAGACGCCGGAACAACTGACGCACTTAATGGCGACAAATTGTCATTCACCGTTACCAACACAGAGGTAAAGGTAAATGATGCAGTTGTGACAACCGCAGATGTGGTCTCTTCTAACGGCGTAATCCATGTCATAGACAAAGTACTAACCCCACCAGTCGATGTTTACGTCGGAAATGGCTCCATGTCTGAGCCATACTTCGAGTTCTACACAGATGCAGATGGAACAACGGCAATGACTGAACTTGATATTTCGCAGAATTACAAGTTCCAAAGGCTGAACAATCCTTCTACTCATCCATTCTATATTGGAGACTCTGGTTACAACACCGATTCTAGCACCAATCTGATTATTGCTGGTAACGGTTCTAGTACAAATGGCATTTCAGATGATGAATCTTTCACCTTATTCTTTAGAGATGGATTCACAGTAGATGATACCCTCAGCTACTTCTGTACTGTGCATGCCAGCATGATTGGCGACTTTACACTTACAGCGCCAGTGGAATTAGTCGATATCCCAACAGTAGCAACAAACACAGGGATTCACACGGCACTAGTTGCAGCATTGGCCCATGCTGATTTGGTTACAACGCTGCAAGGAGATGGTCCGTTCACAGTATTTGCTCCAACAGACCAAGCCTTCAGCAACGCTGGGATTGATTTGTCAACATTTGATACACCAGAAGAAAATGAAACTCTTGTTGACATCCTGTTATACCACGTGCTAGAGGGTGAAGTTCCATCATCCGCTGTTACTGACGGACTAACCGTAACCATGTTTAACGGTGACGAAGCAACATTCACAGTCGAAGATGACGGTATGGGGTCAGTACTGATTGAAGATGCATTTGTTACTGGAGCGGATGTTCAAGCATCAAACGGAATAATACACGTTATCGATTCTGTACTGTCACTGCCACCAGACATCGTCGAAGCAGCACAAAACACAGGAGTGCATGATTCCCTTGTTGCCGCATTGACACAAGCTAACCTAGTGGCGACACTGCAGGAAGACGGGCCATTTACTGTATTCGCACCAACCAACGATGCATTCACGACCGCTGGAATCGATCTTTCAACCTTCGATACTGATGAAGAAATTGCTACTCTAGTTGACATCCTAACATACCACGTAGTATCGGGAGAAGTTATGTCATCAGATCTAACCGACGGAATGTCCGCCAATGCTCTAAACGGTGACCCGTTGGCATTTACGGTTAACTCGGATGGTGTGATGGTAAACGATGCTAATGTCACATTGGCAGATTACAAGGTAGCTAACGGTGTCATACACAGTATTGACAAGGTCCTGATGCCGCCAGCTGATGTGGTTGAAGAACCTGCTGTTACGTGTGACCTGACTATAGGAATCACGTCTGATGGATATGGATTCTCGCCAGCGTCTGCTGCCATCGAGGTCGGAAAAACAGTATGCTGGAAGTGGACTGACGAGGATATGGCTCACAACGTCAAAGAAGTTACTGGTCAAAAATCCACAACCTATGTAGAGAACGGAGTTTATTCCGGAGAACAATCTACCACAGTTGATTTCCACCATACGTTTACAGAAGATACAGTATTCTACTATGCGTGTGTTCCACACATATCCATGGAGATGTTTGGAAAAATCACTGTGGGTGAGGGCAATCCTGAACCAGCAGTTGTTGAGAAGGAAGACAAGAAGGAAGAGAACACACCAGGATTCCTTGGACTAACCGCAATCATAGCAACGCTAGGGGCGGTCCTCGTCGCAAGAATGCGTCAAGAAGAAGATCAGTGAAGTCTCCGAACTTGACAATTGATGCCGCTGCAGCCACTTGAGAATTAGTGGTTGCAGCGGCCCTTATTCTTGGTAGAAATATTGACAGTAGAGTTTTGGAAAATGGGCGTATTTGCCTTGCCCTTACACAAGCTCCGATTTCACTGTACAGGGTCCTTTAGTACACTGGATAGTGCGAGAGCATCGAACTGCGCACCGCTCATTGGTACATTCAACTCGAAAGATTCGGATACATGTGGATCTATTTCTCCGCATTCTCCAATAACTGTATTTTTGACAACGATATTGGCAGCTCTTCCGGTTAACCAAGGACCAGATTCGATTGGCTCAAGCGACCAATCTGTGCAACCAAGGTCTCGCATCAGGGCCTGAATTCGGCCACGTAGTGATGCGAAACCTCCAGAGTTTTCTGCAACCAAGAATGCGAATCTATCTCGGTTAGCATGGTCGATAACAACGCTACCTAACTCATAGACTCCCTGTGGTAAATCATGGTGGCGATTTGCAGCAAGAAGCCGCAGTAGACCTGGGAGAATATTCTGGCGCAGAATGGTATGGTCAATTGTAATCGGATTAGTCATTCGTGTTACTGAACCATCGGGTTTCCACCTAACTGACTTGAATTGGTCATCATCATTTGAGAGTGTTAACGATTGAATCTGTATCAGGCCTAGGCCTTGCAAAGCTTCTCTAATTCTTCGGCGGAGATGTCCATCTTGTCTAGGAATCGCTGTTAATGGAGCCTTGGGTACATCGTGCGCAAGGTCATCGTATCCGTGACCAATTGCGACCTCTTCGACGAGATCGATTGGGTGCAATATGTCGAATCTCCAACGGGGCATGGAAATTGAGAGAACACCTGATAAATCTCCGTTGTAAACTCCGCCCATTCTCCTAATTGCATTCTCGATTTCGTCATCAGTGAATGAGTTTCCTAGAATCCCTTCAACCAATGAGCGCTCAACTTTGTGTTCGATAGGTGAACCGTTAAGATTCCATTCTCTGCCTTCACATGTTGTAACACGCACCGACTCAATTTTACCCCCTAGAACAGAAAGTTGTAAGCAAACCAGCATCAGTGCAGATTCACAAGCACGGATATCAAGGCCCGTTACATCGATGAATAAATCACGGGTCTTCGTAGTAACAGTTGTGTGGTCACCATTGATAATCGGCGGGAAGGATAGCACAGCATCATTGGAATCAAAAATGATTGGAACATTGTCCATCCCTTCCAAAAGATGTGCGTAATCTACACCCTTAGGGTGCTCTTGCAGAATTTCATCAATTGTCATTTCTTCTTCCATTGCAAGAGGTATGAATGAATGCTGACGGCCTACAGCTTCCACTCTAAACGGTGGAGCAATTGTTGCTAGGTCATGAACACCAATCGATGCTCTCTTTCTTCCTCTCCCTAAAGCGAAGTGCAACTTTTCTTGATGTTCCATCAGACGCTTAATTACATCCTCATCAATATCGATTCCTCTGACAATAGCGCCCAAGATAACGGGTCGGATGTTCGATAATTCTGGAGAGACTTTCATTGAGATAGTACCCGGGTGAACCAACAACCTTGGATTCGGTGGTGAGTCATGTAAGAAAGGCATCATTCCATGAAACAAGGTTTCAGGGGATAACAAATCAGGTCTATCAGGAAATATCTCGATGTCCAATACTTCTTCATTGCAAGTGTCAATATCTGTTCCCATCAGCGGCAATCTAAATGCTAGATCTTCAATATCGTGTTTCCGACCCTTAGACTCAACTAAAAATCTCAAAAGAGATTGCTCCACGCTTATTGTAGGCATAATTTCACCTTGCAAACCAGTGCGGCATAGGTCTGTCATATCCTGCTAGTCTCAGTCCGCTTACAGCGGCAGTGTCCTGGTCGCATGCGCGAAGGTTTGCCCTTGCTAGGTCGTCGATAGATGCTAATCCGAGCCTATTCAGGTGAGCTGATAGTCCGGCTGTGACTTGAGCAATCCATCCTGCGATATTTTCATCTGGTGCAGGGCATATAGTGAATGAGATGTTTGAGGCACATAGGATTGCTAAATCTTCACTAGTCGCAGACCAAGGAAGCCACATAGCAGCCTTACAGTTTTCTTCGAGACTGGTTGATGCGGAGCGCCCGACCATTGGTAGGGATGCTGCAGCGCTAATACCGCTTCCATCGTTCAGGGTGCTTATTGCACAATCGACCCCGTGATGTTGTGCATCGTTGTGTAAGGACGCAGATTGGCTTAATCCTCTGATGAACATGACCTTGGAATTAGGTGCTGCAGTACACTTTAGCGCAACTAATATGCCATCTATTGCCGCACCATCAAGTCTAGGCATGGAATCCATGTCAATAGCAAAGCCGGCGGCAGATTGGACAAGCTTGGCTGCACTTGCGATATTTTCTGCGTCGATGATTACGATGTCGCAGTCACGCGGGTTATTTCTTACCAGGCATGGATGAAATAGGTCGTCCTGCACTCCATTTGGAACATATGGCATAAGCGGTATCGGTAAAGCAAGCGAGTCTTCATCTCCAAGTAAAACCACAGTATCACATGTTGAGTATGCAGGATTATGGCTTGTAGTCATGGGTATCAGTGAAATCCCAGAGAGATCTTCTTTGCACTCAGCCATGATGCCTTCTGTGTATGTTCCATCAGGAACCAGACAAACAGCATCTGCAGGAACGTGCATTTCTTCATCTGCCAATAATTCATTTATTTTCTTTAGTTCAGAACTCTCTAGAGTTCTAAGAGTAACTCCCGGCGGAGGAGTCGGACACCTACCGTTGATTATGATACGGCCACCAATCATGCCTGCGCCCGGATCTCCACCAACATCACCGTGAACGACAATATCGCCACCACTCATTCCTCCGCCCACTCTTATACCGGAGTCCCCACGAATTACCAACAGTCCTCCACTCATTTTTGCACCAGCGTCATCTCCAGCACCATCGAGTATTGTGATTTTGCCGCTTTTTTGTCCAAAACCTGCACAAGGGCCTGCGGTTCTTTCGCAGGTAATTCTGTTTCCATCGTTACCTGCCCCGAGGAATGAGCCTACATCGCCTTGGTGAGTGTAGGTTCCTCCTTGGCCGAAAGAAGCAGTGAAAGGGCCTAGGTATCCTAGGCTTCTGACCTTCGAGCCATGCGGAAGGTTAGGGCACAATCCAAGTTCGCCGTCCTTTGGAACCGGATCTCCGTTTGTGGTCCACCCTATGCGCAGAACTATGTTCCTCTCTAGTGCTTTTTCCAGCTGAGCTGGTAGTCTGGAGTTGATACTAATCGAACTCGCAACGACCTCTTCAATGGTTGCCATCAAACAACCCTGTTATGTTCTCTTTCATCAAAAGTTTGCTTGATAGATAGGCAAATCTCGCGAAGCAAGGTTCATTTGAGGGGCGCGAAGGCACCACCCACGGGAGAGAGATGACAATCAAAGTTGCAATCAACGGATATGGAACAATTGGGAAGAGGGTTGCGGACGCAGTAGCCTGCCAGGACGATATGGAAATTGTAGGAGTTACAAAGACACGTCCCGCTTTTGGTTGCGATTTAGCAGTTAGGAAAGGATACCCCTTATACTGCACATTTGATGACGAGGACAGAATATCTGCTTTTGGCCAAGCAGGATATGAATGTCATGGCGGTCTTTCCAAACTTCTTTCCGTAGCTGACATCGTGATAGATTGTTCTCCCGGCAAATTAGGGGCTGAGAATAAGGCAAAATATCAGGCTGCAGGGGTCAAGTGGATATTTCAGGGAGGAGAAAAGCATGCAATGACAGGTATGTCGTACACATCCTGCGCTAATCATGCCGCAAACATGAATGTTGAAGGAACTAGGGTTGTTTCATGTAACACAACAGGTCTTTCTAGAACTCTTGTACCCCTATACGAACATTGTGGAGAACTTTCAGTGGAGTGCACGATGATCAGAAGAGCTGCAGATCCAGGAGATTCAAAAAAGGGTCCGATTAATGCGATAAAGCCGGTTTTGAAAGTACCAAGTCACCATGGTCCTGACGTTATGACTGTCAAACCTGAAATCAAGATTAATTCTCTAGCGGTAGCTGTACCTACCACAATAATGCATCTACACTCTATCGTTGCAACTCTTCCTGATAATCACGGACTCACAACTGCGAAGGTTCTAGATTTATGGTCAAAATGCCCGAGAATTGTAATTATGAATGGAGCAGAGACAGGAATCACCACGACTGCAGAGGTTATGGAATTTGCACGCGACATGGGTCGAACTTGGGGTGATTTGCACGAGATATTTGTATGGGAAGATGGGGTTAAACTAGTCGGAAACAATCTATATTATTTTCAAGCAATCCATCAAGAATCGGATGTAATTCCTGAAAATATTGATGCCATCAGGGCATTAATGGGGACAGAACCCGATTGGAGAGTCTCCGTCGCTAAAACGGACGCAGCGATTGCTGCGCTGTTTGATTGAGCCTTTAAGTGCTCATTAGAGGCTTGTATTCAAGTACGATTGCACACTCGGAATAGTTATGTTGGCGCGGCAAAAGACACTCTTAATCCTGTCAGTGTTGCTTTTGGTGCCTGTCTCGGGTGCGGTTGACAATTCATTCCCGCAAGTTGAAAAATCAATAGAAAATACTGCAGCAAATTGGCATGCTGTTGCTCCCTTGGAAACTAGAGAATCCTACCTAAAATCCGTAGACTACACAATTTACATGCCATCATCACAATTTGACCCACTACTCGACGAAATACCGATGTCGCGCTTAGACGACCCTAATGATTATCGAAAAACTGGCATGGCTATTGTTCAATTACACCACCACACAGGCGAATCTTTGTACGATTTAGTTGACGAATATAACGTGTTTGTATTGGATAACTTGGGTTCATCAAATTGGTTGGTTAGGTTGTCCCAGCCCGCAGATCTTTACGATATACAAGAAGATGAATCAGTTCGATGGGCAGGTCCAATGATGCCTGGTTGGAGAGTTTCTGCGAACGTAGATTCTACTGTGAGTTACATTTCTGCTATTCCTGCCGCAGACCTAAAACCAGAGGCTCTTGAATTACTAGCGGTTGATCTTGTAGAAATGGGCGCAGATGAGGCATGGTGTGGCCTTCACCTCTGTGAAATTAAAGGTCAACCTAACCTCGCTATGCTTGCAAAAGACGGCCGAATTATATGGGCTGAACAGGCTCATGAACTGCGCTTAACTAATGCTGTTGCTGGTGCTATTGTTGGTGTTCAGGACATCGTTAATTCATCCTTGGGCTTGGATGGGTCCGGAGAAAAAATTGCTTTTACAGATACTGGAATCGACCAAGATCATCCGGACATTATTGGTAGAATTGCCGGTGTGTACACGCAATATGGTTTAGATCCAAGCCCGGCAGATTCTAATGGCGGCCACGGAACGCACGTTGCCTTAACAATCGCTGGTGATGGTAGTGGTGACCAATCCGCTGTGGGAATCGCACCTGAATCATACATTGTCGCTTACGCTTTGGAACATGACCCAACCGGTATTTTTGGAAGAATAGGATCGATTTACGATATGCTTAATCACGCTGAGCAAGAAGGTTCGAGAGTCGCAGTTAACGCATGGGGCCTCAATGGGAATTACGGCTCTTACACTGCGGATTCACGTTCAGTTGATGTTTTCGTTAAAGATAATCCCGATTTCCTTCCAATATTTTCAGCCGGCGATGACACCGGTCAAAATGCATCAAAGGTTATGGCTCCATCAACAGCAAAGAATGTTCTTTCAATCGGCGCAACGACCACAAATCCATCAGGTGCAGTTGCAAACTTCTCATCACAAGGTCCGTCTTTAGACGGCCGCGTGAAACCAGATATGGTGGCTCCAGGTGTTTCAATATGTTCTGGTAGAGCTGAAGAAGCCACAATTCCTGTAGGAACCGCATGTGGCTCAGGCACTCATTCTAATGGAAATGGTATGTACATGGCACTCTCTGGCTCTAGTCAAGCAACTGCTGTTGCAGGTGGCTCAGTATCCTTAATTAGAGAGTTTATTAGAGAAGATGTTGGTATTAGCTCACCCTCTGCTGCATTACTGAAAGCAGCAGCAATTAACGGTGCGACAGATCAAGGGGCTCCAGATATACCAAACGATAGGGAAGGCTGGGGGCAAATATCAGTCTCAAATTCGGTAATGCCGATGTATAATGGGAATGCATTAACTACCTATCACGACAATTCACGTACACTAGCTGCAGGATTTTCTACTCTGTACCAATTTGATTTGGACCCAACATCTGGAGTTGATATTACACTGGTTTGGACTGACCTAGCAGGTAGTGCCAATGCACCCCAAGGAGAATCCCGATTAGTGAATGATTTGGACCTGAAACTTACCTCCCCGGACGGAACTACCTACAAAGGAAACGTATTCTCAAACGGCTTCTCTATTCCTAATGGTGTACACGATTCAGTGAATAACGTTGAAAGAATAAAGTTGGAGCCTAGTGCGCTACTTCCATCAGGCAAATGGCAACTTACAGTAAATCATGCTGGTGGACTGGACCAGTCTTATGCATTAGTTGTCACTGCAGATGCAAGTTTAGATGAGAAAGCAGACTTAGTAGCCTTTGACGGTTCTATTTTCCCTTCATCTGAATCACCCTTGGTGAATGACCTTATCACGATTCGAATATCGTGGTTGAATCAAGGTACCTCAGATGCTGGTGAATTCAGAGTTATACTAGAGGATTTGACAGAAGGAACCACGTTATATGATGGAACACGTCAAACTTTGGAGGCTGGTTTGATAGATTCACTTACACTCTATCACACGTTTACCACGACAGGCGACCACGAGATGAGACTGACTGTTGACTCTGAGTCCAATGTTGACGAAATCAATGATGAATTAACCGGTGTTGACAATAATGTCGAAACAATGACAATAACAGTCTCAGCACTTGGTGTGAGATTAGTAACTCTGGATGCATCTGGTAATGAGGATACAGACATGGTAAACCAAACTCTAGACCCAACCACCGCAGAAGGATACACTTGGCCCGTTGTATTGAAACACGAGGGTACTGGCCAAGAAGTGGTAAAATTACAATTGTCTCAGGTACAAAAACCAAACCCGTTAAGAGATGATTTACTCTTGCCAACCGAAGATGATTGGTCTAGGTCTAGTGATCTAACTGGGCCATTTACGCTCTCCCCCATGAACCAAATTGGCGACTCGATCCATCTGAACATCACAATGAATGACGATGACGCAGATTTGTCTGGACAAACCAACCGTTATGCGATGGCAGGGACGTATGTAATGGATGTCACTGCAAAATATTCCAATAGTCCAACAGTCAAGCATACGATACGTCTTCGCCTAGTGGTAGAGGAAGTAAAGGATGTTCAAGTCGCTCCCGCAGGTACTAGTGGTCTCGAGGCAGTTCCCGGAGGCTACACAGCATTCTCTATGTCAGTAAGGAATACCGGTAACTCACCTGCAGTTTACGACTTGGATTGCTACAGTGAAAACCGCTGGCCTGTAGAATTAGGAGGTTCAAACTCTTCCTCTTATTCCTTCGAGCCACTGGATATATTGGAATATCTACCAATGCAAGTAAGATTGTATGTGCCTCCTGTTGCCGATGGTTTGCCCGCTGCTGGCAGCACAGATTCGGTAACCTGCTCTGTTACAAGCGCAACTGATACCTCATTGAACATTACAGAGACCGTGACTCTAACTGTTAGAGCGCTTGAATCATTTAGCACTAGGCTTTTGGACGACCAAAGCTTAGATGTCGGGCCAGCGTCTTACGCTAGAAATGTAAATGTGGACACAGGAGAGCGACTTAACTTGACTTTGAATATTGAAAATACTGGTAATTCGCCACTCGATCTGACTGTGAGAGTAAATCCAGAACTAACTACTTGGACAATTCAGGTTAGAACAGAGAGTCAGACCGATAATAGAGAAATTCAGATACAGATTCCACCAGGTCAATCAGGAATTATTGAGTTCGAGGTTATTGTACCTCTGGTCGCAGAGAGAAATGATGAAAATCGTCTGGTTATCAAAACCAGTCAAGACCCTTCTAACTTCATAATAAACGAAACCACTCTGGTCGTCAAAGATGAAATTGGGTTACTTATTCAAGCACCCGAAAATGGAACATTTAATGTTACACCAAATGGAGAATACACTTACACCACCTTGTTTATTGAAAACACAGGCAATTCTCAAATCAGTATTGACTGGTCAAACAATCTACCACCTGATGGTTGGGATGTTGGGTTTGCAGCACCACCTTCTTTCTTAGGCCCACGTGAAACTGCAGAATTGGTTGTTGGAATTAAATCACCCCAAAATCAACAAACCTCTAATTCTTTTGAGTTGGGAGTATTTGCCACAATAAATAACGGATTTGAAACTATGCAGATATCTGAACAGTATCCAGTAAATGTGCTATCAGGTTCATATTGCGCAATAGTATTGGATTCCGATATTCGACCACTTCTCGGTATTGATAGAGATGGTTATGCTGAGCAGACCATATTTGTAAAAAATACTGGTAATTTGGCACTTGATGCCGAAATAACTTACCAGCTTAATGCTGATAATTGGGATATTTTGTTGTCTCAGGAATCCGTATCAAATCTACAACCTGGTGATACATCAGAAGTAACTGTAAAAGTGACAACCAATGAAAACACTGATGCCGGAATTGAAGAGTTGACAATATCCTGCAATGATGCTGACGCAGTATTGGAGATCAGCGTGAAAAATACAAAATCTCAAGGCGGCTTGTTTGGAATAGTTTCACCCGAAATAGGTTTTTCGATATTAGCAGTTTTAGTTCTCTGTGTAGGTATAGTAGCTAGAAGGATTAAGAAATCAGCTCCTAAAGGTGGTCTAGAGGATAACCTCCTTGCCCCGGATGCGCATGCCGCCCCGGATGAGGGTGAGAGGATGCAAGCAGTCATGGATTCAGTAGTCTCACAGGAATCATTGGCCAGTGGAGGGGTTTCAGCTGAAGAAATAGCCGAGGCCCTTGCTAGTTCAATTCCGAGTCTACCCCCTCCAAGTCCACCTACGCCAACTCCAATGGGCAGACCTCCAAGCGCACTGCCTTCCGGTAGGCCACCTAGCCCATTACCCGCTGGGAGACCGCCAGCGCCTGTACCTATGGGTCGCCCTCCAACAACGTCTCCTGTAGGGATTCAGCGGCCGACAAGTCCTATTGCAACTCCACCACCTCCGGTCCCTGTTCAACCGTCAGGTCCGCCGTTGCCGCCCGGAGGTCTGCCTCCTGGATGGACGATGCAACAGTGGCAATATTACGGCCATCAATGGTTAGCGCAACAAGGCCAACAGTGAAATCAGTGTCTCCATACGCAGGCATCATGGAGAGCATTGTATTGTTCGGTCCCCCTGGCGCTGGCAAAGGAACTCAAGCACATCGAATAATGGAATCAACCGGCTTGCCTCAAGTTAGTACGGGAGATATGTTAAGGGCAGCGGTATCTGCTGAAACACCAACTGGAATGGAGGCAAAAAAATACATGGATGCAGGTGAATTGGTGCCTGATGAAGTCATCATCAATTTAATTCGTGACAGAATTATAGAACCTGATGCAATAAATGGAGTAATGTTCGATGGTTTCCCAAGAACTATTCCTCAGGCTGAAGCACTCAACGACATAACGAAAGTTTCTCACGTAATCGCTATTAACGTGCCAGATGAGAAAATCGTGGAGAGAATATGCGGTAGATTCACTTGTAAATCATGTGGTGCAGTATTCCATGACAAATTCAAGCCGACGTTGGAAATGGGTCGTTGCGACTTCTGCGACTCGCCAGAATTTGCCAGAAGAGCAGATGACAATGAGGAGACCGTATTGAGTAGACTACATGCATACCATGAACAGACATCCCCACTGGCAGAGTGGTATAATGAACGTGGAATTTTGTATAATATCGATGGGGATAGAGCCATCGATGCGATTACTACAGATATACTTCAAGCACTGGAATGAGTTGGAATCATGAGCCGGAAAAAAGTACGCTATAGCGCCAAGCTACGGCGTAAAGAAAATGCCTTGGAGGCACAAACCCATCTTTCATCTGTCATATCGAATTATTCGATGCCTAAGGTCCTACGGAAAAGTGCAGCCAGACACTTACTGAAAACATCTACAAAGAATCGACTGCCTCTTCCACCCTCGCATAGGCATTGGATATGTCGAGGTTGTTCAGAACTGTTGATTCCCGGAGACAATTGTAGGATTAGAATAAGAGAAGGACAAAGAACAATTACATGTCTAATGTGTGGCAGAGTAAGGAGACACGGTGGCGGACCGAAATCACATAGGAGGTCTTGATTTGACTGATGTACCACCTAGCATCAAACGACAGGCTATGGACCGTAATTTCCAACCCAGTGTCCGGATTGGTAAGACTGGAATTACAGAGAATATAATCCAAGAGATTCGTGCCCAACTTGTGAAACGAAAATTAGTAAAAATCAAGATCAACAAGGGTATATTCGAACGTGGTTCGAGGAACGAAGTTTGGAGTTACTTAGCCGGTAAAACATCCTCAGTGATTGTACTCTCAAGGGGCAATGTTGGCGTGTTGTGGTCAAAATCCTGACCTAACACTCATAGAGGCGAGATATCTCCCCCCGAAATATGCGTAGTAGTCCTATACTCAATAGACACCCTTCACAATGGATTTCTCTGTTGGCATTGGTTGGTGCTGGGTTAATGGCGTTCATAACCTCAACAAATGCTGGTGGTGGTGCAACCGTTGACATAGGGATTAAGCTCGAAGAAGGATTAGGTAATGAGCCTGTATGGGTAGGTTTAGGAATCCTTCTATTTGTTTACGCACTTATCATTACTGAAGTCGTTCACAGAACCTTAGCTGCTGCGATTGGAGGTTTAGCTGCATTGCTTGCTTTGAACCACTACAAAACAGGCGGAGCCCTAAGTTTGGCAGAGACGACTACACTGATTGAATGGGAAACAATTGGTCTATTGTTGGGAATGATGGTAATGGTGGGTATTATCTCTCACACGGGTATATTTGAGTGGTTTGCGGTTCAAGCATACAAAAAAAGTAAGGGTAATGTTTGGACACTTGTTGTTATTTTGTGCGCTGTAACAGCTGTCCTTTCCGCTTTCCTTGACAACGTAACAACAATGCTGCTACTAACACCGGTTACAATTCAATTAGCTCGCGTTCTGGACCTGAATCCAATCCCATTGTTAATCGCAGAAGTCTTATTTTCGAACATTGGTGGTGCTGCCACAATGATTGGGGACCCTCCAAATATTATCATTGGTTCAATGATGAGTGAATCTGCAATCGCAATTGCAGGTTATGATAATCTTGCCAGTGATGGTGTATCTTTTAACGATTTCATAATCGAACTTGCTCCAGGAATTATGTTGACAATTGTTCCTACTTTTATGATGCTAAAGTGGATGTACGCAGAAGAATTTTCAGGAGAGAGAATTCGTGATGTTGAGGAATTGGAAGCAAAGTATGGCGTCAAGGATGCAAAAATGCTCAAAACATCTGGTACAGTTCTGGTGTTGGTAATACTCGGATTTTTCCTCAATCCAATTATCCATGTCCCTGTTTCATGGGTAGCATTAGTGGGTGCTGTTGTGATGCTTCTCGTAACCAACCCGCATGAGTTAGAAGAGCCTTTGGAGAAAGTTGAATGGTCCACTCTGATTTTCTTTGCAGGATTATTTGTACTAATTCACTCTCTTCAACATTTAGAGGTAATTGATTGGATTGGCAACCAAGTCGAGTCAGCAATAGTATTCTTCGACGAGAAGTATCGATTTGTAGCCGCTCTTGTCATTATTTTATGGGTGAGTGCAATAGCGTCTGCTTTCATAGATAACATACCATATACAATTACAATGATTCCGGTGGTCCTTCAGATATCAGATTCGCTCGGTTTAGACTTAGGGCCTCTGATTTGGGCACTTGCCTTTGGTGCTTGCTTAGGAGGAAATGGTACCCTAATAGGAGCCTCTGCCAACGTAGTGACTGCAGGTATGAGCGAAGAGGCGGGTTACCCTATATCATTCAATGAATTCTTCAAAGCTGGTTTCCCTGTGATGCTGATGACAGTTTCAATAATAACAGGATATGTCGTAATGGTATATTGGGTAGGCAAGGTTTGGAAATTAGTCTTCTTGGGAATTGCTCTTCTTGGAATCGTATGGCAGTATTACAACGGTAAAAGCAAAGGTAAAAATTGGGCTGAAGCCTTAGTAGATGACGAATCTATTATTGATATAACTATTAATGCAATACCTGGATTATCACAAGAAGAAGAATAATCCTAACCCATTTTTGCGGTGTGTTCAAAGACTACATGCTTTACACACTAATCGGCGGTAGCATGCAAGAGTGCAGTGTTTGTGGTCTTCTCTTTTTAGGAGGGGGTGCTTGTCCAACGTGTGGTTCGCAAGTTGCAACAGATATAGACACAGAAGATATCGTAATGGATGATGAGACAATACCGGGGTTAGAAGAAATAGCCGAAGCGATAGGTGACGATGGCCAACCCCAAACATCATCCGGGGTATTGCCGTTTGGATTAGGGGCAAAAGCAGGAGTTATCGAATCATCACTACCTTTTGGAGTTGGTTCATTTAGTGAACAACATTACTCTGAAGGTGATGGTGTTTTTCCATCAGACCAAGATCCAGTAGAATCGGACAAACAGGACGATGTAGTTGAATCAACCACAATTTTTGATAGTGAAATCAGGGATGTATCGAAAACCACGGAGTCAGAAGATAATCAACCGGTTCTACTCGATGGAACATTCCTAGATAGTAACGCAGACCCTGAGCAGGAAGAAGTATCCACTCAGTCAGAAGAACAAAGTATCGCTGACGTAGTTCCAGACATCACCACTACTGAAAATATAACTGATGTCACAAATCAAACAGGGGAACAATTAGCTACTCCTCTAATTCATCAACCTACTGCCGATGTTCCAGAAATGTGGAAAATTGATGCGGCTGAAGTAGATATGGATGCAATATATTCACAGGAAGAAGAAGTAATAGAAGTTTCATTTGACGATGATATGTCATCTGGAGATGTTGAAGTCACATTTGATGACTTCCACCACTCACCTGTTGAGGATTCGATGGCTTCAGATGACGATGCACCAGAATTGCATCCAGCAAAAGCGCTACCAGTAGACGCATCTGGCCAGCCAGAAATATCTGAAATGATAGATTCAGCATTTGAGCATATGAGCAATTCTGCGTGGATGCAGGCAGCTCAAATTCTTTCTACTGCATCTAACAATCGTCAAAATGATCCATCAATTCTGAATAATCTTGGCCTAGCCCTTCTACAATCTGCATTGGAAATGGATTCAAAAAATGATCCAATGTCTTCGTCCCAATATGAAGCTGCAATAATGGCACTAAGACAAGGCGCGAAAATCGACTCGGATAATAATACAATTTTACTCAATCTTTCACATGCCTTACTGGTTAGTGGGCGAGCCGAAAAAGCATTAGGAGTGCTCAATGTTTTGAGGGGTCGTGAAACAAATAACGTCGAAATAGAAAATACACTGGGAGCATGTTTGATTCAACTTGGCAGGGATGAAGAAGCAGAATCGATTTTGACACCGTACGCTACAGACAATATAGTCTCGGCAAATTTATCGTTAATTTAGACATTATCCCGCCCTAGTAAAATAAATGTATTATGGGATAATTTGCAACCTAAAATGGGTAGGGTAAAAAGACTTACTGCGTGGAAATTATAAGGTTACGCCGACCCCCTCGGAATTCACTTAAATTACGATGCTTTGATATAGGGGAGGTAGGTCGGGAGGTTGCTTATGCACCCGGGCATGCCAATGTGTCTGGGGAAGTGACTAGGAGGGCCGCCCTGAGGGGAGACGGTCTTTCAATGATGTCTAAATTGGCATGACTGGATACCGAAGGGTTACTCGCACAGGTGTGGTACATACACATTCTGTTGCTACAACCCA
>MDTC01153291.1_pt1 | contig 23677 bp, 19 predicted proteins | sample 811181 | NCBI WGS metagenome assembly MDTC01 (sample SAMN05326644, study PRJNA326480) | marine metagenome | isolation source: seawater | place: Pacific Ocean: North | collected 2011 | reverse complement strand
TGAAGTCCTATTATTGGTTGTCTGAAGCTGGTTCAGTCTTTTACGAATTGAACTAATATCCATTTGTTATTCTCCTATATTATTATTTATTTTTTAATTAGTAGTTACTATTGTAACCTATAATATATATCACACGACAATGTGAAATACAATTTTATTTTAGACCTCTCCGAAGTTTTTCGTGTCTACAATCTTATGTAATTTTGTTGGAATCTTATTGAGTCCCGCATCGTTTGTTAGCAACAGTGAGTTTCTGTATTCTTCCCAAGGTACAGGAAATTTCTTATCTAACACACCACCATTCAAGTCTCTAATAACTTCGTTTAGCGCGTTGATAGAATACAATGTGTTTGTTTGTTTCTTTCTATGTAATGAAATAGTGTTTGGTATTTCTTCAGCAACATAGTCATCCTCATACATTACATTGTAGGTACAAATCATCTGATTAGGTTCTGATAGATTTTGGAATACATAAACCTTATCGTATAGAATATCGTTACACTCTATAATCAGTTCGAGGATATCGTCAAGTCTATCTCTTGTAGAGAATGTGCAAAGTAGTTGTGTTCTCATTAGGGTTTCTCGCCCTTCTCAAAACAATCTCTCATATCTTTACTGTACTGCATTGTATTCGATGTTTTTCCATCAGCACCTTGCTTTGAACGATAGGTTTTGAACCCTATCTCAATTTCTTTACCTTCGGAATCTAAAGCGTAAACATGAACTTTTTTACCTGTAATATTATCATTCTTATCATATGTGTATCTAGCATCCCTACCTTTTTTGTCCTTACCTTCTGGCTCTCTTAGAACGAATTTTTGTTTCATTTCGGTTGTGTTTTTTACATTCATACATTCTCTCAGAACCTTACCATCAACAATGTTACCACCCATATTCACATCTAATGAACCATTCATAATACCCTTCATCCTACTACTTTCACTAGAATCATTTTCATCATAATCATGCTCATCCATCAGAGATAAATGAAACCCTCTTATAGACTCATCGGCTTCCATAATCTCACCAGCACCCTTTTCTACACCATCGACATCAACTTTTATTTTGTTCAACTCCTCTACCCTTCGTCTCTGTAAATCAACAACCTTTTGTCTCTGTGATGCTAAGTTACCTTTTACATCAAGACCATCTAACTCAGGATTTGATTTAGATACTGCTGTAGCAACTTTGTTTACAACTTTCGTATCGTCTACTTTACCTTCACCAGCAGCAACAAGTTTTAGAACCATTTCATATTTTTCTTCATCAGTTAAATCTTCTGGTTCTTTACCATCTGGTAAGTATTTTCTATACTTTTCTTTAAATTTGCCACTCGCCTTAACGAATATAGCATTCTGAACATTTTTCTTTAGTGTTCCCTTATCTTTTTCTATAACATCTAATTGTTCATCTAACGGAAGCTCTTGTAATCTTTTAGCTATCGGAGTTGCTTGATCGTTATAATTTTCTTCTATCTTTTGCATTTCCTCATCATACTTATTGACTATCCGTTTAGCCTCTTCTCTGTCATCCTCACTCATATTCTGTCTGTCTAATGATTCTAAGTAGTTGTCTGATTCTTTTGCGAGAGTAGAATTGTCTTGTATGTCTGATGTTGATATCTTATCTGAATGAAATTGTAACATAACATTACCATTCTCATCGACAACAAATGTAGCGGTATCAGATGGATTAGCACCACCACCACCAGCTTTTATGAAAGCTATAGCATCGTCTGGATTGACTTCCTTTCCATTTGGTAATAATACCTTTGCACCTTTACTCTTTGCTTCTTCTATTACTTTTACTTGAGCGTCTATTGATTCATCAGCACCATAAAATGTTTTTGTTTTTGTTTCTTTACCAAGCAAACCTTTCTCTTGTAGAGAACTAGCTCTTTCAACAGAATTTTTATGTTTCTGTTTTGCTGACCTAGCAGCTATAATACACTTAGACATAACTGCTTTATCTTTTAGTGCTTTTTCTAAAGCTTCTGGATTATCAGGATTTGCTAGTGTTCCATTTCCCTTTGCTTTATTTACAGCATCGATTATCTCATCGGGATAATCATCGTCTGAAATACCTGAGGTTTGTTTCTGTTCTTGTCCTAAAGCACTACCACCAAACTGATTGAAAATCTTTTGTGCTAATTCTTTCTCACTTAGACTTTCATCCTCTTCCAACATCTTTACACCTTCACCAGAGGTTATTTCATTGAATGCTGAACCAGGAGTACCAGGAGCAGGTTTTCTTCCAGTAGCATCTTCCATTCCATTATACCCATGCTTCAGAACTTCGTTTTTTACTTTATTATCATCTTCCTTTTCGTCTCCAGCGACTGTATTTATTTGAGATTGAGTCTCATTTCCACTATCATCGGCTTTTGGTTTTTCTTTCTCTTTCTCTTTCTCTTTCTTTTTTGCGTCTTGAGCCTTTTGTGATTTAGGATGTTTTTTGATATAATCAGCCTGTTGTTCTGGTGACAGTTTTGTCCACCAATCATCATCCTCTGTTAGATTCTTCAGTAACTCATCCCTTTGAATTATGTTCCATCCAAAGTCTTTCAATACCGATTCTAATACTATTCTATCTCCGATGCTTTTTGGATTGGGTTTACCATCCTTTACTCTATACGCCCATTCAACTAAAATATCGTTTATGTTAGTATTCATAATTTCTCCGTAATATTTTCCATTTCGTGGTAGTTCAAGCCTCTTGAAACTCTCACTGGATACTTACCTCTACTTTCGACAACAGCCTTTACCATCTTTACAAACTCCATGCCATCATCTTTGTGTACATCAAATAAAAATGAATCGTAACTATACAAAATTATCTTACTCTTATAACCATCTATTTTTGGCAATAATTTTGTGAGTACTCTCATATTATTTTCTGTTTCCATCAGCTGAACAAGATAATTGAATAGCTTGTTCTTATTCATATCCGATAGATTACTTCTATATATCCTCTTATTATAAATATCAGATTCTACGAAATTATTGGATTTATATGAGTTCCAAGTGTCGTTTATATATACTTGTACTTTTCTGAAAAATGGGTTGTTTTTTAGAACATCTTCTGGTATATGTCCATATAGGTATTGGAACGACAGAGACTTAGCCTCATCGTAACCTACTTTATATAGCTTAGACATATGTTTATGTACAGAACCCTTTGGAAAATCATATCCGACTACCTCACCGATCAAGCGAAGATGATAAGCATCATAGTCCATCTCTACCAGTATACCATCGTTTCCATATCTGCTTACAAACTTCTTTCTGCTACCATCAGTCTTATTCAAAGCAGCAAAGTTTATACCACCAAATCTATTTGATGGGCGGCCTGTAGCGGTGTAAGGATTGTATTCTGAATATACCATACCATCAGTTGTTTGTAATCCGTTCTTCTCTATATTATACAAGTTAGGAATTATATCGTTATTATATGTTTCAAAGCAATTTTGTATGCTTCCAAATACACCCTTTTTTATCTCATCAACAATCAATCTACACATTTCTAAATGTTTCATTATAGGTATAATACAATTTATATTAGACTTTCCCCAGTAAACTCTATTGAAATGTTCGTGAGCATTTGTTGTTAGCTCATCAATCGGCATTGGTACATTTTTATCTAAATAGCTTTTCATCTGTATATCATCGATATTATCCAAGTGTAACAGGTGTAACAATTTTTTCTTATCGTATGTATACACCTTTTGTGATGTCTTTATCTGATATAACTTCTTTCTCTTTAGATTTATAGCATCGGAATGCCTGAATGGTAGAATATACTCTTCTGTATTATCATCTAGCATCCTAAGATACAACAAACATAGATTAGTTGCTAATGGATGTTTATTGTCGTCACATTGTACAGGAACAATAACAGAGCTTTCTGATTTGAACTTAGTTAGAAACCCATCCCATTCTTTTTGTGTTTCCACTATTACCAATTATGAGCCTCAGACCATAACTTAGTTGTCATAGGATATACTTCATGCATTAGACTCAACAACTCCCTAGCATACTCTTGTATCTCCCATTGAGATGTCTTTTCATTTCGTAATTCTATGAAGTTCATAATTGCTTGAAACGATGCTGTCCAATAAACCTCCGTATACTGATTCAATGGAAGTATAGCCCTTGCTTGTTCTTTACCAACACCTATCTGTAATAGATATTTGTATTGTTCTTTTGCGTGAAAAATAGCCATATCCCAATGATGTTTTGCAGAACTCTGATTCTCAACCTCTCCTTCTGTTGCTTGTTTATTATCTTCTGATTGTTTTCTGAATATTTCAGGTGTATAAAAGTCTTCAACCACGACATACCTACCACTAATCTCATTCCAAGCGTGATCTTTAGTGGAACTATTAGATGTTGTCTCTATTCCAACCACGTGTTTATACCATTGTCTCATTACGAACTCTGGTGCTTTTATGTGAAACTGAACCTGTAGATGTCTGAAAGGAGAATAGTGTTTGTATTTAGCTAAATACCTAACTAATCTTTCATCTGATTTATCGAACTTTGTTTTTCTTTTACCGAATGATACTCTAGCTGAATTGACGACAGTCAAGTCACTACCAAGTGAATCAACAACTTCAATAAAGCCTTTGTCTAAGACTTGACTTTTCATATTTATAACCTTATTACTTTATAATATATATAGAACTAAAATCTCAAATACAATTTAATATCCACCTGAACCACCAGTTCCTCCGAATCCTGGAGGTGGTCCTGAACCAGCATTGTATCCTGCAGGTAATGGTGTACCAGTTGGTCCTGTCGTAGTCTGTTGCTGAGTCTGAGGTTGGTTTTGTTCAGTAGTAACACCACGTATCTTAGAAATCCTATCTTCTGCCAATTGTTTGGGTGGTATCTTTATATCTTCTATGAAAAATTGTAAGTCAGGAAGAATTTTTCTAATCCCTTCCATCTGAAGTTCTGCTCTAGCAACTGCTATGTTGTTTATTTTGTTTACATTTTGTTTCGTTCCCTTTAGATGCCATATCAGCGTAGTGTAAACATATAAAGGACTTGAATCTTTATCGTCTTCTGATATCTCAAATGGTGGCGTGGTATCATTTGGTTTACTAGCAAAGTGTCTCTTCATATGTCCAATCTTATATTCTTGTGGTGTGGGAACTGGCGTATACTGACTCAATTGGAGTTTTACTGGTTCCACCAATGACTTGTATACAGAGAAGTCGGTTGGTTTCTGTACCTTGACGATTATCTTTGATATTTCATTATGTTCGTTCCCACTCATATAAAACTCTTCAAAATTATTAGTATAGTGTATATGATACGGAATATCTTTGGGAACAGGCTTGCCGCTTTTGTAACGAAATTCTCCTTCTCTAGTCACAAATCCCTTATCTACCCTAGCTGTATTCTTGGTTATATATTTTATCAATGCTGGTTGAGGCATTACCCTAGCATTCTTCTCTTCGATTAGTTCTTGTAGTCTGCTCCTATTCTGTAGTGTAACGGATGTAAGACTTCCTTCTTGTACTTCCTGTTGTAAGGCTGTCTGTGCCTCTTCTGTTGTCATATTCATCAAAGACTCTGCTGAGTATGCCATTTATTTTCTCCTTACCATAAGTCTGGTGAACCATCCCAGTGGTTTTTTCGTTGTTCTGTATCAAAATTATTTTTATATGCTGTATACCCTTCGCTGTATCCAAAAGCAGCTGCTAAAGCTGCTCTAGCATCAGCCCTATTAGCATAAGAACCAAATGGTTCTTCACTATAATATGGTTCTGAAAATGGATATCCTGGATTTATTTTTTCTGGTGCTGGAGTCCCTGCAACTGAATCGTCAGGAAAAGCTTCAGCAAACATAGCGGCTATAGCTGTCTCATTGTCATTTATAGCATCCTTTATTAGTTCTTCTTGCTGGTCAGCAACCCCTAAGTATGTCTGTTCAGCGGTTCTCTCCTCATTGTTATATACACCCTTTGAGACTACTGTAACTGTAATGTCCTCACTACCCTCACTCTGAATTATTCCTGAGTCATCATGTGTAAATTGTATTTTCTTTAACAATTCTTTAGATCTTGGAGATGGTTTTGGTGTTACCTTAGCAACCCTCTCTTTCCTAATTCTTGATTTAGCACTTTTTAATGCGTCTCTAATTCTAGCACCAAGAGATGGTTTTATCGTTTCATCTGGTGAACCTATCTTATCACTCACCTCAATCTTTATGGTGCTTGGAAGCTTATCAGAAGTTTTGGTATCATCTACCTCTAGTTGCTGTGAAACATTAGACTTATCTCCTCCTGCTGGATTCACACTACCATCAAGAGGATCAGAATCATTCCCACTCAAAAAGTCTATTATTCTTCCACCAGCATCCCCAGCAATTCTACCAACACCAGTAGCAGCACCACTAACAACAGTGGCTGGTCCTGCTACCACTGTACTCGCAACACCACCGACCCTTTCCCAAAAAGTACCAGTCTGTTCACTAGCATCTACCACATCACCATCAGCAGTGTTCATCTTCTTAGACTTATCTTCGTTCTCAGCATCGGATAATGCTTTAGAAGCATTTACCTGTTCTTGGTAACTTAAAGCATCGCTAAAGAAGTTACTTACACTGTCAGCAACTTGATTTACAACACCAATAAACTCTTTTATCTTACCAAGAAAACCAAATGGTGTATTCTCAATACCAAATGCTCTGCTTATTTCTAAATTAAAATAACCATCAACTTCTTCAGCCGTTGCCATCATATATGCTCGTGCCGCATCACGATTTGGAGTATATTGTCCATCAAACGATGTGTTCCAACCATCAACAGTCACTTCTGTTTTCAAATTCTGTATTTGGAAGTATATCAAAGAACCATAATCTACACCATCCTTTACAAAGCTTTTTACATATTGTGCTGGAGCATAAGTAACATTGAACATATTTCCTGGCACCAAACCACCTATACCATCAATGGTTAGTGACATAGTAATTCCAGGAATTGTTGGTAACTCACTTTTACCTTTTGTACCACTGGAAAACATCATAGTTTTCATATGCTTTACGACTTCAGACCTCAACCTAAGCCTTTCGAAAATATGGTCAGCACTTGGACCAAATGTTTTATCATTTACTAAATAATAAAGACTCCCTATATCTTGAGTCTGTACTGTGACAGTTGCTACCTTTTGTGTCGGTGGCGTAGGTTGGACAGCAGTCTCTATTGCAGCCAGTTCTAAGTCTTCTTGATTTACCTCTGGAGCATCAGTATTTCCTTGAACATTTGCTTCCAAAGCGGTCAGGTAATTACCAGCAATATACTGTTGGTTATCGTTTGTCTGACTAAAACCATCATTGTTGATTTCTTGCTGGAAATTCATCGCATCTGCCAGAACTTCACCTGGACTTTTTTCTCTAATTGATGGTTGGAAACTTAAACTATTCAATGAAAGCGCCTGTTCACCATCACCAACAACGACCTCATTTTCTGAGCCACCATCGTCTCCGATTGAAATACCAGCACTTGAGAGAGCATTTGATGCTGCTCCACTCACAGCATCACCAACATCTCCGATGGATATTGAGTCAGCATCACCTTTTGGACCTTCTTGAACGAAATGATACCTACCATCCTTATATATTATAGAACGGTTATCAGCAGTCGCATCTTCTGATGATGGTGTCCCCAAAGGCGCTGTGGGTGCCGGAGCATATTTTCTCCAGTAAACAGGAGTAGATACACTATCTTTTTCTACAGTTTCAGCAAGATTCTTGACCTTTGCTCTGTGGTCAAAGTCTGATTGTAATTTCATATTGATTGCTTCAGACCCATATGGGAAACCAGCCTTTGGGTCTATTGTATATATCCTTCGTATGTTAGAGAATATATTTTTTTCTATACGTGTATCTATAGTAGAATTTTGTACATCGCCAAGAAACTGAAGACCCCTCATTTCTATATTTGTTGATGGTTCTGTACCAAAGGAATTAACACCGAAAAAAGCAGCACTGGTATCTCCGCTTGGTATTTTGACATCAAATGTCTGTGACTTTACAACGCTATTATATTCCATACTTGGAAATTGGTACACCCCCAAATGCGTCAAAGATGATGGGTTTCCATAATCAGTACCTGACATAAATCTGCTATATGCAAAGTCTTTCTCAGGTGATGTGGTTTTATCTATTAGCATAGAATTAGTATCGTTTTCTATATCATTTATAACTTCAAAGTTCCAATATCTAAGAAAATTTTCATTAACCTCATTCATAACATCCAATATAGCATCCACAATATTGGTTCTTGGATTTATTCCAGCAGTATGGTATCCAGTACCACCTGTTGATGGTCCTATGTTTTCAATATCCACACCAAAATGCTTTTGTAAAACCTTTACATTTATAAAAATATTTCTTACATAACCATATCCCTGTCTATTCTCTGTAGCAGTTCTCGTTATATGATTAAATTGTCTTGTTACCTTACCAGTAACCATTTCTCTATTCAGACTATCAATCATTTTTTCTAAATGATCAGATTTTGAACTTCCACCACTCGAAGTCTTATAATCGGTCTTAAATATCATAGAGTGTGATGGGTTTACAGCTCTCAATAGTTTGTGGTCTCCTATCAATACAGAAGTTTTTTGAAAAATCTGATTTCCGTCTTTGTCTGTATATGGAAATGGATCTCCAGCATCATTAAGCTCATATTTTACGCTTCTAAATGTTACAGCAACATCGCCCTCATTACCTACTAATGCGGAATACTTTGAGATTATATTATCCTCAAACCATCCCCATCTCATCATCCGCACTACATTAAAACCATCATCGAACTTTATGAAGTTTTTTCCACCATCTATGTATATAGGCAATTCCATCCACTATTCCTTTGCAGCTTTCATACGGTTCAACATAGCATAGTCAATGCCACCTTTCCATTCCAGACTTTCAGCCGATATGGTAAAGTCGTATAATAATTCAGGATCTTCTATAATGTCATCTGAAGTTATCTCTACTTCTTTTCCAGCTGGTGGTTTTATTGTAACTTTAGGAGGATTAGACTCATTTGGAGGAACAGGAACATCAGCCTTAACCTTACTATGCCCGTTACCAGCCATATGAGCATCAACTATATGATCTAAATTTAGTATCGCATTCAGCAAGTGGTCTTCTGTTTTAGAAGCCTCTTGTGCAGCTTCATCGGATAGGGGATTTAAAAACGACACCACTTCATTTGCAATATCCTTTCCCTCCTCACCAAATATATCTTCTACTGTTACGAACTGATCCGGGATCAATCCGTTCGCAATCTGTGCTAACTTATCTTCTACATCTTTTGGTAAAACAGCAGAGAACCCTTCAACATTATCTAATCTATCATCTCTACTAAAAATACTAGACCCAATAGATTTTATCTCTGTCGTACAATCAAATGAACCATCATCCCGTAACTTTAGTTGAAAGTTGAATATCGAACCACCAACCCCATCCATATTACCATTTGCTCTTTTTATTCTTTCTCTTGGATTTGTCAATATGTCTCTCTTTACACTTATCCTATCATCAAAAATTTCGATAAAACTTTCGTTGCCATCTAATGTCGTTTTAGCACCCACAAATCCCCACTGTACCGCTATGTACTGTCCAATTGTTATAAATGGTGAAAACTCTTGTAAAGACTCTAACGATGGAGCAGTCCAGTTTATAACAGTGTTTCTAGCGTAAAAACCATTTGCACCATCAAACTCAGAAGTGATAGACTTTATACCAGCTACTGGTCTTATACCAACACCACTACCAGCCTCTGTATTTCTATAAGCACCCGATCCGTCTGATTTGAATCCCCAAGTCATATTAGAAACTCCACCATTTTTATTTGCAACAACCTCTCCTGCCGCTATAGCTTTGTTTGTCCTTTCATCTTTATTGAATGTCGTCATTATAGCGTAATGACTCTTAGAAGCATAATCAGCAAATTCTACATCCTTTCCTGAACCAGGTATGGCGAGAGTCTTCACAGCCCTACTACTGATTAGCTCTCTTCTTTTTAGTTCTTCTTGTATCTGTTTTGATATCTTACTTCCAACAATTCCAGCCATTACGAATTGCTCTCCTCAACTCTACTTAGTATAGGTTGTATGTTCATTGGTATTCTTATCTTTTTCTCATTGTCTATTGCTATCTTACCATTAGCCATATCGTTAGCCTTAGCAATAATCCACCATAGGTTAGAATCACCGTAAAACTTTTGTGCTAAACTATCAAACCTTTCACCTACAGCTGTCCTTATAAATAAATCAGTATCGCTTAGCGGTATTGATGGAACAATCGTTGGTAGATAGTACCTTTTTCTATTTTTGTCTAATTTGAATTTGGTAGATTTGTACCTCATATATCACTCCTATGAGTTATTATTAAAATATATTACTGATAAATTTACCCACTTTTTTACCCGTATCATCAATAGCCTTTGATATTCCTAGTTTATCGTCTACATAAGCAACTGCTTGGTCTATAACACTACCATCATGTCCAAAGTCAAAATTGACATATTTATTAAAAATATCTTCAGCGGTTGGGTTATCAACATCACTTGGCCTTAGTCCACCATACCAATTACTTGATGTACCCACCGGCAAGTGATTACCGATGTATCTGTATTGACAAGCTACTGAAATATGTTTAGGAAATTGTAATCCCTCAGTTATCTCCCAAGTGGTGTTGTCTTCTACAGTAACAGTAACATTTCTAAGTATACCAGGAGCTTCTACAAACATATCTCCTATAGTCAAGTTCATAAACGGAGTTTTCATCCTTTGTTGTGTTGATATACTTGGATAACATAATCCAACAAGGTAATTAAGTTTCTCTATTAATACTGGAAACTCTTGTTTTGTTTTAGGATAAACTTTGAAAGAAAAACTTACATCTCTGTCAGCACCCTTATATGTGTAAAGTTTATCAGGTCTTCCTATATACTTTTCTTCACCATAATCAGGTGTTATTGTGTCACTTATGCCACTAAGCAACGCTCTAAATATTATGTACTTATTATTGACAACATCGTAGAATCTGAACTTTACGAAATCTCTAGCAAATCGACTATCTGTAAAATTTACTTTATCACCATCAACTCCTGTTCCATATGGAGCCATATTAATCTTATCAGTACCATCATATGCTCCAGCAGAAATACCCGTTCCAGTAACACTCTTCTTTATGACGCCCAATACAGGATCTACAGTAGTAGCTCCTGTCCTACCTTCTATACCCTGATTACCTACTGCATCATTTATCCTTTTTTCTTTATTTCTTCTCGCAACATCATGCGTTGATGGTACATCTCCTAAAGATACTGTAAAATCAACTCCAAAAAGCTCACCTGATACAGTAGCACTAGGAAATATACTACCTTCACTCTTAGGTCCATCCTCTATGAATCCAATTAGTTCCGCAGGACTTTTTAGATTTTTTTCATAAGAATGTAACTTGTTCAATCTACCATACGCTAATGTAGCATATTTCTGAGCTATATTACTACGGGTATTATCATAAGAGTGTACCTCTTTATTGAATGTTCCACCTTGAGTGTTCAGTATCTTATCAGCATCTGATTTTGCTGTGGTTCCATCGCCTGTTCCTGAATTTTTTATAAATGATGGTATACCATCTACAATAGTAACTGGAGCGGAAGAGATAGTTCCAGTATATCTATTTGGGTTTACATAAAATATTCCTTGGTCTAATGGTATTCCTGGATTCCCAGCTTCAAATCCAGCAGTAACACCGAACAAACTTAGCGTAACGGTAGCATCAGGATTTATATCATAGTTACCCTGCATCGCTATTCTACTACCGAATCCATATTTTACTTTTGTAATATCCTTTCCACTGTCTGGTACATTATCAACTATAAAGTCTGGTAAAGTATCACCACTCAAAAGTTTTTCATAACGATTGTCTTCAGAATCTCTGTGTCTAGCAATATGAGTATATCCTAAAGGTTGATTTGGGTCTCCTATTGTTGCTCTCTTTTCGAACTTTCTTGTTTCAAATGTCGGATTCAAAGATTGTAAACTATCTTGTAATGTAAACCACTCTTCGTTTTCTAAAGACCATCTATATAGTCTTGTGTGACTAAATCCACTCATATTTATGTACAAATCAGTCAATAGTCCAAATGGATCTTCAAATCCTTCTTTTTTACCCAAAGAGGTTGCTGGTGTATCAGCAAAGTTTGTTTGAAATTTTCTTACAATGATTGGATGTAATGAGTTTCCAACAAAAGGACCTTTATTAGAAACATTTCTAAGGTTATCAGTACCAAAAAGGTTGTCTGTATCTAATCCGTTTGGTACAGCTGTAAATTGGTTCAAATCTCCAACACTTTCATCATATGCCCATAAACCAGTTCTAATTGTAGTATCCCAAAGTTGTGTCAAAGTGGAACTGTCTCCAGTAGCACCAGCATATTTATTATCAAATGTGTTTGTAAAAGGACCTAAGTTAGATGTTCCTTGGTAAGTAGCAGTAGTACCCATCATTGAGTTAGCAATTGCTTTAGGAGCTACTATTGCAGGAACAGTATGCGTAAGAGTAGAGTTATTATTATTCAAGTAACTTTCATACCCACTAAGTCTGCTCATAAAATCAACATTAGCATCAACCACTGGATTGTTGAAACTAAATCCACCTGGTTGGTTTGAGATAGTCCATAAACCACCATCTTCTAAATTATGTATTCCATATAAAGTAATTTGGTCTACTAAGTTGAATTGCGGGTACTCTGATGTGTTTGGTGGGTTGGTTCCTAATGTATTGAAAGTATAAGAATTATCACCATACATACTAGCCCTATCCTCAATAGGAAGTAAACTAGCAAAATAAGAACCATTATGATTTCTTGGTGGAACTAAAACATCACCATCGATTATATGAGATGTACTGGATAAGCCTATACCTGGTGGTTCATTATACTCACCACTTTCACCATAAGCACTTCTTGTTTTGGTATTAATTCTTTCACCAGCCTTTTCAGCAACGACATTTCCGTTTATAAACTGATGATACCTAGACCGTAAATCTGTCTTTGTTACAAATCCAGTATGTCCACCACTATCATCGTCAAAAAAATCAACTCCATTTGCTATCTGATTATCTATTGGACTGTTTGTCGGTGGAGTCGTTTTATCAAGAGAAACCTTACTCCGTTCAGGTTGGCTCTGTCTCCACAAATCAATCTTGTCTTGAATTCGTTGTTGAATTATATCTGGATCTAATTGAACATCATCTAATGCCATCTTAACCTAGCCTCCCATATCTCTCATTTTTCTTATCAATTCAGTATTTTGTCTTTGTAACTCTTGTAACTCAGCCTTTATCTCTCCGTGATGTTCTACGGATAACCTATTTGCTTCATTAGCAGCATCAAGTTGGTTTGCAGCAACCGCTGGAGCACCAGTACCATCAACAGACTCACCTGCTTGAATCTTCATAAGGTCTTCTATACTAAATTTGAGTAAGTTTTCAAGCTCTTTTGTTTGAGCCCTTCCAGACCTAACTATCGCCTGAAGATCTACACCCCTTAGCTGTGTTGCGAGGCTGTTTTGTAAATCTTCTAATGTGCCAAACTGAGCAGTCTGCATCAAAGAGCCTAAGTTTATTCCTGAACCAGCAAGTCCAGGTATACTTTCTAACCTTGCTTGAGCATCAAGCGTAGCACCAACATCTAATAGACTATCAGCAAATTGGTCAAATTTACTCAACTCAACACCCATCTTTTCAGCAGCTTCAGCTGCTCTGAATAAAGCATCAGCACCTCTGATACTAGACTTAGCAAACAAATTAGTATCACCAGCAAGCTGTTTGAATACAGCGGCTGTTCTTACCCCACCAGCTTCCATCAAATTATCTTTTGTTAGTAATGTATTTACATTGGTTTCAATTGAATTTCCGTTTATGAGAGACATCGTTTTTAATAGTTTACCAGCCTCATCACCACTTAGGCCTGTGTTCAATAATAACTTAGAAGCCGCTGTAGCAGTGCTGTTGGTTACTACATCAACATTTCTAAACGCACTGACAAGTCCAGTAACTGCATCCCTAGAAGTCTCTAAGTCCCCACCCATAAACATAGTGCTTACTCTAGCCGCCTGTATATTAGCAGCTAGGTTCGCTGATTGCATCATAGATGTACCCATAGAACTTCTGAGTTCCATTGTCATCTTACCAGTCTCAACAACCATCTCTACCACCTTAGCAACTAAGAATCCCGCAGCTGCTATAAGTATTCCTATCGGTCCTGTAGCAGCCATTATTGCTCTAACAGTTCTAAGCACACCACCACCAGCCTTTTCTAATGCTGCAAATGTCTGAGCCTTTACCTTAAATATATCTTGCATGCGTGGTGATTTTCCCATAGCGTCAGCCAATTTCTTGACTTCTTCTTCGTGTACACCAAAGTCTGTATCTCCCAATGCTCCAAGTATTCCACTTTCACCTAACTCACCAGAATTTACCTTTTCTAATAAATCAGCAAAAGCGTTACCAGCCTTCATAGCGGCTTCGTCTCCAGATTTAGCCGCCGCGCTCAATGATTTAGAAAAGTCATTTCCTTCTCCAGACATCTTAGAAAGATTACCAAGCATAGAAGAACTAAGTTTTTCTATCTTCTCTGTTAGATTGAGTTGATCTGCATCAGCCTTATATTGTGCTTGTTTAGCCTTAAGAGTTTTCTCTTCGAATTTAGATATTTCTTCTAATTTCTTCCCTAACCTTTCAGCAGTTTTTAGTCTTATCTTAACTCCATCATCAATTCTTTTTTGAATCTCTTCTGCTTCTTTTAGAGCTTTATTATATTTTATTTGTTCAGCGGCTGTCATAATATTATATGTTACTTACCAAATTCATCTTTTAGGTGTGGAAACTTTTTCACCAAAGCAGCTATAGCCTTTTCACTAGCATTGTTTATGTCTTGAAATGACTTTTTTAGCTCTGGATCTTTATCTAATAATTTTTTAGCAGCACCCTTTAGTTTTTTATTCTTCCATCCTTGGTATAGTCTACTAAAAAGGTTCTGTTCGTCTATTTTCATACTGATTCTCCGTGATTATGGGATTGGAACTATACAATAATAAATATCAAGTTCTAAAATTTTTTACCTCTAGCCTTTTCCATTTCTTTCTTTTCATCTTCATAATGCTTTATAAGCCTTTGCATGTAAAATTTCCTTAGATATATAGGCATGTTGTATAACTCTGAAAAAGACAAAAGTCCTTTAGAGTTGAATCCGATTTGGAATATTTGTTCGTGAATTTGAGACTTATATTCGGGCGTTAGGCCAAAGAAACTGAACGGTGACTGGCACCACAATTTCCCTCCTTTCTCCCTCATCGTCTGTGTATTTCCAAGTCATATCGACATCGGGAGAGATGCTTTCAATATAGTTTCTTAGCTCTATTGAGTCTAATGAAAGTAATTCGTTATCAACGAAAGAATTTATAGAACCCTTATCCGAAACACCATCTACTGATATGATTTGGTGTTTTAGTCTTGTGGTTAGGTTATATGATATACCACCACTTATCTTTGTCAGCGCTTCAGTCTCTTCAGCAATTGCTTTTTCATCATCGGATGTTAGTATCTTAAAATGTACCTTTCTTTTGGTTGCTGGTAATTCAAATGGAAATGAGTTTTCTTTATTATGTACAATGTCCTTATCCAGCTCCTTATCCTTTAGCTGTGTTAGGTCTACTGTTACCTTTGAACCATCAACCTCAATTTCATAATCCTTACCATATGCTAGCACCCTAGCAATTACTAATATTGCATTTTTATCACCACTTATTAGATTACCGACTTTTATGTCTTTGTTTACTATCAAGCTCTCTAATAACTTATCTATCACTATACCCTTTTTTATTAGGTTTGGTGATGTGAGGATATCCTCATCTTTTGCCGTCATGTACCTAATTTCTACTTTACCAGTAGATAGAGGACTGTCATCAGGGTAAAGTAAACCCTTTGACGGCAAATCTACCACTTCCGTGGGAAATTTGACTTCAGCCATATTTGACTCCTATGATTTTAGTTTTGAACTATAACTATTTTTTACCGAACTTCTCAGCCGCTGTAACACCAAGCCCAACTACTGAAATGTACATAAAACACTCTAAAATTTTATCTTTTACTTCAAATGATGAAAAGGTGTCAGCACCCCAAGATGCCATCAACATAAAGAATGCCATAAAACCGACAAATCTTTTACTTGAAATCTTCGCATCACTTGAAAGCATTTCTCTGAAAAAACTCATATTTACTCCTTAGAATTGTAGGATAGCGTAATCGTATTGTAGTGTCAATGAAATATCAGCTGGTTCGTTTACAGACCAATCGATAGTACCAAAGTTTGCTTGTTGTATATAAGCACCCTTTAGTGTCCATTCTTCTACCTTATCTCCCACAGGACCTAACATATTGAAAGTAACATCTTTCTTATAGAAATCCGAATACCCATCTCTACCAGTTACAGACTCATGCGACAATCTTACCCATTCCATAACGGCTTGTGCGCCGGATGGTACGATTGGGTCATATAGCATTATTTCTAATGGTTGCCATGCACCTTTACCTTTTACATATCGTTGAACATTGATATGGTCTAAGGTGATAGTCTCAAAATTTATTTGTGGTCTATTACCACTCTTTATTATATAAGCAGGAACGCCTTCAATGTACATAATGAACCTGTTTTTTAGTTTAGGTTCAAACGGAGTGAACATTATTTCTGAAGGATCGATTAAGTCTGGCATTTCAGTTCTCCTATAAGTTTAATTCTTCATATATAAATATAAACAAACTGAAAAATCGTTCAAATCATTTCTTTATTTCTTTCATAGTTTTTTCTTAGTTTTTTAGATAAAAAAAAGGGGAGCATAATACTCCCCTTTGATTTTTTACACCCCCTTATTATTCTGGGAATGCAGCACCTGTCGGTAGAACTGAGAAGTCCAATACAATGAACTCAGCAGTTCTTGTAGGTTGAATAAATATCTGTCCAACCAACTGATTTCTGTCTATGACATCAGGTGTATTATTAGATTCATCCATCACTACTTTGAAAGCACTCAAACCACTGTTGGCTTGAACTGATTCTAAGAACGGATTCACTATGTTTAGGAATCTGGTTCTTGTAGAAGAATCGTTTTGTTCGAATACTAAGAATCTGCTTGATGAAGCGATAAACTTCTTCAATCTGATAAGTAATCTTCTTACATTGATTCTATCCAAAGCAGATGGTTTAGCCTGTAGTGTTTTCTGTCCAAATACCACAACTCCTTGACCAGGAAATGTAGCAATCGGATTCACACGACCTTCATACAATCTATCTCTATCTGTATGGGTTAGTTTTTTCTTAGCCATTCTAACACTAGCCAATCCACCTCTGTTCAATCCAGCAGGAGCAAACCATTCGTGCGCCACACTATCTGTGAAAGCAATCACACCTGGTATTACTACTGATGGTGGAACCCAAACACCTTCGCCTGTATCAGGATCATCTATCTTTACCCAAGGAAAATATGTAGCAGCATAATTAGTATCCAATGTCTGTACATTTGAGATACTAGCAGCTACTGTATCACCCCAAGCAGAACCATCCATTACATAGAAAGCATCAGCTCTAGACTCTACCTTATCAATAGTATGATTAGTAACATTGGTATGTAAACTATGTACAAGACCAGGAGTTACCACCATATTGATATCAATCTCATCAGGATTACTAATAGAGTTTATAGCTCTTTTATAAGCAACTGAACCACTAGCTGCTGATGTACTACAATCGAATCCCATAGTGTTGGTTGCTGATATATCATTACCAGTATTTAGTGCTTTATTTGGAGCTATACCATCAAACCCATACTGAAATGGAACAGCAAACTTCTGTTGTACCTGAGACGAAGATATTGTCAATAGGTTACTAGCACCTGCAAACTCACTACCATATGTAGTTCTCAAAGATGTAAGAGCCGCATCTGCTCCATATCCATACATACTTGATAATAAGAAGTTAGCATTGTTACCCGCAACAGCGGCTTTTGGTATCGGAGACAAATAAGCAACAGCATCGTTTCTTTCAACACTATTGAAGTGTAAAGAACTCAATTTGAATCCATAAGCAACATCAGGAGCATATTGTCCCTTATTTGATGTTTTTTCTTGTTTAGCATTTATTGAACCAGTAGGTACAGCTGCAGTTGATATAATAGGTTCTATTACAGCAGCAAAACCAAACGGCTGTGAAGCTTTATTAGCTTTTAGATTGTCTGGAATATAATCACCGACTCTGATTCTATTAGAACGATTTGCATATTCACCATAAACAGTTACCTCACCATCATTATTTACATTTTGGAATTGGTCTCCGATTACTTTTGGTAAAAAGTTAGGTGATGCTGGGTCTAATACCAATTTAGAGTAGTTTTCTAAAGAATTACCTTCGCTATCAAATAATTCTAACCCAAATTCAGCATATCCTGCAGCAGTATTCTGTTCTTTTGCTTGTATCACATCCTTTACCACAACATAGTAATTATTTGTTGCTGTACCATCAGCTCTCATATAAATTCTGAATAATTCATTGGAGTTTTGGTCTAAGATGTATGGTGTTCTAGCAGAAGTAGCTCCACTACTACCATTTATTGTAGATACATATGTACTAGCATTTACTGTTTCAGTACCACTTTCAAAATCCATTTCTGATGAAGCCAATACCTCAATACTCATAGAAACAGCACCAGCACTTGCTCCACCGTTCAAAGATTGACTAATATGGGTTCTAAAGTATTTATATGTGTATACTGGAGCAGAAGTACCATCAATCTTATCTACTTTAGCATCGGATGGTATCTTATCTCCAAGATAATTAGCACTTGTAGCATCTGCTTCAGCTATTGATAGACTTGTAAGACTAGCACTAGCATTTGAGCCAGCAAATCTAACATCAAATGAATTACCTTGTGTTGCTGTTACTGATGTCAATGAAGCAGATACAGAACCACCAGTATTATTTTTAGCTGGTAAGTAACTAGCAACTACATGATTCAATCCAGAACCACTAGCAACTAAATGTACCGCATTTGCTTTATAACCTTGTAAATATCCAACTCTGACTACGGTTACTGAACCTGCAGACCTTAGATATTCGTTTACTGTATAAGGTGTATAATAATCTTTGGTGTATCCACCAAAAATTGTTTGAAACTCAGAAAAAGATGATACCTGCGTAGGTACGAATGAAGGACCCTTCAAAGTTGGTCCTATTATAGCTGCACCTATGTTAGCAACACCTGCTGGTAGGAATGATAAATCTTTCTCACGAGTAAATACACCAGGACTGACAATTCTCTCTGCCATGTGATTTCTCCTTAAAGTTTAGTGTAAATAATTATATATAAGTATAAAGTAAAAGTTCCAAATACACTTATATACAAGTTTATTTTACTTTTCTTCTGACTTTTCTTCTTGTGCTGGTTCTTCTGTAGATGTAAATTCACCAGTCTGAGGATTTAATGTTCCTCTACCATACTTTTCATTGAAAGATTGAAGTAGCTCTTTTTCTTTGTCTTGATTTTCAACATATTTTGCCTCAAGATTAGCCTCTGCTTCTTCAAGATTAGCAAGTTGTTGTTCAAGTATAAGTCTTTGAACTCTTAATTGTCCAAACGAATTAGATATTCCTTGATAGTTAGTACCAAGATCTTTAATACCTTGTAACTCTTCGTCTGTTACTTTCTTTACTTCACTCATAATAGTCTCCTATGTTATTTTTTTTCATTAAAAAAGAATACCTGATACAATCTGGAATTATCTATCGACTCACCGAAGTAAGAACCAGCAGTATGTAGGTGTCTTCCGTTCCATAAAATTAATCTGTTATAGACATTACCTATGTCATCTATTTTTTCAAATGGATGTATGTCCCATTGTTTTGAATTTCCTATAAAAACATCATCCAATCCTTCTTCTCTATGAACTTTACCAGTTTCTTTATGTTTCATCAACCAAGTACCTGTTCTTGGTGGTGCATTAGGTGTTAAAAATATTATACCAGCCCAATCTGTAGCATCACAATGAACTACTTGTCCAGTCTCTGCTGGTGACCATTGATAACATCCATGCGTTCCACCAGCTCCACCCCACTCTTCATCTATAGTCTTTATTCCTAACAACTCTTCAAAAATTGGTCTATACACATTTCCATTTGGATATGGTTTAGACCTAACACCAACTGAACCTCTTTTCTCATACTCATCCGATGGTATGTCCAATGCTATCTGTCTAACTTCATCAGGATTTTCTAAGAAATTATCTACAACTACTATTGTTGGTTGTGATTCAGAGTTTACTATAGGTGATGTAACATTATTCTTCATATAAATATCACCACCCCACTTTTTTTCGTTTACTTCTAGCTTATCATCATATAAACTAACATCGGATGATAGAATTTTTTCTCCTAAAGTTTTACCCTTTATCTTTTCAGAAACAGGTATAGCATTTTCACATCCGTTACACAAAGAAAAGCATTGATTGTTTTCTGGTATAGCATCTTCAAATGATTGTTCATATAAGTTTCCTGTAATATGTTCTAATCCGTAATCCATACAACATAAAGACATATCTCCATTTGGTAATAGAATAGTATGATATAAATCTTCGATGCATCCACAAGTAAGTTCTCCTTCTTTATAGTTTTTGGAGTTATATTCTGAAGCATCTTTGACTCTATCCATAACTCTTCTTAGTTCGGGCTTCATCTGAGCCTCACCCTTTAGATTACCAGCCCTAGACCACATAACTGGTATGTGGATGTCTTCTTTTTTCCAAATTCCTAATTTTTCAACCTCTTCATGCACCTCACCCATAGACATCAGATAAAAACTACTCAAATTAGCTTCCTTTATACCTTTCAACACACTTAGATATCTTTTAGTTATAGGGTGTTTAGCCAAATGTTCTTTATCTGGCAAATGTAATGTAAAACCACCATTCGGGCCATCATCAAATGGTATGTGTTTTATCTTTTCTAAATCTTCCATATTCATACCAACTGCTGTCGTAAATACTGCTATGGGATGTCCTTTTTCATAAGCATATAACATCATATCAGAACAATGTCTATTCATAAATGGTTCAATGAAGCCTGAAAATATTATCCTAATTTCAGTAGGTACTTTATCAATAGCTCTCTTAAAGTCAGCCATAGACATATACCTCATCTCATCATCGTAAGATTTTTTCAATATTTCTTGTGGACAAAACACACAATCAACAACACAACCCTTTTTAGGTATTACAGTGGTTATCTCCATTGTCGGATAATCTGTCACAGACCACTTAGGTTTTTTTGTTTCAATTGTGTTTAGTTTAGGTGTGTCTAACTTATCTTTTTTCTTAGGCCATCCGATTTGATTTAAATTATTAATAATCAATTCTGAATAAAAATCATCCACCTCATAATTCAAATGTAAGTCGTAGAGTATTTCTTGTGCTTCTTCAATCTTCCAAGAATGCCACGCATTTACAGCCTTTTGAAATATTACCTTATAGTGAGCATAGTCAATCGGTAAGTCTGTAACTTTCTTTGAATTACCTTTGTTAGTTTCAGCGATAGTAGCATAAGCATAAGATTGAAATGGTTCGGTTATTTCAAAAGACCTACATAAAAAATAATAAGCCTCAGGTCTTGATGAATCTAAAGCAACTGCATGATAAAGACATACTCTCGTATGGGTTTCTCTTTCTCCTTGGTTGTAAAAACATTCAGCCGCTAAACAAAGACTCTCATATACTATATCACTATCATCACATTTTTCTGCTATCCTATTTAGATAAGATACAGCAGAAGCGTATTGTCCAAGCTCAAAATAACTCTTAGCCAACTTTAGTTGTATCTGAATATCAGTAGTATCCTTACTGTATATGCTTAGTAGATTTTTTATTTGTGCATTCATGCGCTATATTCCAAATTATCATCAAACCATTTATTCAATACACTACATTTTACTTTCAACATATGAGCAGAGTTATCCTCAAACCCAAAAGTTATGTAAAAATCATCTTTCAATCTATCCATACCACAACAAAATTCTATCTGTCCATCCATAAATGTAAATTTTTTAGATACCTTTTGTACTACAAAATTTTTATCCCAATGTACAAGACGATGACTATAAATAGCATCTTTATTTTCATCACATCTTCCCTCAAATCTCCACCAATTAGTATCATGCACTATAGCAAAGTATCCATTACCATTTTTTATTATCTGAGAAGAGCCTCTCATATTACCATCAATCTGTAATTCTTTACCCTCAGAAACTAACTCACATTTTCCTGTTTTTGGATTAGCCTTTACTAATCTGGTAGGATTAGCATCCATCACGAAGTGATATGGTAAATCTCTAACAGGCATCCAATTCTTTTCACAATAAGCACTAGGGTCTGTAGGATGTTCTATCCTAACCCTACTAAGCTCTGTTGGTGTCGTGGACAAATCTCTTAATTTAGATAATTCCATTCTTCCTTGTCCATAATCTGTAGTGTCTCTACGAACACCTGTGATATAAATGTTATTGTTCCAATTTACCAACCTACCATCCTCTAAACCAGCAAAAGACCACATAGACTCAACATTCAAAGCCATATCTATCTTATTGAATTTTGTATTATCTTCATTCCAAACAGCAACATAATTATCAGTAACTAACCTAGCATCGTTTTCTGGATGAACATATGTTAGAGGACCATATCGTGAAGCATACCTACCACCTTCATCCATCCATTCTTTAGCACCTATAGAATGGTAAAGTGTGTAATTCAACATCCGTATATTTACATACAAAGAATTACCAATTTTCAGTACGCTTGGATTTGCTAAACCAGTCCCATTAGACTCTGAATTGTCTATCAATAAAGGATAGTTGGTTCCTAACCTTGAAATTGATTCTATGTTCATTAAAGATTTCATATAACTTATTTCTTATTATAAATATATATAACTTATGTCAAATAATATTTTTTTTTACATTTTAATACGAACCGCTAACATCGTTCCCTACCCAAAACACATTACAAGTAGGACAAAATGAACCAGTTACAAAATCTCCTATCTCTTCATCGTCATTGGGAATGTCGTGAGTCGAACATACCTTTAGTATTGAGCCTGAGGTTGCTCCGCTTGTACTAATAATACTATAATTTTCTGTAGTACACTTGTATATTGATTCTGATAATTGTGTTGTACCATCACAACTTCCACTATGTATTAAACTCATATCATCATTCCCTATGCTGAGATATAGACACCGAAACGAAGTGTTCCCATATTAGAACCATAACCATATGATTTTATAGTTACCGAATTACTGGTAAATGTAACTGACGGGAACCTTAGCCATACTTTTTTATTGTTACCGCTACTACTTGATTCGTAATAAAGAGCATTTGCGTTCACTCCTGTTCCACTTGAACCAGGAGTACCATTAAGTTGATTCCATCTACCTACTGTGGTACCTGAGGCGACTTGAATCCATCCAGTACTGTGATTATAAATTGAATTAGTGGTAAGCGATGTAGTTTGAATGCCAGTAACTCCGCTTGAAAAAGTTTGAAAAATATCATC
>MDTC01031988.1_pt1 | contig 23694 bp, 14 predicted proteins | sample 811181 | NCBI WGS metagenome assembly MDTC01 (sample SAMN05326644, study PRJNA326480) | marine metagenome | isolation source: seawater | place: Pacific Ocean: North | collected 2011 | reverse complement strand
GCCGATAGATTTTCCTGTAGTGGTAATCCTGGTGATGCAGGAGCGGTTTGTGAGAATTCGGGACCAGGAGGGGGTCCATATCCAAACGAACAGGAATGTAATCTAGCTGGTTGTGGGCAAAGATTTAAATGTAGTTATCCTGCTGGTGGAAATCCGGCATGTATAGAAGCAGATCCAGCCGATAACGTTTTAGATACTTATTCAGATATGTCAAGTTGTCAAACTCAATGTGAAAATCCTTCACGGCCTGCAGGAGAACCATTTTCTTGTATTGGAGGGGGTATTGGTACTTGTGTGCAAACTACTCCAGCTAGGGCAGACACTGGTCAAGATGCCAATGGAAATACAATTTATAATTCGGGCTTTTCGACTTCTGCTCTTTGCGACGCTGAATGTAAATTCAGTTGTAGTGAGGATGGTGAAACTATACCTGGACGGTGTATAGTCGGTAGTGTTGGTGCAGATAGTGTATCTGATTGTCAAACGGTATTAGGATGTGGTACTACTGGATCTGTTTGTAGTCAACATACATGCACGGTCATGGCGAACAGAGCCTATAATCCCGCGCTAGGTCCAGTTTCAGGTTATGGGGGTCCTGGTAATCCCTGGCAAGATGCTGTTCCGGGAGATGGTTCGGGATTGGCAGCTTGTAGGGCGACTGAATGTGAGGATTGGTCGTGGCAATGTAATCAAAATGATGCTGATCCATTGAATGATAATGGTTGTGTAGCAGTTGATAATGTGGTTAATGGTGTAACTAATCCGGGTATGTATCCTTCAAAAGAAGTTTGCGAAGCTGATTGTCCTAATAAGTACGGATGTGGAAATCCAACGGAAAATGACGTAAATGGGCAGCCGGAAGATGACATGGCATGCTATAAGAGATTGGGAAAACGTGCATCGAATGCACCAGGATTTTTTGATACTTCTACTGATTGTGTTACGAATTGTACTAATTATAATTGTGATAATGCCGATATGATGTATTGTAATCAGACTGGAGCTCCAAATACTTTGTCAGTTTGGGGATGTCGAGATACTTGTTATCCCAAATCTTTTATGTGTAGTAATGATGCACAAGGTACATGTGTTGAACAGAAGGACAATCAAGGAGATTATGCAAATGAAGCTCAATGTCAATCAGATTGTCCTCAAAACTGGTATGCAAATAAAGATGATGAGAATTGTGCTCAAATGAGGACACCAAGGGAAAGTGATTTTGCTCAGCAGCCGTGGTTAGCAAGAACAATCAATGGTTATGCCACTCAACAAGAATGTATCAACGATAATAGCTGGAGTTGTAGTCCAGGGGCTGCTGGAAGCGGTGGAACTTGTACACGAACAGTCGGGGGAGCGTTTGATTTTTACGATCAATGTCAAAGTTTAGTGGGTCGTTGTGGTCAAGAAAGTGCGGAGTGTGTTGATTTTAGTTGCACACAGAGATGGGATGTGCCTAGACAATCTCTTGGTAATCAAAATGTGGGTACTTGTAGTGTTGGGCAAGGATCAATTTTTCTGGAAGCTGATTGTACTGCGGCTGGGGGTACTTGGACAACTGCTTTGCAGGTCTGTCAGAGCGATACGTCTGACCAAAGGTGTGAGAAGGTAGCCCATGGTTGTATAGGAGATGATGTGGACGCTTTTGGTATAGTTACAGCAGGTAGTTGTCAAAGTAGACCAGGTATAAGAGATGCTGACTATCCCTATCTTACAAGCCAAGAGTGTGCGGATGATTTATGTGGTAAATATGGAGCGGGTTGTAACGCCCTAGATCCTGTTAATCCTGATACATGTACTGCTGTTACAGGGCATGAAGTTAGATTTGCACAATTCAATAATAATGGTGCGGGCTACGATACTGCTAATGAAGCAATACAAGCTTGTATGGCTTCGGGTTGCCAAGCCATAACATATGATTGTCAAGTTACTTTTGTCCCAGGTGGTTCACCTACAAAAGAATGTGTTCAGAGATTTGATTCTAATGGGCAATATGGTACTCACGCGGCATGTGAGGCTGATGGTTGTAGGACAGATGGGGGTAGTTTTGACTGTGTGGTTCCTCCTAATGTTGCGGGTAAAGCTCCTTTTGGTAGACAGGACGGAAGATGCACACTTTTCCCTGATGATCAATTTAAGCCATATCAAACAAGGGCTGATTGTCGAATGCAGGGTTGTTCGGTTAATAGAACAAATTGTACATACGAAGCTGGTCAGGGCGGAGCCGATGGTACATTTACATGTGAGTCTGATTTTGACGGAATGTATCCACAAAATGATGGAGATAGATGTGCGGATATTTGTAATAATGACACAAAAGGTTATAGATGTGAATATGAAAGTGGAGAAAGAGATGCCCCACGAGCTCCTGGAGTTGGAGTTAAGGGACCATTTGTAGTTAATTGGGATGATCCTGGACCTGAGACTTATGCCACACAGGAACTAGCCCAATTTAATTGTAACTATAGATGTGATAATATTTCAACTATTGGAGTTGGCGGACAACAAGGACAAGACATGACCAACGTGTGTGCCGGACCATTCCCTGCTATACTACCCGATGGTGCAGAAACTCATAGTACCCTATATAATACACTTAGTGAGTGTAACGCTGCAGTGCAGGCAGTTGGTGCATGTACTCAATATCAATTTAAATGTGGTGGTGCAGCTACGGATGGTGATTGTATCACTGCTTACGAGGATGTTGCACCGGTAGGGGCCAATCGTTATCCTACTAAGGATGCTTGTGAAGTGGATTGTGGTGCTGTATGTGATAGAATATCAGGTGCCTGTGTGATTGGAGAAAGTGGAGATCCTGGGGTGCAGGGAAAGAGCTGGTTTAATACTATGAGTTCTTGTAACAATGGTTGCGCAAATAGACAGAACGATGATGGCACTTGGACAGATGGAGATCAATTTAACTTTCAGTGTAATGCAGCCAGTGGAGATTGTACCAGAACACCTGATGGAACTTATTACGTTAAACAGGTATGCGAAGACAATGAATGTAATTATCTTTGTAATGCAAACGATCCAAACGATGCAACTAGATGTATTCAAGCATCTAGAAGTGATTGTGACCAAGCTGCACAGGAACCAGGGGGTGGTAGAACATGTTATAACACTAAAGCCGCTTGTGATTCTGCAGTGGTCGATGGTAGTTGCGCAAGTGTTAGTTGGTGTAACGATCATCCCAATCATTGTACACCACAAGGAGATCCTCCAAGGGATTACAGAGAAATTTGTGTTCCGTTGGCGGATAATAGTGGAGGTAATTGTGAATGTCCTCCAGGGACGAGTAGATCAGAATTTAATGGTGGTGTACCTAATGAAGATAGTACGTGTGTTTTTGCAAGTCAATGTATTGACGATCCGGAAAATCCTTTACAAAATTGTATACACGGAAGCTGTGTAAACGGTGAATGTGTTTGTGCGGAGGGTACCGAAGGTGATTCTAATTATGGTTCTTATGGATGGACAAAACCATCCGATCAACGTAATCCTCTAAGTGGATCGCCGCTCCATTGTGTAAATCAAACAGCTTGTCAAGCAGATGAATTTAGGGAAGTTAATGGACCAGCAGCAAGTCAACCTATAAATGCTGGTCGGGGTGCAAATCCTGCTGAGGGGGGAGTTGGAGACGACAGAGTTTATAGATGTAAAATTTGTGCTAAGAAAAGTAATCAAGATTGTAGCTATCCCACGGATGAACTAGATCAAAGATGTTCCGGTTCGGGGACAAGCGATACTTCTAGATGTATGAAAAGATTTGCTTATTGTGGTAAGAGTCAATGTCATACTGGAACGGGCGAACCTGGTGATACTGACGCAGATATGGATGATTTACCTATGTGTAGTATTGATCAAAATCGTACTGGAGGAGAGCCATCTAATGCAGGTCGTAATACGTATAAAGGTGTTAAATTTTCAGCAGGTGGCACTCTTCAACCAAGATATATAAATAACGGTGGTCAAGAAGATGTTGATGATGATGATTGGAATGCGCGTCCACAAAATGGAAGTGGTAGAGTAGGTTTCGGAGCATACATGAATTACTATAGATTTTTAGTAGCGAATCAAAAAACTAATATTTGCAGACATAGTGGAGTTTCAATGTGTCCAGGTGGAACTCACTGTATGTAAATAAAGTGTAGTAATAAAATTAAGCTAGATTCTTTATATATAAAATATATAAAGAATTTGTCATGGAAGAATGTATTATAATATACATAGTTTGTCTTTTTGGTTATTTTTGAACTAAGTCTTATATATAAAATAACCTAATCTTCTATAAATTTAATTTTAGGACGATAAAGGGATTTAATTTGTTCTAATATTTTAGCCCTGATTTTCAATCTAAATTTGTATTGATCCATAATAAATCCAATCTTGTAATCAGTATCATTTCCAAAAGCCACATCTAAAACCTGATCTAGTGGATTGACCAATGCTTTTAAGTAATACATAAAATCAATCTTAACTATGTCACTATGTTTAGTAAGATATTCAGCAGATTCGACTTTCTCATATTGCTTAGCAGTATGATTTTCTGGATTAGAGACCACATATTCGAGTCTTGTTCCAGCTGGAACAAGCTGACCACGTCGTCTCATTCTCTCTGCAAGTTGCACTTGTGCTGGTAAACATAATAAATAAAATTCTTCTGGTGATTCAGCACCTTTTTTGGTTAGTTGGTCTTCACGTATATCTTTGTCAGTAGATAAAAATGGAACAGTATAATCACCCACCATTGATTTTTGAATACCCTTTTCATCGACGAAAGGATCTGGAATCAATCCACCACTATTGCCAACTGCCTTGGTAATGATAAAGTCAGAAATGGGTTTGATACCAGAACATAATTCATTGATCTGGTCAATTATAAACAATAAAATATTATCTCGTGGTACAGAATCTGCTATCTGACTAATCACAGCTTCATACAAATCCCTAACGAACTTACTATTATCGCGGCGTGCAAGCAATACACCCTTCTTACCGATTTTCTTATCCTCGACACCATCACGAAGACATTTACGATACATATATCGTTTTTTGGATAGAATAAAGAAGAAATTGTATATCTCTTCTTCGAATTCAAGTTCAATTGGCTTGGGAAATAAATTAGAGACTTCCCTAGCCACATGTAGGGCATAATCCCAAGTTTCTTGGGCTGTTAGTAGATGTGGGAAATGAATGTAATTAGAATCCGTATCTCCATATATCAATTCACCCCCATACTCTTTAGGAATAGTTTCGGCAACCAATTCGATGTTAACACGACCCATATAAGTTGTACACATTGCACCGGGCATGAAAGGTAAATAACCTTTACGAACACCCATAGCACCGTACATACTGTTTGCAGATACTTTGTAAGATAGCTGACGTTTGTCTAAGACATCAATTAGGCTTTTTTGAGCTTCAATTAATCTTTCCGCATTAGGTGGACTTTCTGATTTGATTTTGTCGATTTCTTTGAAGCACTGTTTCATTACCACTTTTCGAGTATGTTTCCTAGCGTCAAGTAAGTTTTGAATGATGGTGGGTAAGACACCCTTTGGTTCTTTTAGGAACCTATATTTACGTTTAGCACACATGGGTATTTTGGCTATTGTTTTGGATATTTCGGCGCGTTCATTAGTATAAGGTTTCAAGGCTTCGAGGGCTTTGTTGATATCATCCATGGCTTCTTTTTTACTTAATTTATTCAACATCTTGTTACGTCTGTCGCGCATCTTTTTAATCTCTGCTTGTTTCTCGGTGATGTACTTTGTCAAATTAACTTTGCGAATGACTTTGGGATCATGTTCACAACCCAAATGATCTTCCCATTCCATGACGTGACACAGGGAGTCTGGAATATCAGAATCTGGGGGAACCCAGGTATGATAATCTATGTTATAAGCAATAATAGTGGTTGGATATAGTGATGCGAAATCGAAGGGAACTACTTTTTTGTATTTGCCGGGTTTTGGATCAAAGACTTTAGCACCTACATATCTTTCATTGTCTGTAACTTGATACGCATCTTTTTCAACTACAATATTCTCGGATAAACAGTATTTATATAACTGACTGAATACCTTGATTTGTTGTCCCTGAGTATACAAACTGAATATGGGAACGTTACAAGTTTTGGCCATTTCGGTTAGTCCAACCCAAGTCTTTAATTTGTCCATCAGCATAACTACTAGCGCGCTATCTTGCACACAATACTTTCCAACAATTCCCATCGCTTTACGAGCTTTTTTAGTATATTCACCGTTTTCATTTTTCTTCATACCAATCTTGTAGCATTTGAATATACCCTTAGGACTCAAGGGATCCTTAGTCTGACCGACAAAATATTCTGCAATCGTCTTTAACTTATAATTATTAAATTTGAAGTCTCGGCGGATTAGGGGTAATAGATCTACATAGACCCTACCCTCTGCATCTAAGAACTGGAACTCTTGATTTTTATAAGCTGAAGAAGACCAACGAATAGTACGTTCCTTAGCGTGTGCACTAATGTGAAATCCTTGTTTGTCAAAGGGGTCAAGTACACGTTTTAGTTTTGCCCTATCAATCATATAAGGAATATCAAAACCCAATATATTATATCCCACAATCAAGTTGGGATTTTCCTCCCGAATAAACTCTGTGAATCCCTGCAATAAACTACTCTCATTACGATACATAGTAACAATAGTATCAAGTCCCACAGTCTCTTCATCTGGCTCCCCAAGAGTAAGTAAGTATTTTTCGTAATACTCTGGACCCTGAGTATCCCTAACTAGGACACAGGATATCTGGAAAATATTATCTCCGTCATTGCATGCTTTGGGCATGGCAGCGGGATTTGTAGAATTGACTTCTATATCAAATCCCATAATTTTAGGTTTAGGTACATGATCAGCATTGTATGGTTTGAGATTTTTAGCACTCACAGAATACTCATGATCACATAATGTAACTTTATCACCCTCGTATATTTCCTTACCACCAAAAAATATCCATCCTGCTGTCGGTATATTCCTAGTACATGTTAGTTGTAAAATTGGATCTGCATCAGATTCGTGAATTTTAAGTCTAACTGCACCTACTCCCACTACGTGGATTGAATTACGTAGTTTGAATCCGAGCATTTTGATATCATTTTTAGATGAAAATTGACAATATAAATATGAGAACCATTTACGTTCCCCAGAGCTTTCTAAATAAGCTCCGTATAACTTCTTTTTACGTGTATTAGTTACATATAATGGTTTTTTACTTCCTAATAATTCATCTAACTTATTACGTACTAATTGTGTTTTACCTGTTGTCCAAGTAATTTTAATATTACCTGGTTGTATATATTCTGGAAGTTCTAAATATACATATGGATGGAAATTTTTTATCTGTAGACAAACATTTTTGTCCTTATCGTCAAGTCCGTATACACGAATAGACGTGATTTCAGTTTCTTTATCATCCACATGCCAGCTATATGGGAAAAAAAGACCTTTGTGCATGGTTCTATTTTTAACTTAGAACTCTCATCTTTTAATCATTTTTATTATAGTTTCTTAGCTATAATAAATGGAAACGAAAAATGTCATACTATTAAGTACACTATTAGTTTTAGTAATAATTATATTTACATTTTGTTCAAGTCCAAACGAAAAATATTTTGAAAATTTTTCACTTCCAACTGAACCGAATGAAAACACTGTTTGGACTTATTGGGAGCCATACCCTCCTCCGCCCATGGTACAATTATGTTATGATAACTGGAAGCGTATAGGACAAGTCGATGATATTAGAATTCTTCACCCCAACAATATTACTAAATATATAGAACCAGAAGAATACAATAAGATCTCTAGGAATGCCGAAAATCCAGCTGTTAAAAGCGACTTCATTCTCTTTTATTTATTAAGTAAATTTGGAGGTACCTGGATTGATGGTTCTGTATTCTTAAATAGACCACTTTTTGATTGGTTACCTAGACAAAATTTCTTTTGTTATAGGGCAGATAGATTTTCTACTGATATAACATGCATGGAAACTTTTTTCATGTATTCACCCAAGGGACATCCCCTACCTATTAAATGGTATCAAATGTTAGGAGAGGTAAGTTCTACTATCGGTAAAGATGCTTTTGTTAATAAAGTAAAACAAAACTACCCCCTCATTACAGACCAAATGTCTGACGACAATTATTTATGGGTTTATGTAGTTGGCAAATATTTATTACATAATAATAGTAATTTGCTCTCAATAATTACCACTAGATCGGCAGAAGAGGGTCCCTGGTACGAAGCAGAACGTCATGGTTGGGAAAATTTAGATCAAATATGTTCGGCCCTATCCAAAAAAGAACCATGCGCCAATTGTCCTTTAACTAAAATTCATAATGGTATGAGAGAAAAGTGTGGTATAGAAGTTGTACCGTAATTTTATATAATATTTTAATTATATAAAATGAAAAATTTCCAATATGATAATTTCGTATGTAACTTAGGTGAGAATGCCAAAGAAAATTGGATATTATTAGATCAAGCTAAATCAAATCATTATTTTTTTCATTTATCTTCCTTCTCATCTGGTTATGTAATATTAGAAACTAACTTTCAAACCCCTTCTTTGGAAATGATAACCATAGCGGCACAACTCTGCAAAATTAACACCAAATATCGCAATTATAAAAATATCAAAGTAGACTACTGTCTTTGTAGTAATGTAACTAAGGGAGATGTGATTGGGGAAGTTAATTTTAACAGTAATCGTCAAGTTAAACAAATCAAAGTATAGAATACTAATTAGTATAGATACGTATTTCTACTGAACTTTTTCCTCATCTTATCGAAAGTTTCCTTGAAACAATTTCTATTAAATATCAGTACAAAAAGCATAAAAAGTAGTAACAAAAATAATAGAATTCCCACTAAATAACTACCTGAGGAAACCTTTTCATATTCACACGAATCCCCCAAGAATTTATTACGTTTTACATTCTCATCCTTATTGAATTTACAAGCCAAAACAATTTTGCTATCATCTGTACACTTACCCAAAGTAGTTTGAATCCTCGTGGCGGCTATTTGAGACATTTCCTCGTTTTCTCCCTCACCTATCCACACAAACTCGTTAGACCAAAAACCATTATAGGCCGAACAATAATATTGAATCATGTCAAATCCCTGTTCCCTAGCCAAATCATAGTTCCAATTGTCTATAATCGGACAATTAGCAATCCATTCTATTCCCATACGGGATGGATCATTATTATCAGCTACATTTGTTAACAAATCATTTAACGTGGAAATACCAAAAGTATCGGCAATGTAATCTTTTTCATCTCTATACGTTGTAGTACCACTCCAACCATTCCAAGAAAAAGTATCTCCGTATTTATCAACTATTGCTTGCACTGGGTTACCTTCTCCTTTGTTCTTAAGAAGAGTTATTAACGAGGAAACTTTGTTACGGGTAACAAGGACCCTCTGGGGGTCTCCTATTTCAAAAAACATTCCGGATCCCGGATTAACAGTGAACCAAGTTCCCTTTGTGATATCACCCACTTTATGATTTACCTCGACATAACGTTCTTTGCCTAGATCAATTCCTTTTATGTTCCTACCCAACTGTAGGGGGTCAAATGGATTTTTCCATATCAATGGGTAGGGTCCCCACGACATCCAACTCAGTTGGTTATATGAAATATCACCAAGTGGTACAGAATTATTAGGATTATCATAATCCCAGGCCCAATTCATAAAAGGGAAAAAACTCCATTCATCGTATAAATCTGAAAAATTTGGTAGTAAATAGACTATATACAATTGGTCTATTTTAGTGGGTATGGGTAATAAATTGTCTTTATTTGGATAAATAAAATCAAGGTATGTCTTAGGTATGTCTACCATTTTATTATTCTATAATAATAAAATAATTAGGTACAATTTTTGGTAAAAATATGATCAACATCTTTATGTCCTTCGAATTTATAGCCACGATTTTTCATTAATTTTTCCATTTTTCTCTCCTTATTTTTGTCGTTATTTGTCTCAATAGTAGAATATCTAATACAATACTTATCAAAAGGAAAACTTTCAAGCACGCTCATTTCTGCCCCCTCTACATCAAGACTCATGTAATCTATAATGGAGGGTATATTAGCTTCCCCTAATACATCCTCGGGAGTGCGAACTTGTACTTTCTTTGTTTTAAAATTGTTAACGGTATCTTTCCACATTTTATTATGAGTGTTAGATGTAGCAAATTCGGCTAATCCATTTAAACCATCTTTGTCGCCATTCGCGTCGTATTTAAAATCTGCATATCCTGGTTTTGATCCCAAAGCAACGTGGAATTTTTGACATGTCCTATTTTCCATATTTTTCATCATGGGGTCAATACATACACCCTTCCAACCATAATCTTGGTCCATTAATACTGTGTTATTACTATTTTCACCGTCATGAACACCTATTTCTAGATAGACGCCGTTGTTTTTATGATTTAAGTGATTCAAAGCCCATAAATCTTGTCCAAACTGAGCCCTAGATTCGGGGTTTTTTTTATTTGGTGATTTAGAGTATTTTTCTTTAATATTATTAGATTTCCATGGGAAATCACGGTAACGTGTGTTAAAAATAATTTTGCCGGTATCATTTCTAATATCGCATTTAAGATTGTATCTGTCACAATCATCTCCACAGTCTTCGGTACAATGTTCCTGTAATAGGGTACATGTCCACCCGTTAGATTGTTGATTGTTACCAACTTTTAGTGGCGCTGGACACATTTTTTGTAAAATATTGAATAAATTTTCGATATATAGGTCATATCTTGATGGTGGGTTATTTTTGTATATGAACTTGATTGCTTCACCAATGACAGGGTTAAATGGCGGAGTAATAATAATACCATTGTAAAGTTTAGTTCCAGTCCTATCAATTACAGTATACCATTGTTTGGGTTTATTAAAGTTGTAATATTTCAATATGGGTACTTGAAAGTCTGTCTTGATATCAAAATAACAACCTCCATTCACATATAGATTGCAATATCTCCAAAAATCAGCCTTGTGGGCGCCAAGCTCAAATGATTTGAACATATCAACTGACTCTTTCCCAAAAAATCCCAATAAAAAATCTTCACATTGTTTATCATCATTTATTTGCACGTCTAATTTGTCACAGTACTTTTTAATGTTACTCATTACGTACTTTGGGATGTCCATAAGATTATGGTATGTAAAATAGGCTATTTTGGGAATTTCGGATGCGTTTAGCATGGGTTTAACTAATGGTTCAAGTTGCATGGAATAATGTTGGGAGTTTTTGTTATCCCATTCGGAATAAGTGCAAAAGTATTCTAAAATTGTATTCATTTTTTCATAGATTAAAACTGTATTTTTATGAGTTGAATTCATTATGGCTATAGTTAAGGCAATCGGTCCGGTTGTTGTTAGTACTTTATTTTTAGCAGGTGTTGCGTCGGCTACATCGTCGGCTAAAATTTCTAAATTGAGATAAGGTTTTTCATATAAGTCGTATATATTTTGCACCACTCTTTCTATTATATCTAGTAAAATTGGTGCTCGGGGTCTAGCATAAATATACCAGTTTTGATATTCACCAGAACCAGGGAATAAGTGTGATTGTGCGGGTAATGGAGAATCTTCCTTAATACTCCAAGAAGACGTTATCATATCTTTACCTTTTGGTATGGGTGGAATGCCGCTGGTAAATACACAACTTTTCATATCTAGATAGAGTCCACCATAACGATATATAATTAAATAACGAAAAAGATCGGCCCTAGCAGCACCATATTTTGGATTTAACATAAGATAAGCCTTTGTAACTCTATGATTCTTACCCAAGAAATTCTCATCGTTTAGCATTTCTTCTATTTTTTTGTCATCGTATATAATTTGTTTCCATTCGTTTCCTAATACTTCTTGGGTGCGTTCTATAGCATCTAGGGATGCAGGTCTACCACCACATGGTTGTGTTGCATCTTTAGAACACCATGTTCTAAATACTATTTTGGGAGGGGGTTCATTGGAATTGTATGGCGGAACTTTGATGTTTAATTTTTCGACTTTACTACTTAGAATACTTCTATATAGTAATTGATAATCTTGTGGTATGGACGGATCTTTTACAAGTAATTTAGAGGTTTCCTGTACGTAAGTTTCAAATTTGTAAGATACTAATTTCCATATTAGAAAAACAAATAGAAGTACTCCTAATAAAATAAAAATTATCCTCCAAAATTTTTGACTTTGAGCTTTCATAATTATTTATAGTAAGTAAATAAAATCATATTAAATTATTAACTAGAATAAATAAATGGGTAACAAAAAAGATATAATAGAAGAATTTACCATCTTATCGCAATATCGTAAATTACAGGGTGACCATTGGAGTCATCAGGCATACGACAATGTAATATCAGCCCTCAAAAGATTACCAATTGATGATATAACAAATATTAAACAAGTAAAAGATGTTTCAGGTATAGGTCTAAAATCTGTTAGTAAAATAAATGAATATTTGCAAACCGGTTCTATTAAAGCAGTCGATGAAGCAAGATATGAAATGTCTAAGGATCATGAAACCATTAATGCACTTAAGAAACAACAAATCGTAGATAATTTATCTAGTGTATTGGGGGCGGGGCCCATCACGGCAGATAAATGGTGGAATAAGGGAATTAAATCTATCAAAGATTTAACTAACCATCCCGAATTATTAACTCATCAACAAAAAATAGGGGTAAAATATTACAAGGATTTACATAAAAGAATACCAAGAGATTATATTGATACTTTTGGTTTAATGGTTGAATATGTTTTGGCTAAGAAATTTGGTATTCAATCTTTCAATATGGAGATTGCTGGTTCTTACAGGCGGAAGGCATCATCATCCGGGGATATTGATATTTTAGTTACTAGTAAAACTCTAAAACTCAAAAATATAGTAAATGAATTAATAAGGACAAAAATAATAACAGATGTTATAAGTATGAAAGATGAAAAATTTATGGGTATAGCTCATTGCCCCAACGGCCAATGGTACCATTTCCATTTAGATATCGTATTTGTAGAACCACTGTCATGGGGTGCGGCACTCTTATATTTTACTGGAAGCAAGGGGTTCAATATTTTAATACGACAAAAAGCGAAGAATGATTTTAACTATACATTAAATCAGAGAGGGTTATACGATGAAAATAATGAACCCATACCTGTTTTTACTGAAAAAGATATATTAGAAGAAATTGGAATGGAATATATCGATCCAGAAAATAGATAAAAAATATCATAGTATATAATAAATGTCTCGATCACCTAATGAAAATAAAATATTAGATACAATTGTTTCATATGATTATGCTAAATTATTTAACAATAAAAACACAAAAGTTATGCTTAAAAAAGACCCAATTTTGGGAGTACAACTAATATGCACTAAACCTATCAAGAAGAAAGAAATTATAGCATATTATAAGTTCAAAGTATTCAATAACAAAAATGATGATTATGTAGGTTACAACAACTACATGTATACCATGACAGTTGAAACTAAAAAAGGTAACCCAAGTAAGACTCTCATCGGAGATCTATACCCTGGAAGTTTAGAAATGCCAACTGACAAAACTAACATCACATATTACGCCTTCTTCTCAAACGAACCAACCACAAAACAAAAGGAAAATTGCTATCTAGATCCAGAATCTAAACTAAATTTTAAAAATCGTTCAACAATCAAGGCTGGGGAAACCATGACCTATAGTTTGAGAGCCATGCATGAGATTAAACCTGGGCAGTCTATCGTTTGGTGTTATGGACCAGAATACGAACGTCATTACACGCCCCACAGTGATTGTTTATAAGAATAATTAAGAAATGTTACATGAATCTTCTATCATGGCTAAAAATCCTATACAATCTTTACATCTGTAGTAATTAGAACAGGTGGGATTTGCCGTACTCAATCTTTGAAAAGGTTTACCACATCTACGGCAAATTGCCTCCGGCTCAATAATTATTAATGATTCGTCCAAATTGATTTCAACCAGTGTGGCATTTGGGATATCCTCTGTCTCCATTTATTATTTAACAATATTGTTATATTAAATATAACAATATTAACTTTTGCACTAAAATGATGGAGGAGTTATCTTAATGCTACTAAGTTGATCAATAATGGGTCCATACAAGCTTTTCAAGTTATTTTTACTAGCAGGGCTCCATGTATTTCCACTCAGTGGAGCCCTGTTTAATACCGTATAATTTGACTTGTTCTTACCCTTTTCTTTACAATTACAGATATATAAAATACACAGTCTTGTGGCAATATACATCGTTCCCAATATTAATAAAACAATAAATACTAACATAGTGTATTTGAGTATTTTATTTGTGTTAGATTTAGTTACATTGGTGTCTAGATCTTCCAATAGTAAATTAGAGTTATTTCTAGTTTGTACAATATCTTCATCTTGATCATCTTCAAGCACATCATCTTCAGGATTACAGCTTTCAACGTCAGCTAACCATTCACATGTAGTATCTGAATTGCAAGAATCCTCATCATATAGCGGAAAATCTCCTAAATTAATACCTGGTGGTGGAGAATCACTACTATTTAAAAAATTACCAAAACAGTCTCCGTATTTTCCTTTTTCTGACGCATTTTCGCGGCAACATACACCCATTTAGTATTTACTAAGAAAATTAATTAAATTTAGCTACATTTTGAAAGTTTCCAGGGGATCCCCCTCAAACCATCCGTCCTTGCCATCAGTTAAACATGCTGGCATTTTCGAGTAAAAATTTTTTGCCTGTTCCCCGGTCCATCTTGGTTTTCCGTTATGTTCATTGACTTTGTTATGTGCTTGTACCAAAAATTCGCTTAAGGTATACCTACTACTACAGGCATTGTGCATGTTTTTCATTCGTTGTTTTTGATTCTCAGGATTACTTTTAGCTTCCATAGTATCCTCCTCCTCGTCATAAAGTTCTGTTTTTAACAGATGAGAACCACAATAGGGACATGGTAACATAAAAGGTAATCCTGCTAAGAATTTTTTGCATCCTTGTTTATGATATTTATTTGGATTGACAGGATAATTTTGAGCCATAATGTGTAATCCTGGCCAAACTATTGGACCAAATATTCGAGGTTCTGCTGTTTCTACCAATTTTGGATCAGAACCATCGTCGCATTTTTTACCTATTAAATCCCATCCGATTTGATTATTAGATCCTGATTTAATCTTGTAGGGTCTGTCATTAGATAACTTAAGATTTGCTTTATATATCTCATCATCCTTGGGTGTTGACTTGGGTGTTGACTTGGGTGTTGGTTTGGGTTTTGAAGACTTTATAAAGCATATAATACTTAATACTAGTATTATTAAAATTATAAATAGTTTCAAATTATTCATTTATTATTAAATATTTTTTTAGATAAAAACTTAAAGAACTAGTTTTCATTATCATAAATAATGAAACGTATTATATCTAACGTATCGTCTTGTACTCGTTCAAAAAGACCGCGTTTAGAACCTCCCTTATCTTTTATAACCCGTCCCATTTCTCAAATAGTAGTATCCGCCAGTCACGTCTACAATTATATGATAAATGACCCCCTAATTGATTGGTTACGACTTAAAAGCAGAACTGGAACAAGATTATCTCCAGTTTACTTCCGGTCTAGTGGTGGATTTACCGAGTTTATTCAAGCAAAGGGTATAGAATTTGAAGATAAATTAATTAAATATATAAATGATCATAAAATAGACGTAGAAACAGTTGGTGATTATATAACAGACGAAACATGTAACAAAACAATAAAATTAATGAAACAAGGAGTCCCGGTGTTGCATTCTGCTCCAGTTAAGAACCCCCGTAATAACACACAAGGAATAATAGACCTTTTGGTTCGGAGTGATTGTATGAAGTTTTTAGTGGAAGAAGCACCTTTAAATCAGGAAGAGGAAAAGATAGCCGCCCCAAATCTTAATGGACGTTATCACTATGTTGTAATTGATATTAAATTTTCCACCCTCCCTCTTCGTTCTGATGGTAAACATTTGTTAAATTCTGGAGGTTATCCTGCTTATAAAGCCCAAACATACATATACACCCAAGCAGTAGGTCATATACAAGGATATACCGCTCCCTATTCATTTATTATGGGTAGGAGATGGAATTATGTTAAGAAAGATATTAAATATCACAATTATAGTTGTTTAAATAGACTTGGTAAAATTGATTACAACAATATAGATCAGGAATATAAAGAACTAACTAAAAAAGCGATACAATGGGTTAGGGACGTTAAAAATAATGGTTCCGAATGGAGCGTTAATCCACCTTCCCGCAACGAACTGTATCCCAACATGTGTGTAGATTCTGGTGTTTGGAATACAGAAAAACAAAAAATAGCAGATAATATTGGGGAAATAACATCTATTTGGAATATTGGTATTAAACATCGTAATAAAGCATTATTAAAGGATATTACTAGTTGGAGGGATCGTCGTTGCACAACAGAGAATCTGGAAATTAATGGAGTAAGAACTAACATAATCGACCGTATTATGGATATAAACCGTCAGAGTAAAGAGAAAATATGGCCCCAATTAATTAAAAAGAATACAAACGATTGGAAAAACTCAAGTAATGAAGTTTTTGTAGATTTTGAAACCCTAGCAGATATTTTTTCTGATTTTAATAATTTACCTAATCAAGATTCTACAGATATTATTTTTATGATTGGGGTGGGTTGGGAAGAAAATGGTAAATGGTGTTACATAAATTACATCTGTAATACGGCCACATATTCGGAAGAGTATCGTATTATGGATGAATTTATGCAATTTCTAAAGAAACGGGGAAATCCCAAGGTTAATTTTTGGTGTGCAGAAGATCGTTTCTGGAATATCGCAGAAAGCAGACAATTTGACATAGCCTGTAAGAACCAAAATACTGAACGTAAAGACAATATATCTAATAATTGGAAGATTGAAAAGTGGTGTGATCTATATCAGGTATTTCAATCTGAACCAATTGTTGTTAAGGACTGTTTCAAATTCAGTCTTAAACATATTGCAACGGCAATGAAGAAACATGGTATGATTTCTGTATCCCTAGATACGATCTGCACTTCTGGTCTTAGTGCAATGATAAAGGCTTCAAAATGTTATGAAGTTAGCGAAGATCCCGCTAACTGTGGTACAATGAGAGATATTTCTAAATACAATGAATTTGATTGTAAAGTATTATGGGAAATTGTTACATATTTAAGAAATAATCATTGTTAATTTTAATTTAATTCTTATTATTATAATAAATGAGTCGAAGATATAATTATAAAGATAGTGGTCAACTAATTTTACGTAGTCAGTCAGGATCTGAGCAGGCCTGTGACGCTGAAGGAAGACAAAAATTACCTTTGGGTTATGACTGTGAAGATACATTATTTTCCGTAGGTTACGACGAGCCTACTAAGGCACAGAGAGAAGCGACCGCTAGGGACACGATGAAGGGGTATTATTATTCTAATTGGTTTGGAGGGGGTTCAATATGTGATGGTGGTTTTACGAGACCAAAATGTGATCATGAAGATCCTCACTACTGTGACAGACACAATATTCCTTTTAGTTTTGGTGTAAAAGCAGGAACAAAATGTTCAACCTAAAATTTTTAAACTTTTTAGTTTAAAAATGATACCCGCGGCGGGACTCGAACCCGCAACCTCAAGATTAGAAGTCTTACGCGCTATCCAATTGCGCCACGCGGGCTGTTATATTAAACATACATTCTTTTAAGTCGACGAATTTTTAGCCATACCTATTAGAGCACAGGCCATTCTACCCCCAGCATTACCAGTCGTGAGACTACCCTCATGTACTTTTGGATCTATTATTTCTCCGTTTGGCCCCAAACCTCCTTTACCAAGATCATCGATGCCATCGTGGATTACAACACTTTTACCTATAATAGAATTAGTGACATTACCAAATAATTGAATTCTTGTATCATTATAGGAATATTTAAATTCTCCATTATCATCAGGAAAAATATTATTAATTAGATCTCCAGCATGGGATTCCTCGTGAGTCAAACTACCATCTAAATTCAAATATTGACCATGATTATGCCCAGTTGGGTTCCAATGTCCTCCCAGGGATTTACATCCCTGGTGTATATCTCCTAATTCGTGTATATGTATAGCACGAGTTTTATACGGTGTTAAACCTGATAAATCAATATTAACCCTAACAGGTGAACAGACAGTTTCTTGTTGAAAAGTAACTTTACCATGAACTCCCGTAGGTTTAATTCCTATTGAACTTAATTTAGGATTGTTAAGTTCAGGGTCAAACCATGCTATTGCATTAATTGGATCTTTATTTTGGAAATTGCTCATTTTTATATAGAGTTAATATTTTTAAATATTAACTACGCTAGAATTCACGAACTAACTTCGATTTTACATTTAATACACATGGCATTCAATTCTTGTGTAACCAACTTACTAACATATGGTATATTGACTTTGACTATATTATCAGAATTACAACCCTTGCAAAAAACAGGTGTAGTCGCGAAATTACCACAATCATTACAAATACTTGTGGTATACCGATCAGATTCCTCGTACAATCTTTCCCGTAAAAATTTAGAAGAACCATGACTAATCATACAATCCCTCTCCATTTCTCCAAATCTCAAACCACCTTCACGACTCCTACCTTCTAATGGCTGCCTAGTCAGACTTGCATTCGGCCCTTGGGATCTTGCATGTATTTTATCACTAACTAAATGTTTCAAACGTTGATAATATACTGGACCAATAAATGCTGCTCCCATTATTTGACCTGTCATTCCATTACACAATATCTCTTTACCGGTCCGTTCAAAATCATTCATCCCTAATCTATTACATAATTCATCAGCAATATTAACACTTGATTTTGTAAACGGCGTTGCATCCCCAAATGTACCCTCTATACAACACGATTTACCCAACACACTCTCCATCAATTGATTAATTGTCATTCTGCTAGGTATGCAATGAGGGTTGATGATAATATCTGGAACAACTCCATTTTCTGTAAACGGCATATCTTCTTGTCTATACACCATACCACATGTACCTTTTTGCGCAGCCCTAGAAGCGAATTTATCACCCACTTCCGGGATTCTGATTGTTCTTATTACTATTTTAACCAATTTATAACCATTAGGTGTTATCGATGTAAAAATACGATCAATATAACCTTCCTCACCCTTCTTAATTACTAAACTGGCATCGCTAATCTCCTCCGGTCCCGATTTACTACTTTGTATCAAGGTCTTTCCGATAATAATATCACCCAATTCTACATAGATGGAACCACCCCCGCAAGTCTTACCATTTTCATCTGTATATACCGGATGACGTAATCTTACAATTCCATCTTTATCCAACAAACTATAATTGCAATCTTTGCGTTGCTTGTCTAATGGGGGAATCCCAATACGTTCAGTCGTATATGTACCCTGCTTTTTCTCCTCCTCCGTATGAGTTCGATATGTATGGGCCCAAAATAATCCTCGTTGTATTGCACTGTGATTTATAATCACCGAATCTTCTTGATTAAAACCAGTATAACAACATATAGCCACAATACAATTTATACCCGATGGCATTTCACTAAAACCCATCATATCAGCCGCCTTTGTACTTACCAATGGTTTTTGCGGATATGTTAGTACATGTGTAACTGTATCAGCCCGAACCAAATGGGACATGGCAAATATACTCATCGCCTGCTTTCCCATAGCTGCCTGATAACAGTTGCGGGGCGAATTATGCACACAGAATGTGTCACCACATAAAAAACTCTGATTTGCCGATACCGTAGTAATATCCGATATAATAGTTTCTGTACTCTCTTTTTTACTTTCTAGTGGAAGAAAGATCGTCGTACTAGCATATTTAATCTTAGATCTCCATTCTTTCACAGTTAACAACCCTTTCGGGAGACCTACTTTAACACCTGTAAGTTTTAACAAATTATAGACAACTTTAGTATTTATACCAAGTTTTTCAGCAATTTGACTACGTGGAAGATGCTTCATTGACTTTATAGAATCAATCAACTCTTTTCTTTCTTGAAATTGTTTCTCGATATATTTAATATATTCTACCAGAATACCACTTTCTATATTTTTATGCACATCGTATCTGTAACCTATTAAATCGTAATACTTGATCAGATTAGTTCTTTCTGATGATATATAATATGATACTGTTACCATATTTTCATATTTCTTATTTTTTACCTCTGTAACATCACCAACTTTAATATCAAAATACCTAAACAGGTTCACAATTCCTGTCATATAATCTATCACACTATTCTTATACAGCGTATTTATATTTTTTGAGGTTGTAGATATATGTATATGTATTTGTTTGTCCGAACCAGACTTAATTTTTGATCCGTCCCCACCTTGAAATCCTCCTAAAAATTCTCTTTTAACCATATCAGATCCTTCTTCTATCCACCAAGGCAACGGATTATATTGCTGCTGTGACTTTTTACCAAATAAACAGCCAAGAGCAACAAACATAGCCGGGAAAGATCCAGAATACTCTACACGATATGTTGAACCAAATCCTTCTTTAGATGTGTACCTAGCCTGTTTGTATTTAAATCCTAGTCTAGAAACATCTTCAGCGAATAACTTTACACTGTGTTCATGTCCAAAGTCTCCAGCTAATCGTACAATACCTTTCTCTGATATTCCAATCCAACAATCCGTAGATATGAATCCCATTAATCTAGAAATAATATACAAATTTGGGTTAGTAGTTTTTAGAGGTAATAAACCTGACAACTCCTTAGAATATCTTTTCACTAATTTCGATTTAATACCTGCACGAATACAATTTTCTGTGAATTCCTTCTCTGTCAGGATACATTCTTCCTTCGACACCTTAGAAGATACAGGTTTTGGTTCTGTCGAAACACCTACAAGTGTTTCTCCGCAAGTCATATGCTCTATTCTACACCAACCTTCCGAAGTCATGAATCGATGATCGTAAGTTGCTGTGATTTTCCTACCGCTTATTGTTGTAAGTTCAAACAGTTGTTTATCTGTTTTGTTTGTATATACATGAGATACTTTAGTGATACTTTGTTGCTGTGTTTCAGGATCAAATGTAATAACTTCATCATCAACTCTAACATCACATATTTTCTTAACACTGCCATCTGCCATATATACAGGCTCTTGATTATATATACACTGGGAATGATCTGGGAACGGAATAATTGACGCCATTACACCAAGCATCATTGCTGGTGCTATTTCACAATAATCATTCTGATATTTAGATAACTCCTCTGGACTAAACGCAACAACTGCCGTGCTAATTTCATTATTATCAACATATTTGATCAATTTCTTCTCTACTAATTCATCCCAGACAATTCCATCTTCTGGTGTAATTTCTAATTTATCATCTTTTACAGTAAAAACAGGTCTCAAAAGTCTCCCCTCATCTCCATAAATATTTATTTCTTGATCAACATTATCATAATTCACAGATACATCGTAAGGTAATATTTTGATGTCTCGAAAATCTTTTACCTCATCAATAAAATCATACGGATTATGTGTTACACCAATAAAAGAACCATTCACAAATATCTTGGTAACTTCATCAATACTATCCACTTCTTCAAGTAAAGTAATATTCTCACATGTTTCCATCACTTCCTTAATCAAAACAGTAGGAAATTTCTCCGATATCTTTGTTAACAAAGATAAATTCAATACTATACCAACCGGCTGACCTTCCGGCGTCTCCGATGGACATAAAAACATAATTTGAGACGGATGAATCTGTCGAATCTTTGTATTTTTAGACTCCTTACCTATTGAAATACATACACGTCTTAAATTTGATAATGTAGCACCATAAGATAATCTTGATAATACCTGTGATACACCCGTTCGTATATAACTATTCTTCGGAACTCCCCAATTACCTGTACTAAAACAATGCCTCAAACCATTAGTAATAATAGGTAATCTAGAAATAACACTCATAGCATCCGGAGACTGCTTCTTCTTTTCAATACTTGTTACTATTGCCAAACAATACTTCTTAAATAACTGCCTCACCAACTCATAACATAATGTACCAGAACATTCCACTCTCTTATTTATATAATCATCCCTATCATCATCCTTACGATAACCAAAATATGTAGACAGCAACTTATTAATAATATGCCCCAAAAAATACGCGATCTCTTTGTTCTTAACTGTAACACCCATGTGAGGGAACAGCTCATTCTCAACTACTTGTAGTGCATAATCAGCATGCTCAGACTCCTTCAATGTATGCATGGAATGTTGCCCAATAAATTTGAGCGCATTATGTTTAGTACTTTTATTCTTATAATCATTCTGCTCCTCGCTAGATAAATTTCGCCATTGCTTCTGTATTTCGGTGGGGGAATATTTTTCCTTATTACTTTCGTTATAAAATGAAAAACCATCCGTTTGATCAACACAAAAAAACGAATCACGATTAATCAACTTAATAATCTTATCCATTTTATTAGTATTAATACCAATCAGTTTTAACACATCATCATCTTGTAAATATCCAAGTCCCTTGAATACCACACCTACAGGGATATTTTCCTTTATGTAAGGCAGAGAAAATACAATGGTTCTATCATCAGAACCTATCATCGCTTTCAATAACGCCGAATGCCCAGTCTCCTCAGACATACTTCTAATCTCGGCTACATACTTAAACTTATCTCCTTGTTTTTGCTCAAACACTTTTGGTATGTTATAAACAAAACGTAACTGAGGTATCAAAACCCTCTCCTTACCCTTAATAATAAAATACCCTCCCTCATCCTTGTCACATTCTAACGCCTTAATACGTTCGCTAGCGGTCATACCCGTTAGATAACACTTACTACTACGCAACATGATTGGTACACGTCCAATAACCACCCGCAGATTAGTTTCAACTTCTGGTTCCATACCATCTTGTTCCAAAACAGTTGTTACCGTAACGTAAATGGGAGAATCGTATGTTAAATCTCTTTGACGAGCTTCAGACGGGTAAAAAACATGAATTGACCTATCTTCCTCTATCAAGATCGGGGAGGGAACATATATATCACTAAAGGATATCGTATATTTGTCATACGATTCACTAGATTTCTCTTCCTTTTGTTTAGTAGTAATTACTATAGGAGGTTCTTCCGTAAAAATTTGACTCAACCTATTATTAATAAAATTATTAAACGACTCCGTCTGATGTTGAACAAATCCAACATTCTCAAAATTATTACGTAAAATATCCCAACAGCGTTCTTCTGTCACCATTTCTACTTTTTTAGAGCTAACTGCATTTAAATTTCAAATTTATTATAACACTTATAATAAATGCCTTTCGTTAATTCACGACAACGTGCTGCTTGTTACGCACAAGCGCGTGCTGCTAGAAAGCGAGGAGAATCCCCCAAATGGGACTGTAAAAAATGGGACAGACATAAAACACCACGGAAGAAGTCAGTTAGAAAATCCCGCAAACCCATCCGTAGGAGATCTAAAAGTGTTAAGAGAAAATCCCGCAAACCCATCCGTAGGAGATCTAAAAGTGTTAAGAGAAAATC
>MDTC01093995.1_pt1 | contig 23702 bp, 24 predicted proteins | sample 811181 | NCBI WGS metagenome assembly MDTC01 (sample SAMN05326644, study PRJNA326480) | marine metagenome | isolation source: seawater | place: Pacific Ocean: North | collected 2011 | reverse complement strand
GATGAAGATTTTAATTATGGGCTTATCAGGAAGCGGTAAAACCTTCTTATCTAAGCTTTTACAAAAAGAATTATCTTGTGCTTGGTACAATGCTGATAATCTAAGAGACATGGCAAATGATTGGGATTTTTCAAACGAAGGGAGAATGAGACAAAGTTTAAGAATGAAAGCACTGGCTGATTTTGAAAAAGAAAATGGAAGACTAGTTATTTGTGATTTCATTTGTCCTACGAAAGAGGCAAGAGAAATATTTGATGCTGACTTTTGTATTTGGATGGACACAATCAAAGAAAGTAATTACAAAGATACAGATAAAATATTTGAGGAGCCTAAAAAATTTAACCTAAAGATTTCAAGCTGGGATCAATATAGTCCTTCACAAGTGGCAAGTATAATAAGAAATGTTTGATCCAAAAAAACCCACAGTTCTCCTCTTAGGAAGATGGCAGCCATGGCACGATGGACACTTGGCTTTGTTTAAAAGGGCTTTTGCTAAGAGTGGTCAAGTAGTTATACAAGTTCGAGATGTGGAAGGCTCCTCTGGAGGAGTAGATCAAGATGATAACCCCTTTTCTTTTGAAGAAATATCAAAAGATATTACTGAGAAGCTTTTTTTGTCAGGCTATAAAATTAATGAAGATTTTATTATTCAATTAGTGCCCAACATTACTAACATAACCTATGGAAGGGGAGTCGGTTATAAAATAGAAGAAGAGTCTTTTAGTTCAGATATTGAATCTATAAGCGCAACAAAGATTAGAAAAGACTTAAGAGATTTAGGTAAAATTAAATAAATGGCTGGGTGGCAGAGTGGTCATGCAGCGGACTGCAAATCCGTTTACGCCGGTTCGATTCCGGCCTCAGCCTCCAATATTTGAGCAAATATGTAATACAAATATCTGAATTAATTGAATATAATTATGAAAAGTGTTGAGTTAGAATTAATTTCAGAGGACAACTAATAATAAAGTTAATGCCCAGGTGGTGGAATTGGTAGACACAAGGGATTTAAAATCCCTCGAAGGCAACTTCGTGCCGGTTCAAGTCCGGCTCTGGGCACCACGTTTAAAAAATATTAAACTATTTTTATTTGCATAGATATAATATGATTATGTTATTCAAATACACCTATATTTCCTAGGACATCATGAGTAGCTTTTATATTGGCGAAAGACTTGTTGGAGATGATCATCCACCTTTAGTGATTGCAGAAATAGGTATCAACCATAATGGGTCGCTTGAGGAGGCTATTAAACTTGCTGATTCAGCAATTGATTCAGGAGTAGAGATAATTAAGCATCAAACCCATATTATTGATGATGAGATGAGTAAAGATGCAAAAAATGTTATTCCTGGGAACTCTGATAAATCAATCTACGAAATTATGAGTGAATGCGCATTAAGTGAGGATGAGGAGAGGCAATTAAAGGATTATATAGAACATAGAGGAAAAATTTTTATAAGTACTCCATTTTCTAGAGCGGCTGCAGATAGACTTTTCAATATGAATGTCCCTGCTTTTAAGATTGGATCAGGAGAATGTAACAATTATCCCCTATTGGAGCATATTGCTAACTTTGGAAAGCCAATAATTTTGAGCACAGGGATGAATGATATTAAAAGCGTCTCAAAATCAGTAAAAATTTTTGAATCAAAAAATATTCCATATGCTTTAATGCACACAACTAATATATATCCCACTGCAAATAATTTAGTTAGGCTTGGAGCAATGGAAGAGCTTAAAGAAAATTTCCCTCGTGCTGTTGTCGGCTTATCAGATCATACATTAACAAATCATGCATGCTTTGGAGCAGTTGCTCTTGGTGCAAGTATTTTAGAGCGACATTTTACAGATACTATGAGCAGGCCCGGACCAGATATTATTTGTTCTATGGATCCTAAAGCAACAAAAGAGCTTTTAGACGGTGTGAATATCTTATTTGAACAAAGAGGAGGCACAAAAGGGGCGCTTAAGGAGGAGCAAGCTACAATTGACTTTGCTTTTTCTACTGTTGTTGCAACTGAGGAAATAAAGGAAGGTGATATTTTTACAAAAGAAAATATTTGGGTTAAGCGGCCAGGAACTGGAGACATAAAAGCAGAATTCTTTAATGATATTTTAGGAAAAAGAAGTATGTCTAATATTCCAACTGATCATCATTTGTCGTGGGAAGATGTTCAAAAATAAAAAAAAAATTGTTTTTTTGACAGGCACTAGAGCTGATTTTGGAAAGTTAAAATCTCTCATTAAAATTTCAACAGAATCTGACTTCCTTGAAGTATTCATTTTCGTAACAGGAATGCACCTTGAAAAAAAGTTTGGATACACAATTGATGAGGTAAGAAAAGAGGGTTATAAAAATATTTTTTCATTCAAAAATAAAAGATCTACGGATGGAATGGATGTATGTCTTTCCAATACTATAAAAGGATTTTCATGTTACTTAAATAAAATTAAGCCTGATCTAATCATTGTTCATGGTGATAGGGTAGAGGCGCTTGCTGGTGCTATCACAGGGAGCTTAAATAATATTTTAGTAGCTCACATTGAAGGTGGAGAAGTCTCTGGAACAATAGATGAGCTTATCAGACATGCTGTAACAAAAATGTCTCATATTCATTTCGCAGCTAATAAACAGTCAGCTAAAAGGTTAATTCAGCTTGGCGAGCTTGATTCATCAATTCATATCATAGGGTCTCCTGATCTTGACCTTATGAATCCGAAAAGAATACCAAGTTTATCATTGGTTAAGAATCATTACGGGATAGATTATCAAGATTATGCCATTGCTATGTTTCATCCTGTTACCACAGAGCTTGATGAGGCCACTAAAAATATTAAAAGTTTTGTTAATGCTCTTATTGAAAGTAAAAAGAATTATGTTTTGATTTATCCAAATAATGACCTTGGTAGTCAAATAATTATAGATGAGTATAAGAGACTAAAAACTAATAAGAATTTTAAGATTTATCCCTCATTAAGATTTGAATACTTTTTAACTCTTCTATTTAATTGCAATTTTATTATAGGTAACTCAAGTGCTGGGATAAGGGAAGCACCATTTTATAAAAGAATGTCGATTGATGTTGGTACGCGTCAGCAAAATAGATACTCAGGAGACACAATTATCCATACCGACAATAAAAAGTCGCATATTATAAACGCAATAAATAGTCTTAATGATAGACAAAAGAATAAACATCATAAGCAAGAATCATATTTTGGCTCAGGCAATAGCGATAAAAAATTTATTAAAATTCTTAAAAAAGAATCTTTTTGGTCGACAAATAAGCAAAAGCAATTTCAAGATATGCTTAAAAAATGAAGAAAAGACTTACAGCATCTAAAAATGCACTGATGATTAATATGCCGGCTATAATAAAATATGTCTAAATTTTTCTCAATAATCCCAGCAAGAATTGGCTCCAAAGGATTACCTGAAAAAAATCTTTATATATTGAATAATAAACCACTCATTCAGTGGACGCTTGAAGCAAGTTTTAAGAGTAAACACATTTCCGAAACAATCGTATCATCCGATAGCGATGAAATTCTTGGATTAAATAAATTCTTTGATTTTTACCCACATAAAAGGAATCAGGAGTTATCTAATGATTTAGCAAGAACCGAGGATGTCATTTTAAATATATTTAATGAAATTAATTATCTTTCTGATAAATATGAATATTTTGTTTTACTCCAACCTACATCTCCTCTAAGAACCTTTGAGCATATTAATGAAGCTTGTAGGAAAATCATATATACAGCAGCTGATACTCTTCTTTCAGTGAAGAAAGCTCCTAGAGAGGCTCTTAAAATCCTGATAGAGAATGATGAGGGAAGATTAAAACCAGCCTTTAATGATGACTTTCCTTTTATGCCAAGGCAGAAACTGCCAAATACCTTTAAACCAAATGGAGCAATTTATATTGCAAAGATCTCTACCTTTATCAAAAACAAAACTCTATTATCTGAAAATAACTCTTTTGTCATAATGGACGAATTCTCAAGCATTGATATAGATACAAAAGAAGATATCTTAAAAGCTAATTCAATTATGAAAAAAAATGATAAAAAAAATTCATAACTTATCAAATAAAAAAGTAGATTTTCTCTTTGTTTCATATGGGGGCGGGCACTTAAAAGCATTACTTCCTATTGCAGACAAGTTAATAAGAGATGGCTATGAAATTTATTATTTTGCTTTAACAGCTGCAATTTCAGAAATAGAAAAGACAAATATACCTTTTTTTACATATGCTGATATAAATAGATCTTTAAATCCAAAAAATATAGAGCTAGGTAAAAAGCTTGCCGATGAGCAGGAGCTTGCTAACAATAAAAAAAACTCGCTTGATAGAAATGAAACCTTAGCATACTTAAGTCTCAACTATGTAGATCTTATTGATCAATATGGTGAGAATGAAGCAAGAAAAAAATGGGTTAATAGTGGAAGACAGGCTTTTTTCCCAATTAATTTAATGACCAAAATCATTAAGCACATCCAACCAAAAATGGTCATATCTACCAACTCACCAAGATCTGAAAAAGCTTGTATTGAAGCAGCGTCTCTTCTTGGCATCAATTCAGTTTGTATAAATGACTTATTCGCAATAAAACAAGTATCTTGGCTTAAGAAAAAAGAATTTGCTAATAAGTTATTTGTCTTAAATGAATCCGTTCGTAATTTCTTAATAGACGCTGGACGACCAGCTAGCGATATAGTTGCAAGTGGAAATCCAGCATTTGATTCTCTTTATGATAATAAATTTTATGAAGAAGGTATTATGATAAAAAAAGAAATGGGCATTGAGAATAGAATTAACATTTTATATGCCTCAACAGATGAGCAAAAAATTAACAGATGGACTGGTGAAAAAGGAGATACAGATTTACCCATAAATATTGAAAAAAAACTCAGAGAATTTGTAAAAAATAATAAAGATATAAATCTAATTATTAGGCGTCACCCAAGTCAATCATTAAAAGTAAAAAAATCTGATAGAGTATTTGAATCAAATCAAGACCAAAATATAAATGCGATTCTAAATGCAGTAGATATCGTGATTCACTCTGCATCGACAGTTGGATTGCAGGCAGCACTTATTGGAAAATCGGTAATTAATATTGAGCTTTCAACTATTTCATCAGATCTTCCTTTAACATCAATGGGCATGGGAAGATCGTTATTTTCGCTTGACGACATAGAAAAAGTTTTAAATAAAGAAATTTCTCTTTTAAATAAAATCCAATATGTCCAGAGAAGATCTAAAACTACAGCAACTGAAACTATTACAAAAGAAATTTATAAAATCTTAAATAATTCTGAATAGGTAGATCAATTTGTTCAAGTAAGTAAGATATTTAATTATTTGCTAGAATATGCAAATAATTAGTTCTGGTAATGGGTAAATAGAATGAATTCAAGAAACAATAGTGCAAATCATGTTTTTTTTGACGATGATTTTAGTTTTAAAGAACTCTTCATGATTTTTTGGAAAAAAAAGTTTAGCATCCTGCTAACTGTAGCTTTATCAAGTATTATATCGGTTTTTTTTGCTATATCTTTACCAAATAAATACACTTCAACAGTACTTTTAGCTCCTGTAGAACAACCCGTAATAAACAGTAATCTTTCTCAGTATAGCTCAATAGCAAATATAGCAGGGATATCAATTCCTAATATTAATAGTGAGTCTGATATTGGATATGAAATCTTAAAATCAAAACAATTCATCAAGTCATTTATAGATAGTCAAGATATTCTTGTTCCTCTTATGGCATCTAAAGAATGGAATTGGGAGTCAAAAGAGTTAGTGCTTGATGAAAAAATTTATAATCAGAAAGAACAAATCTGGGTTAGAAAAGTTCAATTTCCTAAAAAACAAAAACCTTCTTTATCAGAAGCATATGATCTGTGGTTTGAAAAAGTGTTTTCATCAAGTATTGACGTAAAAACAGGTTTTATTACCTATTCAATTGAGCATCATTCCCCAATTTTTGCCTCTCAATGGGCAAATTTACTTATTGATGATCTCAATAATAATATTAGAAATAGAGATGTACAAGAAGCTGAACTAGCAATTGCATATTTAAATGAGGAGGCTAACAAAACTAATTCCGAAGAACTCAAAGATATCTTTTATCGCTTAATTCAGGCCAATACTGAAAAGAAAATGCTTGCATTTTCCAGAGATGAATACTTGTTTAGAGTCATTGATCCAGCTTCGATTGCTGAAAAGAAATCATGGCCCCCGCGTCTTCTTATATGCATTGCTGGGTTTTTCATTGGGCTAGTCTTATCAATGACATTTATTTTAGTAAGAGTCATTTGGACTGAAGAAAACAAACCACCAAAATGATTTCATGAAAGTAACAGTCGTTGGCGTTGGATACGTAGGCCTATCTATGGCAGTTTTGTTATCAAGAGATAATGAAGTGATAGCTTTTGATATCGATGAAGAAAAAATTAAAAAATTAAAAAATAAAATCTCTCCAATAGAAGATAAAGAAATAGATCATTATCTAAAAAACAAAAATCTCAATTTAACTGTAACCACAGAACCCAAGATTGCATACCATAATTCGGATTTAATAATTTTATCTTTACCAACCAATTTTGATGATCAAATGAAATCTTATGATACAACCATTCTTGATGATGAGATTAGGAATATTTTTGCTTTCAATAAAAATTTAAATATTGTTATCAAATCAACCGTACCTATTGGCTACACAAAAAAACTACAAGAAAAATTTAATACAGAAAAAATATTTTTTTCACCAGAATTTTTAAGAGAGGGTAGTGCTCTAAAAGATAATTTATATCCTTCAAGAATAGTCATAGGTTCAAATTCGGAAAATGCAAAAAAGTTTGCAAACCTTCTTATTAAAGCTTCAAAATTGAAGGCTTCTGAAATAAAGCTGTTATTTGTTAACTCTTCAGAGGCCGAGGCAATTAAGCTCTTCTCAAACTCATATTTAGCAATGAGGGTAGCTTTTCATAATGAACTAGATTCTTTTGCTGAAAAAAATAATTTAAATACAAAAGATATTATTAGTGGACTAGCTTTAGATCCAAGAATTGGCGATCATTATAATAATCCAGGTTTTGGCTATGGAGGATATTGTCTCCCTAAAGATACAAAACAACTATTAAATGCGTTCAAAGAAACCCCCAATGAAATAATAAAGGCTATTGTTGACTCCAATGAGAGTAGAAAGAAATTTGTTGCAAAAATGATTGCAGAAAAAGCTGCAAAAAAAATAGGTATTTATAGATTAATTATGAAATCAGACTCAGATAATATTAGGTCAAGTGCTATTTTAGATGTAATCCAAGAATTGCTTTCAATGGGATTTGAATTAATCATTTATGAACCTCTTATTGATGCCAGCTCATTTATGGGATGCAGGATCGAGCGCAATATCGATAATTTTAAGGAGAAATCGAGTTTAATTGTTGCAAATAGACTCGATGATAATTTAGGTGATGTAATCGATAAAATATATACCAGAGATATTTTTGGTGACAATTAAATGAAAATTTTAGTAACAGGAGCTGCTGGATTTATAGGGTTTCATACAGTAAAAAAATTAGTTAAGAGTAATTATCATGTTGTTGGCATAGATAATTTAAATAATTATTATGATCAAAGCCTTAAAAAAGCTAGACTTAAGTTATTAGAGGAGATAAATGCAGAAAATTTCACTTTTGAGCTATGCGATCTCAAAAATAAAAAAGACCTTGATTTAATTTTTAAAAATAGCTCATTTGATGTTGTGATTAATCTCGCTGCGCAAGCCGGTGTAAGATACTCATTAGAAAATCCATACTCCTATTTAGACTCAAATCTAATTGGATTCTTAAATATTTTGGAAGCATGTAAAAATAATGAAATTAAACATTTAATTTTTGCAAGCTCAAGTTCCGTATATGGTATGAATTACAAAACGCCTTTTTCGACATCTGATTTGGTCGATTACCCAATAAGTCTTTATGCAGCTACAAAAAAAGCAAACGAATCATTAGCTTTTAGCTATAGCCATTTATTTGACATACCCATAACAGGCTTAAGATTTTTTACTGTTTATGGTCCATATGGACGTCCAGATATGGCTTATTTTAAGTTTACAAAAGCAATCCTTAATAATGAGGAAATCGATGTTTTTAATAATGGAGAAATGTATCGGGACTTCACACACATTGATGATATTGTTGATGGAATTTACAAGATTATTTCAAAACCGCCTGTCGCTTTAGAGTCTGAAGTTACAAAATCTAGTGCCAAGTATAAAATTTACAACATTGGAAATAATGATCCGGTCTCTCTTAAGAGATTTATAAAAATAATTGAAGATGCTTGCAAAAAAAAAGCAAAAATAAATTTACTACCAATGCAAGCTGGCGATGTTCCAATAACATTTGCTGATATTGATGATATAAAAAATGATATCGGATTTAACCCTTCTATGAAAATTGAGGCTGGATTAAGCCAATTTGTAGATTGGTATAGAACATACTATAAAGTATAAAACTTATGGAAAATATAAGTATGCTTGAGTTTATTTTCTCAATATTAATTTTATTTGTTCCTGTAATAGCCTTAGTCAAAAAAAGATTTTTATCATATTTTTTACCTCTTGCTATGGCATCGAGTCCATACTTTACTGCATTATCACTTTTTGGAAGTTTTTTTCTAAATTTAAATTATATTTTTAAGAAAGTTCCAAGAGAAATTTCCTTTCTTCTTATTATTTGGTTTGGTTATGCATCTTTAAGTTTGCTATTCAATAATTTAAATATTACCTCGTTAAGTGAGCTTATTCAGCTATTCATTGCAATAATTTTCTTTAGATATATTTTTAATTTCTCCTCTTCTAAATCTGGACAAAAAATCACTCTGCAGTCTATTCTTTTTTCAGGAATTTTGCTTTGCTTGTTTGAGATTTCAATATTTATTTTTAGCATTGATGTCGATACAAATGCTTTTGCAGGAATTACGCCTCATAACTATGCATCCTTTTTTATAGTCTTTTCAACAGTAATAATACCTTTCTATGTAATACGAAATTTCACTTTAAAATATTTAATAATACTAATCGGCTTCATTACGTTAAATTTAAACGCAGGAAGGGCAATGCAAATAGTAGCGATATCAATTGTCATAATGCAGTACCTTTTTTCTAATGAGAAAACACTTGGAACTTTAATAAAAACTTTTTTAGTTTTATTCTTTCTATCTTTGTTAGCTACAATTATTGATCTTAATAAGCTTCAAGAGGAATCATATAATCCAAACTCCTTATTTAGCGTAATAAACTTTGATAACAATTTTTCAAACTTAGAAAGATTAAATTTATTAATCATGTCATATGATTTGTTTATTGAGAAACCTTTTGGGCATGGTATCGGATCTTCTGCTAGCCTTTTCATTGGTAATACCTACACTGAAATACAAAATTATCCCCATCCTCATAATACGCTTGCATTTATGGCAGTTGAGTTAGGCGTTATTGGGATTCTTATATATGCATATTTAATTTTTATTATTTTCAACAGATATAGGGATCTTAAAAATATTCATCAAAAAAATCTTTTAAGGAACAGTTTGTTTTGTTTTTTTTGTTTTAGTGTCGTTGAACCAGTTTTTTATAATGGATTACTAACAATAATTGTTGCAATGTTTTTAGGTATTATTCTGTCAATAGGATTTTCTAAAAATGAATAATCCTAGTAAGTGGCTTATCAAAAATACAAATTTACGTTTTCAAGTAATTTTTACCGTAGTAGCATCTTTTTTAGGCAAAGCTCTTGGTTTTATAAGGATTCAGCAGATCGCACTTAACATTGGCACCACTGAACTATCAGATGTTATGTTTATAATTTTACAGTTAATTTGGTTAATTGAGTCTGTAGTAGTCGCTGGAGCAATTGCACCTATGTTAATTTCTAAGATTTTTCAAATTGATTTTAGTGAAGGATGGAAGAAATCAACAAAATTCTTTCTTAACAACTTCGCCATATGCTTAATAATCTCAATTTTATTTGGACTATTCATTATCTTCTCGTCTGAAATGTTAGTAAATAATCTCTTTTTTGATTCTTCAATCGAGGAAAAACAATTTTATATTTCTCTTTTTTATGTAGTTTCTTTTTTTCCATTGATTTTAACTATTATTCATTTTTTAAGCCTAATTAATAGATTGCTCGATAATGGAGTTTGGTATTCAGTAAATCAAATAGTGGTAAATACTTCAGCAATTTTAGGTCTTTTGATAGGTATAAATTTAGGTGACGCAAAATTAGGTGCTACATTCATGATGATTGCAATAACATTTGGTGGTTTTTTAATGTGTTTTATTCAATATTTTGCTGCCCCTGCTAAAGCAAGAGGTCTTCTTATAAGGACACTTCTCAGAAGCAAGGCAAATATATTTTTATTTAATCCTCCTTTTAATTATTGGAAAGGTGCTTGGGCTTTAGTGATCGTGACACTTTTAAATGAAGTTCTAGTATATATTGATTTTTATTTTGCAAATAATCTAGGACCAGGAAATATTAGTGCAATCGGTTATTCTTCAAGAATACCAAACTTAATAAACATGATTTTTGTATCAACAGTTTTTGTAGTTTTAGAGCCAAGATGGGCGAAATCGCTATCAAATAAACCAAAAGAAATTTGGTCAAAAATAATTTCAAACGACATGATTTCAATAGTTAGCTTTATTCTAGCCCCATTCGCAATAACTCTTCTCTTTACAAATGAAGTAACCGAAATTATATATAGAACGAATTTTTATAGCTTTGAAGATAGATTAAGGATTAATGAACTTACACAAATTTTTTCTTTTTTGATAATTGCTTTATGCCTTCAAACAATATCTTTAAGAGCTATTGTTATAACCGGTCACCAAGAAAAATTAATGTATGTCGGCATTACATTAATATTATTAAAGATTTTTCTGAATATTTTGCTGATTTCTTTCTTTGAAATTAATGGTCTAGCAATTGCAACTGTAATGACAATATTTTTTGGAGCAATCCTTAATTTTAGTATTTTAATATATTATAAAAGTGGTTTATCTATAAAATTAAAAGATATTTTAAAACTATTAATAAATGCGGCAATAATTTTAATTATTTGCATGACATTTGATTATTTTTTAAGTCCCTCATATTTAGCTCTTTTTATTATATGTATTTGCGTTTTTGCTATGAATATCACTTGCGGACATGTATTAGGTATAAAATATGTCAAATATTTTTTTAATACAAAAAATTATTACTAGAAAGTAAAGAACAAATGTGTGGAATATTAGGGTACTCAACTCAGAGGAAAGGCTTCAAATTTTCAAATGAAGATTTTATCCAAACTCTAAAGCATAGAGGTCCTGATGGTGATGGGATTTATGATTGTAATGAAATTACACTTCTGCATACTAGGTTAAGTATTGTTGATATAGATTTTGGAAAGCAACCAGTAGAATTTGAAAATCTCGTAATAGTTTTTAATGGTGAAATATATAATCATAAAGATCTGAGAAATTCGCTAATTTCTAATGGTTACGCGTTCGAAACAGGGTCTGATACAGAAGTTCTTATCAAGGCATATCACTTTTATGGAAAGGATTTAACAAAATATATTAATGGCATGTACGCCTTTGCAATTTTTAACAAGAAAGATAAAAGCTTACTTCTATGCAGGGATAGATTCGGAATAAAACCTTTGTATCTTTTTCATACAAATCAAGATTTTGTTTTTGCATCAGAAATGAAATCAATTATTTATTATTTAAGAAAAAATAATATTGAATTCCAGCTTAATGAAAAAAGCCTGATTGAATATCTTCAAAGTGGTCAAATTACATCTAGTAAGTTATTTGATAATTTAGTCACTGTAGCGCCAGGTGAATACTTAGAATTATCAAATGGTAAGATATCAAAAACTCGTTGCGAATATAATACCTTTCAAACTAATGCATCATTAGAAGAAATCCTTCAAGTAGAACTATCTGAGCAACTGGAAGCCGACGTGGAAGTCGGGATATTGCTTAGTGGAGGAATAGACTCAAGTCTTCTTACTGCAATTTCATCCAATATTAAACATGATCTTAAAACCTTTTCTGTAGTTTTCGATCAAAAAAGTGATTTGGATGAATCTATATATTCTCAAGAAGTGGCGCAAAGATTTAAAACTAATCATTATGAATATATTTTTACAGAAAAAGATTTGATTGACTTAATACCAACACTTACTTCAACGATGGATTTGCCAATTTATGACCCAGCAATGTTGCCACTTCTCTTTCTATCTGAAAAGGTATCCAAAAAGGTCAAGGTTGCAATTTGCGGAGATGGAGGAGATGAAATATTTGCAGGCTATACTCATCACAGAGTTTTAAAGTATAAAAAAATATTCAAGACTTTAAATTTTCTAATTAGATTTTTTAAAAGAGACGCACCATTGTCTTTAGTATTAAACAGAATCTTTGACAGAAATGAAACACTTGAAGAGTCGTTAAGCAACGATCTGCATAAAAACTTAGATAAGCGCCTATTGAGAAAGTCTGATTTATGCTCTATGAAGTTTGGATTAGAGCTTAGAGTTCCTTATTTATCAAATAGAGTTTTAGATTTTTCAAATATGTTCAATAGAAGAGATTTTATAAATATCTTTTTTGGTAAAATGCCATTAAGAAAACTTGTGAGTAAACTTATCTCAAAAAAAGTTGCTTATAAGAAAAAGCAAGGCTTTAGAATTCCTATCAAAGATTGGATCCAAGGTGACTTGGGTGAAGAGGTTCAAAACGATCTTTACAAAAACTTGTCATTACCAAAATCAGTAGTAAATCAAAAAGCAGTCAAGGAAATACTCAAGAATAAGGAAGAAAATTATGAATATATTTTTAAGCTTTTCATTTTAAACCGTTGGTTTATAGCAAATTTTAAAAATTATCAAAATGAAATATAATCGCATTGGCATAAACCAATCATTTAGGTTGCAATTATAAAAATAATGAATATTCTTCAAATTCGAGGGGAGTTCTCTGATAATGGACCCGGATCTCAATGCTTAACGATTTCCATCCACTTAAAAGAGATGGGACACAAAGTGTATATGATGTCTGGTGGTGGACATCTTGAGAAGAAAATTAAACAGAGCAATATTCCTTTTATAAAAATACCAGAAATAAGTTTTGAGTCCCGTAATCCAATAAATGTTGTCAAAGCAGCAATTAAAATTAGAAAATTTTTGAAGGAAAAAGACATTGAAATTGTCCATGGCCATAATGCCGCTGTAGTTGGAATATGCAACATGGCATCAATTGGGCTAACAAGAAAAATAAAATTTTTTCAAAGCTGTAGAGGTACTGAGATTCGAAAATTCTATGGCTTTAGAAACTGGATTTATAACATAATAAAATTTAATAAGATTTTTGCTGTAAGCGAATATACAAAAAATACTTTAATGTCTTTTGGAGTTGATAGTAGAAAAATAGAAGTTACATACAATGGAACTGATCTAAAAAGATTTAATCTTAAAAAACTAGATAGTTATAGAGATGAGATTAGATCTCAATATTCTATCCCATCTGATGCCTTTGTTATTGGGATAATTGGAAGAATGGATGGTATTAAAGGACATAGAGATCTTATAAAAGTCATTGATCATCTATCCAAAAAACATGAAAAGGTTTACGGATTTCTTGTTGGAGATGGATCAGAGTATGCATCCAATGTTAAGCTCGTTAAAGAGTTAAATTTAGAAAATAGGATCATTTTTACTGGACTAAGACTTGATTCTGAAAAACTTCATGCTGCATTTGATGTATTTACTTTGTTATCAAAAAAAGGTTATGAGATGTTTCCAAACGTAATTATTGAAGCCATGACATATGGGAAACCTTTTTTGTCTGTGAATACAACAGGTATTCCTGAAATGGCAAAAAATGGAGAAGGTATTATATGTGAATGTGGTGACTTCGAATCATATTGTAAGGGTTTTGAAACTTTAATATCTAATAAAACATTAAGAGAAAAGATGGGTAGCAATGGAAGAAAATCTGTTGAATCAAGATTTAATATATCAACAGTAGTTAATATAATCCTAAACTCTTATATATCTTCATAAACGATAAATATTTTGAAAAAGTTGAAAACAATGATTATCGAAAACGATACTGAAAATGCCTTGTTTTATGAGTCTTGTGGCGTAGATAGGATTTTTATTGATCTAGAAAGAATCGGAAAAAAAGAAAGGCAAGGTCATCTTGATACTTTCATAAGTAATCACAGATTAGATGACCTAACCAAAATTAGAAATTGCATCCAAAAAGCTGAAATTATTACTAGGGTCAATCCCATTAATCCATTGTCACAAAATGAGATCAATGATGTAATAAATATTGGAACAGACATTGTTATGCTTCCAATGTTTCAAAATGAAAAGGAAGTAAAAAGATTTATAGAATATGTAGGTGGGAGAGCAAAAGTAAACTTACTCCTGGAGACACCTCAAGCAGTAAAGAGACTTGATAACATATTATGTATAAAAGGAATTGATGAGATTCACATTGGGTTAAATGATATGTATTTAGCTATGAATCTGAGATTTATGTTCCAACTCTTATCTATAGGATTCATTGATTCGATTGTAAAAAAAATTAAATCTGTGAATATTCCATACGGAATTGGTGGGGTATCAACATTAGATGGTGGAGCTGTAAGTGGAGGATTAGTCATTCAAGATTACTCGAGGCTTGGTTCAGAATTTGTTATTCTCTCAAGATCATTTAAAAAACTCGTCAAAAAAGAAGATTTCAAAAAGGAGTTGGAAAAAATTATAAATACTTTTAATGAATATTCAGGACTAAATGAAAATGAAAAATATCTTGCCAAAAAAGAGCTTGATGATGGAATCAATGAGGTAGTAAGAAAGCTTTAAAATGTGTGGTATTGCCGGATATATTTCACTTGATCCTTTTGATTCTGGCTCTTTCATAAAAAATGCTGTTGATAGCCTCTCTCACAGAGGCCCTGATGAACATGGATATTTTTCGAACGAAAAAACGTGCTTACTAAATACAAGACTAAGCATTATAGATATTGAGGGCGGCTCACAACCTTTTTATTCTGAAAATAAATCAATGGCAGTTGTTCAAAATGGAGAAATCTACAATTATCTCGAAATAAGAAAGGATTTAATTGATCTTGGCGTTAAGTTTAATACTAAATCAGATACTGAAGTAATCCTGAAAGCATATGAGGTTCATGGAGAAAAATGTTTTAAATTATTTAATGGAATGTTTTCAATAGCAATACTTGATAAGAATGCTGATAAGCTAATTTTGTGCAGAGATAGACTGGGAGTAAAGCCTCTTTTTATTTATTATGAGGAGAGTAAAATTTTCTTTTCCTCTGAAATTAAAACCTTTTTAAACATTCCCTCCTTTAAAAAATCTATTGATTATCAATCATTACATAATTATCTTAAATTTAATTATATTCCTATACCTGATACTATTTTTGATTCTGTTAAGCATTTAATGCCTGGGACTTATGTAAAGTTCTCAACCAGAAATTTGAAGTCTGAAACACACACATATTGGAATATTTCTAATTATAAAGAGGAAAAAGAAAAAGAATCAGTTGTTTTAGAAAAAATAGATGAAATTTTAAATGATGCTGTTAGGATTCGGCTTAGAAGTGATGTTGAGATAGGTGCATTTTTGAGTGGTGGATTAGATTCAAGTCTTGTTTGCTCAATCACAAAACAAAATTTTGGCATATCTTTAAATTCTTTTACTATAGGCTTTCCTGAAAAGCGGTTTGATGAGTCTGATTGGGCAAAGCAAGTATCTTTGTTGAACAAGATTCCCAATAATATAACAGAACTAGATGCTGATATTGTTTCATTATGGTCTGAAACAACATGGTTTAATGATCAACCCCATGGTGATATTTCTTTCATACCAACATTTTATTTATCTAAATTTGCATCAAGTAAATACAAGGTAGTGTTTACAGGAGATGGTGGCGATGAGTCTTGTGCTGGCTATACAAAATACTTTTCAATCTTCGAAAATGACATGGAAAGCTATTTCAATGAAATTTCTCTTGTAAAAGAAGATGAGGAATTTAAATGTTTGTATACAGAGGAATTTCTTAAAAAAATTGATCTAGATAGACCATATCAAATATTTGGTGATGCTATAAATGAAGTTTCAGAAAAGGATGATATAAATAAGATTTTACACTTTGATATGAAGCATCTTTTACCAGGTAACAATCTTGTTAAACCAGATAAAATGGCCATGGCTAACTCTTTAGAAACGAGAAGTCCTATGCTTGATTATAGATTTTTTGAGTTAATGTTTTCGTTACCAGGTAAAGATAAATTGAAAAAAGGAGAAACAAAATATATTTTGAAGAAATTTGCTCAAAAGTATCTGCCTAAAGAGATAATTTATAGAAATAAACAAATGTTCACCGTTCCAATTGGTGAATGGTTCAAAGATAAACTTACTGAATATCTAAAAGAAATAATTTTTAGTAGCAGATTAAAGAAAAGAAATATATTTAGAGAAAGCTACCTTGAAAAAATAGTTAATCAACACATTACAGGCCAAAAGGATAGAACAAGAGAGCTAAGAGCAATAGTTAACCTGGAAATATGGTTTAGAAGGTTCATTGATTAATTCTTATAATAAATAATTATTCTTTTGTATAATGAGCTTATGATACCAATACATGAAACTCTTCCAGATGATCATCAATTTAAAGTTTTTGGCTATAAGACTTATAGAAATGATTTAGACCTTTTTTTGAAGCTCAAATCGTCTTTTTCAAATTATATTAAAAAAGAACTAGATAATTTTGCTGGAATTAATGCTAAAGGTTTTACTTTAGAAAACTATCACAAATATTTAGAGAAAAATAATATTGATCATCATAAATTTATCTCTAAAATTTCAAGAGTTGTTAACTTTGATGATATAGATATGGGCTACATTGAAAACATTATCAAAATTGCAAATTATGATTTTAATAAGCATTTTTCAATTTATAATTCCAAGATTGAATTCAGAGTAGTTAGACCAAATATTGAAGACAATAATGACTTACACAGAGATCACTGGTTTCCATACTTCACTCCTCTAGTGAATATTTATCTCCCACTTGCAGGTAGTTATGTAAATTCTGCATTGGGGATTGTGCCTTTTTCGCATGATTGGACAGATGAAGATGTTATACCTACATTTACATTTGAGGAATCTCAAGCTGGAAAAAAATATATTAAAAACGGTATTGCATATTCTGTTCCAGGAATAAAATCTTGCAAAAAAGAAACAAATATTCATAGAGCAGATTTAACCCAAGGTGATTTTATGCTTTTTTCTCCCAAGATGGTTCATGGAGGAGGCACAAATGGATCTCATGAAACTAGATTTTCTTTTGAGATAAGATTAGAACCTTAAATTGAAAAAAAAATGTATAGGACTTCTCGGTGCATCTGGAAATTATAAAAAAATAAATTTAGACGAAATCAATAATATCCTTTCATTTGCGCTCAAAAATTATGACTTAATAGATATTTCAACAGATTATGGTATTGAATATAATCTAGTCAGCTTAATAAAGAATTTTGATTTTTCTCAACTCTCATCAAAACTAATCTATAAAGTTGGTTGTAATTTATATGAAAACTATGACCCTAGTGAACTCTTAACAAACACTATCGTAGATATAAATTCGATTGGTTTAAAAGGATTTGACTGCATTTTATTTCATCGTCCATCATTAAAAAAATTAGAATCAGACAGAAAATTTTTTAATATGATGAAAACTGAATATCCAACAATTTCATTTGGTATTTGTACTAACTCTGTTGAAATATATGATTTATACAAGAAGAATATTCAAGTGAATGAGGTTCAATTTGCTTTGAATCCTCTGGACTATCTCTCAAATGTGCCCCTTCTAAATAAACTTATCAAAGATAAGGTCTCAATGCAGCCACGATCAGTTTTATCTAATGGGCTTTTATCTGGTAAATATAATAGTGATTCTTTTTTTGATGATCCTTTACGAAGGCGGTTAAATGAGCATCATAATAGGGAAAAATTTTTGAATAGGATTAATATGTCAAATTCAATCACTGAATATCTCAAGAAAGAATACAAACTTTCATCTAAACAAATTCCAATATTTTTATATTCGCTTTTTGAGAGCATTGAGAATGTTAAATGCGTTGTGAAGGGCGGCAGTTCAATAGATCAAATAAAAGAAAATCTAAAGTCTTTTATGATTGCGGGATCAGAACAAAAAAAATTATTCGACTTGATGAATACAACATGGAGTTGTGAATATGTATGAAAATATAATTAAAAGATTATGCGATATTTTTATTAGCTTTTTTGCAATTTTAATATTTTCTCCAGTTTTACTGACATTGTTTTGTTTGGTCAAAATTGACAGCCCAGGACCATTCATTTTCAAGCAGGAAAGGGTGGGGAAAATGCTTAATATTTTTATAATTTATAAAATTAGGACTATGACTCAAGAAGCTAGCAGTGATGCTAACGATAAAAATACTGGATACATCACAACGTCTCTGAATGATAAAAGAATTACTAGGATTGGTAATTTCTTAAGAAAATTTCATTTGGATGAGTTACCTCAATTTTGGAATGTTCTTAAAGGTGACATGAGCATTATTGGAGTTAGGCCTGATCATATTTCTCAGCAGAGCGACTACAGCGATTCTTTTTGGGTTGCGAGAAACTCAAAAAGACCTGGGATTACAGGATTATCACAAGTTAAGACTAATAAGTTTATTTCTCTCGAGAGAGCAAGGAATAAATATGATATGTTTTATATAAAAAATGATAAAAAATTGAAACTTGATATATATATATTTTTTATGACCATTCTTAAAATGTTTAAAGGAGAAAGTTTTTGAATAATAATAAGAAGATAGCTTTGTTGGATCTAGAAAAAAGTGAGCCTTATAAGATTTTTTCAGATTATTTTACTGAAGCTCATAAATGTTACCAAAAATCAATTGATGCTATTGCAATAAGCTCACTAAACAGTTCTTCAAATGAAGTTTCATCTAGATTTGTTAACTTAAAATACATAATCGGAGATGAGTGGATATTTTTTAGTAACTACAAATCACCCAAAGCGATAGACTTTGAAAGCCATGATCAGATTTCTGCACTTATTTTTTGGGAATCTATAAATATACAAATAAGATTGAAGGCAAAGGTTTTTAAATCTAGTAAGAAAATATCAGATGATCACTTTATGAAACGCTCTAAGGAAAAAAACTCTTTAGCAATAAGTTCAAGTCAATCTCAAAAAATCTCTTCTTATGAAGAAGTAAAAGAAAAATATTTTGATGTATTTAAATCAAAAGATCCTCTAATTCGGCCTAGCTATTGGGGAGGATATTCGTTTAGGCCATATGAGATTGAGTTTTGGAAAGGAAGTGAATTTAGACTCAACAAAAGAGATTTATTCACTAAAAATAATGGTATCTGGATTCATCAAATTCTAGAGCCATAATCATGAAATAAAAGTGTTTAAAAATAAGAATATTTGTTATATTATCGCTCCAATGAGAAAGTTATATTCTTGCACATACACTAATTAAAACATTCCCCAAATAATTATTAACAAATCAAAACAAACACCCATTAATAACAATATCAAAGCTGATGAGGTTATGCTAATAAGTTCCAATGGAGAAAAGCTTGGCTTATCAAGCCTTGCTGATGCCTTAAAAAAATCTCAAAAAGAAGGAATTGATCTAGTGCAGGTATCTCCACCAGGTTCTAATCCAGTAGTATGCAAATTAATGGATTATGGAAAACATTTATTTTCTAAGAAAAAAAATGTTTCTTCTTCAAAATCAAAGGCAAAAAAAACAGTATTAAAAGAAATCAAATTTAGGCCCTCAACTGATACAGGTGATTACAATATAAAATTAAAAAAGATTAAAAGCTTTATTCTTGATAAAAATAAGACTAAAATTATCGTCCGTTTTAGGGGTAGAGAGATACTAAACAGCGATATGGGGTTAGATCTTTTAAATAGAGTTAAGGAAAATCTTTCAGATATTGCTCAGGTTGATCAAGAACCTTCGCTTGAAGGTAGACAGTTACTGATGGTTCTTTCTCCTATAAAACAAAAGTAGTAAATTGTTATGGGTTATAAATTAAAGAAACATTCTGGCGCATCAAAGCGTTTTAAAAGAACTGGGACTTCAGTTAAAAGTAGAAGCGCAGGCAGAAATCATATTTTATCTAAACAATCTACCAAAAGAAAAAGACATAATAGAGGATTGAATAAATTAAAGGGAACAACGCTTAAAGTTGCTGAAAGTTTAATTAAATAAGATGCCAAGAGTTACTAAATCAAATACAGCAAAAAGAAGACATAAGAAAGTTCTTAAATCTACGAAAGGTCATTATGGTGCTAGAAGCAGACTTTACAAAACTGCCAAGCAATCAAGTATAAAGGCTCTTCAGTATGCATTTAGAGATAGAAAGAACAGAAAAAGAGTGTTTAGAAATCTTTGGATTACAAGAATTAATGCTGCTTCTAGAGATTTAGGAGTTTCATATTCTTTGTTAATAAATTCATTAGATAAAAAAAATATTATTATAAATAGGAAGATCCTTGCTGACATTGCTGTTAATGATAAAGATACATTTGCAAAGGTTGTTGAATCTGCAACTGGCTAATGTCTTCTGATAAAAAAAAGAAATCAATAAAAAATAGTAAGGATATTGGATCAATTCATCCAATCTCATCTACACTTATATCAATTACATCGATTTTAGAATCTTATGGTTTTAATTCTATAAAAGGGCCAGAGATAGAAACAGAAGAATTTAACTTCGACATGTTAAACATTCCTGACTCCCATCCTGCAAGGCAGATGCACGATACCTTTTATGTTAATCAAAAGTCTAGAGTGCTCAGAACTCATACTTCCCCAGTTCAGATAAGAGCTATGTTAGAGAATGATCCGCCAATTGCATTTATTTCTAGTGGCAAAGTATTTAGAAAAGATGATGATGCAACTCATTTACCAATGTTCCATCAAATTGAAGGCATTTATATTGATAAAAATGTAAGTTTTGCACAACTTAAAAGTCTTATTTATCAAATGACATATGATATTTTTGGAAATGACATTCAATTAAGATTTAGACCATCTTTTTTTCCTTTTACTGAGCCCTCTGCAGAAGTTGATATTCTTTTTTCTGAGAGCAATGAATGGCTGGAGATACTAGGATGTGGAATTGTAAATCCTAGAGTGTTAGATAACTGCGAAATTGAATCAAGTATTTACAGTGGATTCGCATTTGGTTTAGGTGTTGAGAGGATAGCAATGCTTAAATATGGAATAAAAGATATAAGAGAGTTTTATAAGTCTAATTTAGATTTTTTAAAACAATTTTAAGCAATTATGAAAATTCATATAAATCATTTAAAAAAATTTATTGAAGATGAAGTTAGTGCAGAAGAGTTATCTGAAAAATTGATGCAACTTGGGCACGAAAATACATACGAAAATGGTATTTTTGACATTGAAATAACACCTAATAGAGGAGATTGTCTTTCAATTAATGGCTTATTAAGAGAGCTCAGCAATTTCTTCAATGTTGAAGCTTCGTTTAATACATTTGATGACAAAATCGATGACTTTAATTTTGAGTTTGTAAACGGCTCGAAAAATGATTGCCCTATAATTTTTTTTCTTCATATCGAGATAGATAAAGTACCTACGAAATATAAAGGCTATCTTCAAAGTTATTTTGATGAATTAAATATCAATAAGAATAATTTTTTTACTGATGTTTCTAACTATGTTTCATATGAAATAGGTAATCCAATCCATTGTTATGATTCAGAAAGGGTTGGAAATCAGCTTTTCCTTGAAAGGCTGAATGAAAAAAAATGTTTTAAAGCTCTGAACGGAAGAGATATTGATCTAGGTGAATCAGACTTGGTTTTTAGTGATGGCGATAATGTATTGAATCTGGCGGGTGTAATGGGGGGTGAGTCTACATCCTGTGATAATAATACAGCAAAGGCTCTCGTCGAATGTGCTTTTTTTAAACCCAAATCACTGATAGGAAATTCAATAAAGTATGATCTTAATTCTGAAGCTGCATATAAATTTGAAAGAGGAGTTGATCCCTTAAGTCTGGAAAGGGCCCTCCGAAGGTTTGTTGCAATTGTTAAGGATCATTCAGAGATTAAAAGTGTTTCAATATTTAAAAAGATTTATCAGGACTATGAAAATAAATATATCAGAAACGATAAATCTAAAGTTGAAAAAATCCTAGGTATTGATATCAATGATGATATTTATAAAAAAATACTTGAGAATCTTGGATTTATTGTCGGTAAGAGAATACTCATTCCATCATTTAGGCATGATGTAGAAGATCTAAATCATGTTGCTGAAGAGGTTGCAAGAGTAATTGGTTATGAAAAAATTCCACTGAAAAATTTTTCTATATTGCCTAAACCAACTGACTTGAATAAAGATATCGACGAATTGAGACTAATCTTTGCTAATAAGGGCTTTTATGAAACAATTAATTATCCCTTTGAATCAGAAGAGAGCAGATCCTCAATTAAAATAGATAATCCATTAGATTCAAATAAGTCCTTTTTGAGAAATTCGTTAACTAATTCACTTGTAAGAAATCTAGAATACAATGAGAGAAGACAAAAGGATTCAATAAAATTATTTGAAATCTCAAATGTATATGACTATGACAAAGATTTAATTGAAAAAAGAAAGTTAGGAATAATTATGAGTGGAAGAGTTGGCCATAATCACGAAGATTTTAATAAATTTATAGACCTTGAATATTTCAAGAAAATTCTTTTTGAAATATCTGAGGATTTCATTGATATCCAAGAAATACCAAGATCAATTGTAAATTCAAAAAATAAGACAAAAATTTTTTATACAGAAGTAGATCTAGATAAATTGTCAATTAACAAGTATCAAGAGAACCTAAGTAACATAATAAAGTTCCATAATATTGCTTATAACGAAATCTCTGATTATCCATCAACCAAAAGAGATCTTTCGTTTTTAATTAAAAAAGATACACAAAAGCAAGTTCTTTTATCTATGGTTGAATCCTTTGAGGATAAACTTCTTATAGAAAAGTTTATGTTTGATTCATATACAGATCCAAAATCTGAGAATGTAAAAATTGGTTATAGATTTATTTTTCAATCAAATAAAAAGACCCTCACAGATATTGAGGTGGATAAAGTAATAGACGATATAGTAAAATTGGCAACGAAAATAGATGGTATTGCAATACCTGGATATAACTAAGAAGTATGTATTTAAAAAATAAGACCCTTTTAATCACAGCATTACTTTCAATGTTTTCATTGTATGCTCAAGATTTTGATGCAGAGTTCCTACAAAGCCTTCCTGAATCTGTTAGACAAGATTTATTAAGTGAAGTTGAGGGTAAGGAGAATATGGAGGAAATACAATACAGAAGACCATCGACTTTTATAAATAAGCCCAGATTAAATAATACAATCCGTTTTGGAATAGACATCTTTTCTATGATCGCATCATCTCTTTCTTTTCGACGCCTTGCCTGCTCTTCCCTAATGTTTTCCATTTCAGTCAAATGACCT
>MDTC01053813.1_pt1 | contig 23709 bp, 18 predicted proteins | sample 811181 | NCBI WGS metagenome assembly MDTC01 (sample SAMN05326644, study PRJNA326480) | marine metagenome | isolation source: seawater | place: Pacific Ocean: North | collected 2011 | reverse complement strand
TAATCATTTTTTTATTTTTATAACTAGTATATAAATGAAATTTCTCTCTTATGAATAACATAGATAATTTAATTGAAAAACTTAACAAGGAACAAAAAGAAGCTGTTCTCAGCACAGAGGGTCCTAATTTAATCGTTGCTGGAGCTGGCTCGGGAAAAACAAGAGTTTTAACTACTAGGCTTATTCATATTATAAATCAAAAAAAAGCTTGGCCTAATCAAATATTGTGTGTCACTTTCACTAATAAAGCTGCAAAAGAAATGCAAAATAGGGTGATGCAATATATTAAAGGAAGTTCCAATGCTGTGCCCTGGTTGGGTACATTTCATTCTATAAGTGTCAAATTTTTAAGAAGGCATGCAGAAGCTCTAGAGTATAAAAGTAATTTTACAATTTTAGATACAGATGACCAAAAAAAATTAATTAGAAATATTGTTAAAGGAGAAGATTTGGATGCTAAAAAATTTTCTCCACAATTAATTATGTATCATATTGATCAATGGAAAAATAAAGGACTTTTACCAAAAGATGTAAAGTTAAAAAAAACTGGTTCCATAATTAAATCTGTTTTGAAGGTTTATGAAATATATCAGAATAAAACTAAAGATTTAAATGCTTTTGACTTTGGCGATTTAATTTTATTTTGTGTCAAACTTTTTGAAGAACACAAAGATATAAGGGAAATATACCAAAAAAATTTTAAGTATATTTTAGTTGATGAATTTCAAGACACAAACTTTATTCAAAACAAATGGTTGAATCTGCTAGTCAATAGTAATGAGAATATTTGTTGTGTTGGTGATGATGATCAATCAATTTATAGTTGGAGAGGAGCAGAAATAAAAAATTTTCTAACATTCGATCAAATTTATAAAAACTGCAAAGTCTTTAAGTTAGAACAAAACTATAGATCTACGAAGAATATATTATCAACTGCCTCAATTTTAATTTCAAATAATTCAAATAGAGTTGGAAAAAAATTATGGTCTTCATCTAATCAAGGTGAGTTGGTGAAACTAAATTGTTACAGGACCGGTAAAGAAGAGGCTCAGGGTATAAGTGATATTATTGAAAAAAAAATTAAAAAGAAATATTCCCTTAATGATGTTTCAATACTAGTGAGAGCAATTTATCAGACTAGAGAATTTGAAGAAAGATTTCTTCAGGTTGGTATTGGTTATCGTGTGCTAGGTGGCATAAAGTTTTATGAAAGGGCAGAAATTAAGGACGCTGTATCCTATTTAAGAATTATTAACCAAAAATTTGATGATTTAGCTTTAGAGAGGGTCATTGGTTCGCCAAAACGAGGAGTCGGTGAAAGTACACTTAATCAAATTTTTACTTTTGGTAAAGCTAATAAATTATGTTTAGAGGACTCTATAATTAAAATTATAGAAAAAGGAGATTTTAAACCAAAGATAAAAATTGCGCTTAATCAACTAATTAATATGATTCACAAGTGGCGAAAAGACTCTTTTAACATGAAGCATTTTGATTTATTAAAATTAGTATTAGATGAGTCAGGTTACTCATCAATGTTAAAAAATAAAAAAGATTTAGAAAATGAAAATAGATTAGAAAATTTGAAAGAATTATTAAGAGCAATGCAAGACTATGATAATTTACAAAGTTTTTTAGAACATGTTGCATTGGCTACTTCAATTGATCAAGAATGGGAGGGAGCAAAAATTAATCTAATGACAATGCATGCTGCAAAAGGTTTAGAGTTTGATGTTGTTTTTCTTCCAGGTTGGGAGGAAGGTTTATTTCCTCATCAAAAATCCCTAGAGGAAAAAGGTGATTTTGCTTTAGAAGAAGAAAGAAGACTTGCTTACGTAGGTATTACAAGAGCGAAAAAAGAGGCTTATTTATCATTCGCAATGAAAAGAGCTTATCATGGAGACTGGATGGATGCTCTACCCTCAAGGTTTATAAATGAGATACCAGAAGATAGTGTTGAAAAAAATGAGATTGGTATTAATGAAAGCGACGATTTTGAATTTAATCAAGATAATTCAATAGAATTTGATGAAGAATACAGAAGTCCAGGTTGGGACAGATATAAAAAGAATAAAATGCTCAAATGGAAAAAATAAAAAGATTAAGAGAATTTTTTAAAAAAGAAAAAATTGATGGTTACATAATTCCAAAAAATGACGAGTTTTTTGGTGAATATGTTCCAGATCACAACGATAGACTAAGTTATATCTCTAACTTTTTTGGATCTTTTGGACTTGCTTTAATACTAAAAGAAAAAAATTATCTATTTGTAGACGGAAGATATACTTTGCAGGCAAATAATCAAAGTGGCAAATTTTATAAAATAATTACAGTCCCAAAAAAAACGCCAGTTGATATTTTAAAAAATAAAAAATTACTTATTGGTTTTGATCCAAAATTATTCACAAATAAAACATTAAATGCTTTTTTTGGAAAAATTAATTGTAAATTTAAAGCTTTAAACAAAAATTTAATCGATGAAATTTGGAAAAGAAAAGGGAAAAAATTCAAAAATAGTTTCTATAAATTACCAGATCGCTGTATAGGTGAAAATTATAAATCAAAAATCAATAAAATTGCGAAAAATTTAAAAAACAAAAATGCTGATTTTCAATTTATTACTTCTAGTGAAAATAATGCATGGTTATTTAATATAAGAGGACGTGATGCTAGATATGCTCCGATTCCATATTGTCACGTACTTATTGATCGAAATAAAAATATAAAGTTTTTTTGTGATTTAAAAAAAGTTTCTAAATCATTAAAAAAAAAGTTACACAATGTCACATTTATTGAAAAAAAACTAATTGGTGATACTCTTTCCCGTATACAACAGAAAAAATTTATTATAGATGACAATACCTGTTCTATCTATTATCAAAAAATAATTTCTAGAAGTAATAAAATTTTTAATTTCAAAGATCCAATTTATTTACTTAAAGCAATCAAAAGTAAAAAAGAAATTACAAATATTAAAAATGCTCATATTGATGATGGTGCTGCACTTACAAAATATTTATTTTGGGTTAAAAAAAATTTTAAAAGGGAAAAAGTTACAGAGATAAGTGCTTCAAAAAAACTTCATAATTTTAGAAAAAAAAATAAAAATTTTAAATTTTTGAGTTTTCCCACTATTTCAGGCTCTGGTCCAAATGGAGCAATAATTCATTATAAACCTACAAAAGAGACTAATAGAAAATTAAAAGAGGGTGACATTTATCTAGTTGACTCTGGAGGACAGTACGAATTTGGAACAACTGATGTGACTAGAACTATTCCCTTAAATAACTCAAATAAAAGAATTAAAGAAATTTTTACAAGAGTCCTAAAAGGACACATAGCTGTTGCAGATTTCAATTTAAAAAAAAATACCACAGGATCTCAGATAGATAATAAAGCAAGAAAATATTTAAAGCAGATTGGTTTAGATTATGCACATGGTACTGGACACGGAGTCGGTTATTTTCTCAATGTTCACGAAGGCCCTCATGCTATTTCAAACAAAAATAATATTAAATTTCAAGAAGGAATGATTGTATCGAATGAGCCTGGATACTATGAAAAAAATAATTTTGGTATAAGAATTGAAAATTTAATTTATGTTAAAAAGTACAAACATAGAGAGTATTTTGAAAATTTAACAATGGCACCGATTGATAAAGATTTGATAAACAAAAAATTACTTAATAAAGGGGAGAAAGATTGGTTAAATTCTTACCACAAAATAGTTTTTAAAAATATAAAAAGGTATATGAATAAAAAAGAATTTTTAGAACTAAAAGAAGCTTGTTCAATTATTTAAAATTTTATTCCATTCCTTTTCGAACATTATTTTTATTTTTAAATCTTTAGCCTGATTAATTTTTTTTTTGGTAGGTTTGGAATCTCCAACAATAAGATAATCTAATTTTTTTGATACAGTGCCTAAAACTTTTCCACCATTGTTTTCTGCTATGGATTTAGCCTCAGATCTACTCATATTTTGAAATCCTCCAGTAAACATAATTTTTTTATTTGAGAATATTCCATTTTTATTTTCAATCTTATATTCCTCAATTTCTAATTGATTAATTAAATTTTTAATTATCTTGATATTAATTTTATTCGAGAAAAAAAATTTAATTGATTCTATCTGGGTTTCACCAATTCCATCTAATTCAAGTAAATTTTTTACAATTTTGTTTTTGTCATTTGTATTAATAAAATTTTGAAATTTTTTTTCCGAATTAAAAAAACTTGCAAGAATTTTTGCGTTTTCTTGACCGATATGTCTAATCCCTATCGAGAAGATAAATTTATCTAAGCTGATTTTTTTGGAATTATTGATTGATTTTTTTAGATTATTTATAGAAAGCTCACCCCAGCCATCTAGATCTTTAATTTTATTGTAGTTTATTTTAAAGATATCTGCTGGTTCTCCTATAAGTTTTAAATCCCAAAGTTGATCAATTACCTTTTTACCAAGACCCTCTATATTAAAAGCTTCTTTGGATACTATATGTTTAAGTTTCTCTCTAGCTGTGTAATCACATTCGTAGCCCTTTAAACATCTTCGTACCGCATCAAGTTTTTTTGTATTTTTGCTAAATTCTTTTTTTGTTTCGGAGCCACATAAACATTTCTTAGGAAAAATAAATTTTTTGCTTGTTTTCGGACGCTTAGATTTATCAACTGATACAACTTGTGGAATTACATCCCCTGCTCTTTGAATCTTAATCGTATCTCCAATTCTAATGTCTTTCCTATTAATTTCATCTTCGTTATGTAAAGTAGCATTTGATACAACAACTCCTCCAACTGTCACTGGTTCTACTTTTGCTACTGGCGTTATAGCCCCAGTTCTCCCCACTTGTATTATTATATCTCTAATTATTGTTACTGCTTTTTCTGCAGAGAATTTATAAGCAATCGCCCATCTAGGTGAGTTAGACGTATTACCTAATCTTTTTTGTAATGATATATCGTTTACTTTATAAACTAGACCATCTATGTCGTAATCAAGAGATGATCTTAATTGATCAATTTGAGAATATTTTTTTTCAATTTCCTCTAAACTTGTTACTTTTTCAGATAAAGGGTTAATTGAAAAATTCCAACTGTCGATTGTTTGTAAAAATTCAGATTGAGTCCTGAATTTCATTGGTGAAACTTGACCAAAACCGTAAGCAAAATATTTAAGAGGAATTTTTGCAGTTTCCTCAGGATTTTTTTGCCTTAAAGACCCCCCTGCAGCATTTCTTGGATTTGCAAATTTATTTTTAATTAATGAAAAATTTTTTTTACTAATAAAAATTTCACAACGTATTTCAAGTAAATTAGGAACATTTTTTGAAACAATTTCTCTCGGTAAATCTTTAATTGTTTTTAAATTTTCAAGAATATCTTCACCTGTTTCTCCATCTCCCCTTGAGAGTCCTCTTGTCAAAATACCATTTTCATAAATGAGGGTTGAAGAAATACCATCAATTTTAGGTTCACAAAACAATTCAATTTGATTTTGACTCAAAGATAAAAAATTATTTATTTTTTTTTTAAAATCTTTCATATCATTTAAATTAAATGCATTAGAAAGTGAAAGCATTGGAGATAAATGTTTAATCTTTTTAAACTGGTTTAATGGCTTAGCGCCTATAAGATTTTTTACACTCTCATATTTTTTTAAATAAGAATATTTTTCTTCTAATTTTAAAGCATTATATTTTATTTTATCATATTCAGAATCACTAATTTCAGGTTTGTCATATAAAAAATAATTATTGTTATGTTTTTTTAACAAATCTATATTTTTTTTATGTTCTGCTATAATATCTTTTTTTTTTTGCATAAAGTTACTTAATTATTTTTATAATTCTTTTAAAAAAATTTTCTTTTGATTTAGCATCATCATCTTTTTTTGCTCTAGCTAATTCATTAATCTTATAATCTTTGTTAAAAACTTTATAAGATTGAGCAAACCATTCGCTTGAATTATAGTTGTATCCAAGAATTTTTGCGTACTTTTTAGCTTCATCTTCTAGTCCGATATGATAATGAATTTCTACTAATCGATGTAAAGCTTCTTCAACAAATATTGTTCTATCGTATTTATTAATTATAAGTTTTAACCTATTAATTGCAGGCACCCATTTTTGAGTTGATATGTAATATTTTGCAACATAAAGCTCTTTAGCAGCAATTTGATTAGTGATTAAATCTTTTTTAAACTCTAAATCAGTAGCATAATCTGTATTAGGAAATTTATTTAAAAAAAAATTTATTTTTTCAGTTGCTTTTAATAATGGATCAAGATCTTTAGTTTCATCACTAATTTGTTCAAAATAGATAATTGCAATTAAGTAATGAGCGTAAATGACATTTTTGTCTGCGGGATATATTTTCAAATATCTCTCTAAATTTTCAACTGCTTCGTCATAAAAATTAATTCCATAAAGTGAAAAGCTGGACATAATTGCTGATTTCGCGGCAAGATCTATAGATTTAAAATTAATTTCTGCCTTAGAAAATTTTTTATTTGCAAAAAAGAAGTCGTTTTTTTCAAATGCTTCTAGACCCTCTTTATAAAGCTGATAAGGATCTAATTGATTTGAAGCGTCGTAATCTAAATTTTTATTTTTTGAACATGAGCCAGTCAAAAGTAATAAACTTAGGACCAAAACTATTCTTATGAACATATTTTAATTAATAACAGATAAATAAAAAAATAATATGTTAAAATTGTAGCTTATGCGTTAACAGCAAGCTTAATAGGTTCTAATGTTTCTTTTCGGGAGATTTTAAATTGTTCTAACTCGATTAATTTGAAAGACTTTTTACAAGTCATTAATTTTCTAAGAAATCTATTTGTCAGCTCATGGCCTCCTTGTACGCATTTAATTTTTCCTAATAATCTATGTTCGGATAAAAGGAAATCTCCAGCCAAATCTAAAATTTTATGATTAACAAATTCTTTATTATTTCTTAATCCTTCCTTGTTTAAAACTTTATCATTATCAACAACTACTGCGTTATCTAATGAGCCTCCTTTTGCCAACCCTTGTTTTTTAATTTTTTCGATATCTTCCAATAAACAGAATGTTCTTGAACTAATTACTTTTTCTAAGCTGTCTTTTTGAAAATTAATATTATTTTTTTGTTTTCCAATAATTTTGTTTTCGTAATTTAGTTGAAAGTCTACCTCAAATGATTTTTCATTTGGTTCAATTGATATTTTTCTTTTTCCGACTATTAGTTCAATCTTTTCTAAAATTTTTAAATATTTTCTTTTTTTAACTTGTTCTTTGAGCTCATTTTTTTTAAGAGCATGAAGAAATTCTTTTGATGAACCATCCATAATAGGAACTTCCTCATTATTAATTTCTATTAAAGCATTATCGACTCCAATTATATATAGGGCTGCTAACAAATGTTCCACGGTCGAAACTTTAACTCCATAGTTATTTTCTAAAGTTGTACATAATTTTGCTGAAGATACATTAGCGTAATTTGCTTCTATTAGATTGTTTTTTTCCAAATCAATTCTTTTAAATACAATTCCATGATTCTCTTTAGCGGGAATTAAGTTTACTGTAGAGCTTTTACCGGTGTGCAAACCAATCCCTTCAAATCTAACATTTTTTGAGAGAGTTTTTTGAAATATTTCTAACATTAGATGTTGTTATACTTGGATGTGTTTTAATGTTTAAAACAACTAATGTTTCTAAAAAAAACAACATTCAGCCAAAAATTTTGTCAAAAAATACAGCAATAATTGATTTTTTTACCTGGGAAACAGGAATAGCTTCTTTTTTCCAACCAAAATGAACAAGTTTATGAGCTGAGCTAACCATACTTTCATTCAATAAATTGTCTATAAAATTGATATTAAATCTATCATTTGATGAAAAAACTTTTTTATAAATTTTTTTTAAACATTTTAGTTGTAATTTATGATTTATATCTAAAAAAATATCCTTGGGAGGATTAGCATAATACTTAAGATTAATATTTTTAAATATCATTAGCTCAGAAATTTCTTTTATTCGAGCCAAAGCAATTTCATAGATTAATTTCTTTTTAATTTTTCTATAACTGCATTCTGTAAAAAATTTTTCATCAATCAGTTCATTATCTGACATATTTTCATTTACCTCAATTTGATCTAAAATTGTACTAACTGTATCTATTTTTAAAGAAGTTATTTTTGATATATCTTGGATTACAATATCTGTTCCAAAATTAAAACATTGTTCTAATTTAAGAGAATTATTTTCAAAGTAAAATATTTTAGAACTATTTTTATTCATTATTATTTGAAAAAAAGTATCTTTATTTTTATAATTATCACTTGTATTCACCCCTTGAATGAAACTTTTTATTAATATTTTTTTGACTTTCAAATTACACTTATCAAAAATACTATTTAAGTTTTTTACATCGTTAGTGTTGATTAATGTAAAAGATAATTCGTGAGAATAGAAATCACCAAATAAACCAATCGGCAAGTTTTCAATTTTCTTTTTATCTAAGTAAAATTTTGTATTAAAAATATGTAATACAGTTTTTTTATACTCAATATTATTTACACAAGATTTTAATGTATTTAAAATGTAAGTTATATTTTCTTTTAAAATTTGGGAACCATTTAATTTTTTAAAACCTGTTAAATTAATAAATGTTGGTCTAAAATTATCTAAAATTAAAATTATCTCTTTGAATGTATAATTAAATTTTTGTTCGATTAAATAAATATTTTCTTTGACTATTTTAAAAGCTTCATCTGAGTCAGAGACTCTATTGTTCGTAATACCAATTAAGGGAGTTTTAAATTCATAAACAGTTTGAAAATCATTTTGTTCATCGTTTTTTCCTACATAGAAAATATAGTTTGAGTCGTTTATTTCTAAATAAAGTATTAAAGAGGTATTCTTCATATATTATTTTAAGATAAGTTGATTATTTATTCTATAGTCAAATATTTTGTAATTTTTAGAATTATTTCCTTTTTTAAGATTTAAATAATTTTCTAAACTTTTTAAATAATTTTTAGAGGGAAGTTTTATTACATCATTTTTTTTAGTTTCTAAATCCCATCTCTTAGTTTCATAAAAAGTGAATTTTTTTATTCTATTAATAGGAAATTTGATTTTTGTTAAGTCTTTATATAAAATTTTAAATTCATCTTTATTTCCAAAGACGTATGGTAAATTTTCATAATTTGGTAAGTTTCTGTACTCAATTAAATCTATTTTTTCACTCAAATAAAACTTTTTTTTATTATTTAATAAAATAGCTATTGGTTTTTTTTCAAATATTTTAATTTTTAGAGTATTAGGGTATTTTTTTTTAATTTTAAAACTATCAATAAAACTATTTTGCATTAATATTTTTTTTACTTCCATGTTTTTTAAAAGTACAAGATTCTTATTATAAATCGGAACTAATGATTTTTTAATATTTTCTTCGTTTAATAAAAAATTATTTTCGATTATTATTTTTTTTAAATTAAATTTTGAAAAAAATATCTTTTGTTGTAAGCTAATAGTAGTAAGTAATATTAACAACGCTATAGCGATTACCAAGCGGTTTTTCATCTATTTATACTTGCATCTTGTAAAATTTTTTGGACTAAGTTTTCGAAATTTAACCCTTTATATTTTGCTATTTCTGGAACTAAAGATAAATCAGTCATACCTGGCTGTGTATTTAATTCTAGTAAATAAAATTTATTATTATAAAATTTAAAATCTGATCTTGTAACTCCTCTGCATTTTAAAACTTTATGTGCTTTTTGTGCAATTTTTAGAACTTCATTATATTTCATTTTAGATAAATTTGCTGGCATCACATGTTGAGTTTTAGCTTTTTTAGTATATTTAGCTTTATAATCATAAAATAATCTTTTAGGTATAAGTTCAATTGCTCCAAGAGGATTTCCATTAATTACTGCAACTTGTATTTCTTGTCCTCCAATGAATTCTTCTAAAATTAATTCATCATATTTTTTAAATAATAAAGAAATTGTTTTAAGTAATATTTCTTTATTTTTACATATATGTACCCCTATGCTAGATCCTTCGTTAATTGGTTTTAAAACTATTGGGAAATTAATTTTTTTACTTTTTAAAATCCTCGATAATTTATTTTTTTTATAAAAAGATTTATTTAATGAAAAAAATTTAGGAGTTTTTAAATTATTTCTTATAAAAATTTCTTTTGAAATAATTTTATTCATAGCGTTGAACGAGCTGATTACACCAGAGTGAGTGTATGGAATTCTTAAATATTCGAAATAACTTTGTGCCACGCCGTCTTCCCCATCTTTTCCATGTAAAGCGTTAAAAATTGCGTCTGTGTTTTTTTTGCTTATTAAGTTAAAATTTTTTTTTTTTGGATCAAAAGTTGAAACTTTATAATATTTCTTTTTAAGAGCTTTTATACACGCTTTACCGCTTTCTAAACTAACAGCTCTTTCGCCTGAAACTCCACCTAAAACAACTAAGACTTTTTTAAATTTTTTTTTAATCACCAATAATTTTTATTTCTAACTCAAGGTTTACCCCGGTTTTTTCATGAACTCTCTTTTTAACTTTTTTAATCAAATTTTCGATGTCCGAAGATTTAGCTTTACCATTATTTACAAAAAAATTGTTATGTTTTTGTGAAATTATAGCATCGCCTTCTTGAAAATTTTCACAACCAGATTCTTTTATTAACATCCAAGCTTTTTTATCCTCGCTTATATTTTTAAAAGTACTCCCGCATGTTTTTACTTGACTAGGTTGAGACAATTTTTTTCTTTCAATTAAATCAGATTGTTTTTTTTGAATTTCTTCCTTTTTGCTAATTATACCTCTTAGTTTGGCAGAAATAATAATCAAATTTTCAGGCAAATTTGTACCTCTATATGAAAACTTTATGTCTTCCTTTTTAATTTCAATTTCTGATAATTTGTCTTTATCTATAGCTTGAATAGATATTAAGACTTTGGATATGTCGTTTCCATAGCATCCACTGTTCATTATAACTGCACCGCCAAGAGATCCTGGTATACAAGTTAAAAACTCTAAATTACCTAAGTTGTTTTCTTTAGCAAAATTAGCAATATTCCGATCTAGCGTCCCGGCACCTACATCTAAAATATCTTTATCAATCATTTTAGTATAAGAAAAATTATTCCCTAATTTAACTACAACTCCTTTTACACCGTTATCTCTAAATAAAGTGTTTGAGCCAGCGCCTAAAATAGTTGTTTTTAAATTCCTTTTTTTTGCCTCTTCTAGAAATTCAATTAATTGATTTTTATCTTTAGCTTTGTAGAAATATTCAGCATTGCCGCCCAGATTAAACCAGCTATAGTTAGATAGTTTTACATTTTTGTTAAAATTATTATTAAATTTTTTTATAAAAGTGCTATCTAACATTATAATGAATATTTAAGTCCTTTCATCCATTTTGAGATTGATCCTGCTCCCATACCAATAATTATTTCATTACTTACTAGGTTCTTTTTTAAATATTTATTTAGTTCTATTTCATTTTTTACGATTACTACTTGAGTATTAGAATTTTTACCAATCAACGTGGCAAATTTTATTAAATCGAATTTGTTATTTTTTTTCTCACCCGCCGAAAATAGTGGACAAATGATTACTAAATTCGATTTTAAAAAACATTTTGAAAATTCTTTTTTCAAAGATAATACCCTTGAATATCTATGTGGTTCAAAGATGCTTATAATTTTTCTTTTTTGATAAACATTATGTACACCTTCTAGGATTGATCTAATTTCAGTTGGGTGATGAGCATAATCATCGTAAAAATCATTTTTATTTTTAGAAAAAACTTTAGTCATTCTTCTTTCAACTCCAGAAAAATTTTTTAACGATTTTTTAGAAATATTTATATCTGCGCCAAGATTGAGGCAGACTATAAAAGCAGCAGCTGCGTTCAGCACGTTGTGTTTTCCCAATAATTTAACGTTTATATTTTTAATATTTTTATTTTTATTGCCTTTATCCTTGAAAGATAAATCAAAAGTTGTGCTATCAAAATAATATTTTATTTTTTTAATTTGATACTTTGCTTTTTTATTTTCTCCATAGGTTAATATATTTTTATTCTTTACTTTATTTAAAATATTTTTAACATTTTTGTTATCTACACAAATTATTGATTTTCCAGTAGGTGGAGTTTTATTTATAAATTCTATGAAAGATTTTTCTAAACTTTTGTATGTTTTGTAATAATCTAGGTGCTCATAATCAATATTGGTTACGATTGAATAGTTAATTGGTAGTTTTAAAAAACTACCATCGGACTCATCAGCTTCTAATATCGCCCACTCACCCTTTCCAAGTTTTGCATTACTTTTAAAGTAATTTATAACTCCGCCATTGATAATAGTAGGATCTAGTTTTTGATCAGATAAAATTTTTGCCACTAAAGATGTGGTTGTAGTTTTTCCATGTGAACCTGTAATTATTATATTTTTTTTTAAAGATACAACATCAGCTAAAACTTCAGCTCTTGAATAAATTGGAAGTTTATTTTTTTTTGCATGCCTAAGTTCAATATTATTATTCTTTATGGCGGTAGATTTAACTAAAATAGTTGCTTTTTGAATGTTGCTAGCTGAATGACCAATAAAAATTTTTATTCCTGATCTTAAACAACTAATTGTATTTTTATTTTTATTTAGATCACTACCTTGAATTATGAATCCCATGTTTTTCATAATTTGAGCTAAACCGCTCATTCCGATTCCGCCAATACCAACAAAATGAATGGTATCTTTTTGACCTAAATTAATTTTTTTCATTTAATATTCTCTCTACTTGAGTATATAAATTTTTAAAAATATCTTTGTCAGAATATTGTCTTTGGTTTGCCAAAATATCACTAAACAATGACTTATCATTAAAAATTTTAATAATTAGATCGTACAATTTATTTTTTATATCTTTTTCCTCCAATAAATATCCATAGCCTTTTTTTTGATAAAACTCAGCGTTTTTATGTTGATGATTGTCAGCTGATGTTGGTAAAGGTATTGAGATGAAAGGTATCTTAAAATTAATTAACTCTCCTAAAACTGAAGCGCCTGAACGTGTGATTACAAGATTTACCTTAGAATAATAATCAATAATTTTGTCTGTATAATTAAATATCTCATGATTAATTTCAGCTTTTTTATAAAAATTAGAAAGTTGATCGTTCTGTTTCTTTTGACATTGTTGATAAACTTCAATTGGTACTTTAGAGACCTTTAATTTTTCAAATATTTGAGGCAATTCATCTGCAAATGCTTTAGCTGCTTGACTGCCTCCAAGGACCAAAACTTTAATGTCATCAAAATTATTTATCTGATCGTTTAAATTTGAATTTATTATTTCCTCTCTAACTATATTTCCTAATTCATAAACTTTACTATGATATTTCTTCGATATTCCCTCAAGTTCTTTGTATGAGACAAATATTTTATTTGCGAAAGGTAATAAATATTTATTAGCTTTACCAATAATCAAATTATTCTCATAAATTACAAATTTGACTCTCAAAATTGTTGCTGCAACACAAATTGGAAACGACGAATAGCCTCCCATTCCAAAAATTATTGACGGCCTATTGAACAAAAGGAATAATAAAGATTGTATTATTGAAAAAAAAATATTGAAAAGAGAGTATAAGAAAATTAAGAAATTTTTTTTGATTAAAGGAGAAGAGTGTATTTTAATCAAATGTAGATTTTTATAATCTTTAAGATACTTAAAACCTCTAATATCAGTAGTTAATTTCACATTGAAATTTCTATTAATTAGATAATTTGCTAAACTATAGGCAGGGAAAATATGTCCTCCTGTACCACCAGTAGCAATTAATATTTTTTTTTTAATCATATAAGTAAGTTTTATTTTTAGTGTAATTTAAAACCAAGCCAGCCAAAATTGCACTTCCGATTAAAGATGATCCTCCATAACTTAAAAAAGGTAAAGTCATACCTGTAGTAGGTAATAAATTAGTATTTACTCCAGCATGAATAAATGTTTGAAAGATTAGCAAGGTTGCTAATCCGCTTAAAGAAATCTTTATAAATTGATTATCTTGGTTAAAACAATTTTTAATAATTCTAAAAGAAATATATAAGAACACTACTAATATCACTATTGAAACCAATGAGCCATATTCCTCAGATATTACAGCTATGACATAATCTGTGTGGGCTTCAGGCACGTTATCTTTTAATATACCTTCGCCCATACCTTGTCCGGTCAGACCTCCTAATTTAATTGCATCTAGAGCTGAAGATGATTGAAATTTATCCCCTTGGCTCGGGTCAAAAAAAGAAATTAGACGATTAATTATATAACCAAATTTTTCAGGTAGAAAAAATAACAAAGAAGTAATTGATATCAAGAAAATTGAAAAAAAAAATAATATATAAATTAAACTGACTCCTGAAATAAAAACAGTTGCGATCCAACTTCCGATTAACAATATTGATTGTCCTAAATCTGGTTGGTCAATTAATAAAATTATTACAGAGCATAATAATATAAAACTTAAAGTATATTTTATTTGAGGGCTTTCAAATTTTTTATAAGTTAATATTTTTACTGTCATTAAAATAAAAAAAGGTTTTAGTATTTCGATTGGCTGTAATCTAAAGAAATATAAATCAATCCAACGTTTGGCTCCTTTGACCTCTACCCCTACTATTGGAACTAACGCTAGAAAAATAAATGATATAATAAATAATGGTATAACTAATGTAATAAGAAATTCAGTTTTAATTAGTGATATTGTGATCATGATAATTATAGCTAAAAATGCAAAAATGAAATGTTTTGTGAAAAAAAAATAATAGTCTTTATCCAATCTTTCACCAGCAAGAAACGATGTGGATGAAAATGAAAAAAATAGACCTAAAAAAAATAATAATAAAAAACTAAATAAAATTTTTTTATCTATATTTCTCCAATAATTTATAATTATAAATTTAAATGAATTTTCTAGCATATTTCTTGCATAACCTCTTAAATTCATCTCCTCTCTTTTCAAAATTAACAAATTGATCAAATGAAGCTGCAGCCGGACTTAATAAAATAGATCGATTAGTACTTTTTTTTAATTTACTGTCTTTTAAAATTTGAATAATTGAATTCTTTAAGTTTTTTGTAATTGAAAAAACTAATTTACCTTTAATTTGTTTTTTGAAGTAATTTGCACTCTTGCCTATTAAATAGCATTTAATAATATTTTTTTTTAATCCTGATAATCTAATTTTATCATCTTTTTTAGGAAGCCCTCCTAATATCCAGTAAATGTTTTTAAGGCTAGATAAAGCTGATTGTGTGGCCCTAAATGATGTGGCTTTAGAGTCATTAATAAAAACAATATCATCCTTTTTTAAAAAAATTTCAAATCTATGCGAAAGTCCTTTAAATGATTTCATAGAACTAATAAAAGAATTTTTTTTTATTTTTAATAATTTAGAAAACGCATAAATAAAACTCATGTTTTCATCATTAATATTAGAAGTTAAATAGTCATTTTGTATTTTATGTTTTATTTTTTTATAATCATTATTTTTTGGGACAATTAATTTAGCCGAGAATCTTTTTTTTATGAAATTTTTTTTAAACTTCTCGTTTATTATTGCAAAATGATTATTTTTTTGAAAACGAAAAATTTTAAATTTAGAATTTAAATAATTTCTCATGCTTCCATGCCAATCTAAATGATCATTTGTTAAGTTAAGAAAAAAAGCATAATCAGGACAGATAAATTTTGAGTGCGAAAGCTGAAATGAGGAAGCTTCTATAATTACATAACTATTTTTAGTGCTAATTATATCTAAAATTGGAGTGCCTATATTTCCACCTAGTGAAAATTTTATTTTATTTTTTTTAAGTAATTGCGCTAATAATTTACAAGTAGTCGATTTACCATTTGTGCCAGTTACAACTATACTTTTAGGTTTATTTTTTATTAAATAAAATAAGTCAATATCTGTAATTATTTTTTTTTTAAATTTACCTAAAGTCTTATTTTTAATTAAACTTATGCCTGGAGATAAAACAATATAATCGACCTGATCCAAGATTTTATTTAAATTTTTTGCTCTAAATTTTTTAAGTATATTTTTATTTTTATCATCCCATACTTTGAATCTTTCTATTTTATTTTTATTGAAAAACTTAACTACTGAACGGCCAGATAAACCAAGACCGTAAACAAGGAACGATAGTTCTTTGAGTTGTGGTATTTGATGCATTCACTACCTGAGTTTTAAAGTTGCTAATCCAATTAATGCTAAAATGATCGCAATTATCCAGAAACGAATTACAATTGTAGATTCAGCCCATCCCTTTTTTTCAAAATGATGGTGTATAGGTGCCATTTTAAAAATTCTTTTACCGGTTAATTTAAACGAAACAACTTGTATAATCACTGAAGCGGTTTCTAAAACAAATAATCCTCCAATTATTGCCAAGACTATTTCATGTTTTACAATAATTGCTATAGCAGCTAACGAACCCCCTAATGAAAGTGAGCCTGTGTCTCCCATAAAAATCTTTGCCGGTGGTGCGTTGTACCAAAGAAAACCTAAACAAGCTCCTACGACAGAACCACAAAAAATAGATAATTCTCCTGTATCTGGGATATATTGAATCTGCAAATACTCAGAGAATATTGTATTACCTACTACATAAGCTATTAGAGTAAATGATAGTGCCACTAGCATTACTGGTACGGTTGCTAGTCCATCTAAACCATCTGTTAAATTTACGGCATTAGAAGCTCCAATAATTACAAACAAGCCAAAGGGTATAAAAAATAAACCCATATGCCAAATCAAATTTTTAAAAAATGGAAAATAAAGATTGTAAAGATATTCATGTTCAGAATAATTTATTAAAATTAATAAAGTAAGTATACCGATTAAAATCTGGCCAAGAAATTTATAACTTGATTTAAGTCCTCTTGAATTTTTAAATTTAATTTTTAATACATCATCTAATAAGCCTAAAGCACCTAAGGAGATTGACACAAAAATTAAAGTCCAAATGTAAATGTTAGTCAAATCAGCCCATAAAAGCGTACTAGATATAATTCCTATTATAATTATTACACCACCCATTGTAGGTGTACCGGACTTTTTTATAATATGATCTATTGGCCCATCCTGCCTAATTGGTCCTGTAATCATTTTTTCCGAAAATAATTTTATTAATGGTCCCCCAATTATAAATACAACTACTAAGGAAGTAACAACAGATAAACCGGTTCTAAAAGTAAGATACTTAAATACATTTAAAAATGAGTATTGATCAATTAAAGAAGTTAATAAATTAAAAAGCATTTAAATTCCCTTTATCATTTTTTTAGTAAAATTGTTTAATCCCGTTGCGTTCGATCCTTTGATCATTAGATGGTCATTATTTGATATCATCTTGCTCAAGATAGTGTCTATATCATCGTTATTTTGTAAAATGTTTCCTCTTTTATCTCTATTAAGTTGTTTATAAGTGAAAATTGTTTTTTTTCCTTTAATGAATACTTTATCAATATCTGAGTTGTTAATAACTTTAGACAATTCCTCGTGATATTTTTTAGATTTAGAACCTAATTCGAGCATATCACCAAGAATTAAGTATTTTTTAAACTTTTCTTTCTTGATCAGATTTAATTTATTAATAGCATTTTTTACAGACAGTGGATTAGCATTATAACTTTCATCTATTAATTTAAATTTTTTATTATATCTAGATATAGAGTGTTTTTTACCTCGACCTTCTAATGGCTCAAAATTTTTATATTTTGTTTTAATTTTAAGAATATCAAGTTCGAGTTCTCTCAAAACCGCCATTGAAGCGAGAACATTGTTAATATTTAAATCTTTAAGCTCAAAATCTATTACTTGATTATCAATATTAATAAAAATTCTTGATCTATTTTCAATTTTAACAATTTTTTTAACACGAACGTCTGATTTTTTATGCTTTCCAAAAGTAGAAACTTTTAATTTAAAAGATTTTGCTTTTTTTAATAAAAAATTAAAAAATTTGTCATCTCTATTTAAAATTACTGTTCCACCAGCCTTTATACCCTCTATAATTTCTGACTTAGCTTTAGCTATTCCGTTAATATTTTGAAAGTTCTCTAAATGAGCTTCTCCAATATTAGTTATAATTCCTATATTTGGCTTTATTAACCTAGTTAGATTTTTTATTTCTCCGGATTTACTCATACCAACCTCAAAAATTCCAAATTTATCATCAAAACTTAAGTTGGATAAACTGACTGGAACACCTAGGTGATTATTAAAGGACTTTGGTGAAGAATAAGCTTTACCAAAATTTTGTAATAAATCTCCAATTAAATTCTTTAAAGATGTCTTACCAGAACTTCCGGTTACTGCTATAATTTTTGCTAAGCTATGTTCCCTTTTTAACTTAGCAAATTGATTTAAAAATGAAATTGAATTTTTAACTTTTATAATTTTTTTATTTTTATTTGTATTTGAAAAAGTAACTACGCATCCAGCTCCTTTTTTGATTGCATCGCGTACAAATTGATCTCCATAATGTTTGTTTCCTTTTATAGCTAAAAATAGATTCTCCTTTTTAATTGATCTTGTATCGATTGAGAGTCCGTTAAATTTAATTTTTTTTTTTGTATTTATAATTTTTTTAAATATAAATTCATTTTGTAGGAAGTTTTGTTTTTTTTTATTTATGGTCTTAGTTTTCAAATTAATTTTTTTTATGATTTTTTTATCTGAAATATTTAATATCCTATCTTTGTAAATTTGTTTTTCCTCGTGACCTTTACCAGCGATTAATACTATTTCATTTGGAGCCGCATTCTGAATAGCTTTTTTAATAGCTAATGCCCTGTTGCCAAAATTAAAAACCTTATTTTTAGAAATATGTTTAATAAGTTCATTTCTTATTTTTTGTGGATTTTCATTTCTTGGATTATCATCCGTGATGTAAATTTTTTTACAGATATTGTTCGCAATTCTTGCCATTAAAGGTCTCTTTTTTTTATCTCTTTCGCCCCCGCACCCAAAAACTAAGGAAATATTATTTCCGTAATTTTTCAATAGTAAATTAAGAGTCTTAAATAAAGCGTCAGGTGTGTGGGCATAATCTATAAAAATTTTAATATTGTTTGGATATTTTCTTATTAATTCTAACCTTCCACTTACATCTTTTAATTTTTTAAGTGCTTTATAAATTAAATTTTCTTTCAACCCACATAATTTTATGGCTTCGATTGCCATGGTTAAATTTTTGATTTTAAAATCCCCTGTATATTTTAAAGAATTTTGTCGAATTTTTTTAGACTTTTTACTGATGTCTAAAATTTTTATATTTTTCTTTTGTGCTATCTTTTTAATTATTGCAAATTCTTTGGTATCCTTATCTAAAATAATTTTAGATTTTTTACTCAAAATATCTTTAAATAATATTAGTTTTGCATTGAGATATGCTTTCATATTTTTATGATAATCTAGGTGGTCTTGGCTAAAATTAGTAAAAATTGCTGCTTTAAAATCAATATGATGTAATCTAATTTGATCTAAACCATGGCTAGAGGCTTCGATAATCACATTATTAATTTTTTTCTTTTTTAAATTATATAAAGTTTTATGAAGTGCAATTGTATCAGGAGTGGTTAGATTAGTTTTAATAGTTTTGCCATTATACTTAATACCTAAAGTGCCAATTGTTGCAGCGGGAATTCTATTAATCCTTAATAATTGATAGAATATATCAGCTACTGAAGTTTTGCCATTAGTACCGGTAACTGCGATAATATTTTTGGGTTTTAGTTTGTAAAATTTTGAAGCAATCTCGCTTAAAAGATTTCTTACTTTATTTGTTTTAATTATAATAGTATTTTTACTTCTTAGTTTATAATTTTTAGAACAAACAATTACGGATGCACCTTTAATGATTGCATCTTTAATAAATTTTTCACCATTGATCTTATTGCCTTTAATAGCGAAGAAAATATAATTTTTTTTAATTTTTTTACTATTAGTTGAAAGTCCAGAAATAATAGTATTTTTTTTTTCTTGAGGAATATCTTTAATTAAATTTTTCAACAACATGCTGGTTTGTAAAGTCTTCATTATTTATGGCTAAAATAGGCCCAATTTTTTCTATTATTTTGCCTGCCACATAAACAGAATTCCAGCCAGACGTATTGTAAGGGGCTTTAGTCTTAACACCTCGATAATTATAAGTTAAATCTTTATTAATTTTGGGGTTTTCCAACATCACGAATAAGGTGTAGTTGGGTTTATTAGAGGGAAAAATGGAAATAAAACTATTTATTCTATTTTTTTCAACTCCATAACTCTCAGCGGTCCCAGTTTTTCCGCCTACATAATATCCATTTTTATCAGCTAAGCTTGCCGTTCCATATTTACTACTTACAACTTTTCTTAAAATATCCCTTATTTTTTTACTTGTATCACTTGAGATTATTGTTTCAAATTTTTGAATTTTTCTATTTTTAATTAGACTAGGAATGACTAATTTTCCTCCGTTACTCATAGCGGCATATAAAGCTGTGGCTTGAATAGGTGTAGTAGTAATACCATGACCAAATGAAACTGTTTCTAATTTACATTTATTCCATTTAAGTCGATGAGGGACGCCAACTTCTTCTAATTCAATTACAGGGTTTTTAGTTATTCTAGTTTTCTTGATAAACTTTTTAAAATTTTCTTCCCCAACTTTTTTTGCAAGAATTACTGAACCTACGTTGGAAGATCTAACTAAAATTTCTTCTACTGATAAATTTGATGGATGTTCTTTCATGTCTGTAATTTCATGAATAGAGCATCTAACTTTTTTTGGAATATTTTCAATAATTGTATTTATATCTACTAATTTGTGTTCTAACGCTAATGCTACAGTAAAAGTTTTAAATATTGATCCAAGTTCATATACACCTTTAGTAATTTTGTTAATAAATTTTTCATCGTTAATATTAATTCTCTGATTAATATTAAAGTTAGGTAATGATACTAAAGATATTATATCTCCATTATTTACATCCATTAATAATGCTCCACCCCCAGTAGCATCAAAAGTTTGAATGGCTAAATTTAATTCTTTATTAATTATGTGTTGAATGTTGCTATCTAAAGTTAAACTTAAAGGTCGGTTTATTTTTCTTTTATCCTTTAATTCTTTATCAAAGTATTTTTCAATACCGGATATTCCATAATTATCATAATCAACTTGGCCTATAATGTGACTGAATAAATCTCCATGAGTATACATTCTTGCTTGAAATGGTTCAAACTTAATTGCTTTTTCTCCAAGAGCCCAAAATCTATCTTTTTCAGTTTGGTCAATTCTTTTTTTAATTCGAAAATATTTACTACCATTCAATTTATTTTTTATTTCATTAATAGGAAGCTCTGGAAAATTTAATCTAAGCTTGATCAAAAATTTTTTTTTATCTTTTATCAATTTTGGGTCTATTGCTGCATGAAATGTATCGATATTTCTTGAAATTATTACCCCATTTCTATCAACTATGTCTCTCCTCAATAAAGAAAATTGTGACTTTTGTTCTGTAACATTAAAAATATCTTTTTGATTTAAGGAAATATGAGTAATCTTAATAGAAAAAATTAGTATAAGAGAAAAAAAGAAAAAAAATAATAAATAAATTCTATCTTGAAAATTATTTGTTTTTTTAAATATTTTATTTTTCTTGTTTGTTTCTAGATAATCTTCAAAATAGAAACTTGTTTGATTAATATTTTTATTTTTTTTTGATTTTTTTTTCATTTATATTTTTAAGATTTGAAATTTTATTTTGAATTTCAGTGAAATCTGAAATATCAAAAAATATATTTGAATATTTAATTGGCAAATATCTATCAAATCCAATTACATCTAATTTTTTTTCAATTTCTGATGGTGAGGTTAAGTAAAAAAAATCCAATTGGGTTTCATTAATATCCTTTTTTTTCATTAATACTTTTAAATTTAAATCTGAGATTTGTTTTTCAATAATTCGAGTTTTATTTTTTATTGCCGAGGTAATTATCAAAAAAGTAACAAATATAATGAAAGATAATATAAATTTTGTTCTAAGCATTAATTGCCTCTAAATCTAAATATTTTTTGAATTTTTTAATTAAATCTACCGGATGTTCAAATTTGTTTTTACTTCTAATAGCAAATCTAAGTTTGGCAGATCGAGATCTTCTATTTTTAATAATTTCATTTTTTGATGGTAGTAATATTTTGTTTTTGTATTCCTCAAATAAAGCTGTCTCGATAAACCTATTTTCGGGTAAATATCTTGATGGTCTAGATTTATTTTTTGAGAAATTTGTAAAAAAATATTTAACAATTCTATCTTCTATTGAATGAAAGCTAATAACTAAGATTTTACCGCCCGGGCTTAACTTCTTAGTTGCGTTTATAACTCCGTTTATTAATTCTGTAATCTCTTTATTGACAAAAATTCGTAATGCCTGAAAAGTTTTGGTGCAAGGGTTAATTTTATTTGAATAATTTTTTTTTTTGCTTTTTTCAATTATATCAGCCAGCTCTGAGGTGCTAGTAATTTTTTTGGTATTTCGATTTTTAACAATGTTTTTAGCAATTTTAGAAGCCTCTTTTTCATCACCTAAAATCTTTATTACTAATTTTAAATCTGTTTCACTCAAGTTATTGATAACATCTAAAGCTGAAAATTCATTAAGGCCCATGGTCATGTTTAGTTTCTTATTAGATTTAAATGAAAATCCTCTCTCAAGATCATCTAATTGAATTGAAGATAATCCTAAATCAAAAATTACAACATCAACATTATCCTTTGTAACAGTGTCTAACTGACTAAACTTTATTTGATAAAATTTAAATCTTTGTGGAAATTTTTTCTCAAGTTTTTTAGCTATTGGTAAAGTGTTTTTATCCCTATCAAATGCTTGTACATAAGTATCTGAAAACTTTAAAATTTCTTTTGAATAGCCTCCGCCACCAAAAGTGCAATCAATAAATTTTTTACTGGTTGAGGGTGAAGATACTTTTATAACTTCTTTTAACATCACTGGAAAGTGAGAAAATTCCAGTGATAAATTTTGATTGTTCATGCGTTGAGGAATAGATCATTAAAACTTTTGTTTTCTAAGAAATGCAGGAATTTCAAAATCCTCTTCCTCATTAATATCCTGATCAAATAACTCATCTGAACTTTTATTTTCTTGATCATTAATTTCAGTATTAACTTCTTTTGATTGATAGCTTCGCTCTTCAGAAAATAATTTTGGTGTATATTCTTCTTCATTATTGCTATCGAGGATTGTTGAAGCTTGCTCATTATCCTCAAAATTGTTGCTTTCTATATACGATGCACTTTCAATCGAAACACCGGATGGAATATTTGAAACTTGTTCTCTCTCCTGAGAGTTTCCGATCATATTTTCGTTTTCAAAATCATTTTCATAGCTGTTAATAGAATTACTTTGCTCCTCTTCTTGCAATTGATAGCTTTCATCAAGCTTTAAAGCTGTAGCACCATCAATAGAGTTCAATGTATTGCTCTCCATTCTTGGGTTCTGAGAAAATAAATTTTCAGAATAACCTGTGTTTCTATTTTGAATTCGAGAGACCATGTTGAGTACAGTTTTATCCTCAGTTTTATATCCATCAAGAGCAGTAGCAACTATAGATACTCTAATTTTCC
>MDTC01172633.1_pt1 | contig 23712 bp, 17 predicted proteins | sample 811181 | NCBI WGS metagenome assembly MDTC01 (sample SAMN05326644, study PRJNA326480) | marine metagenome | isolation source: seawater | place: Pacific Ocean: North | collected 2011 | reverse complement strand
TTTTTATATAAATCTCTTCCACCAAAACTAACTGTGATATTTGTCAGATTAAGCATAAAAAAAAAGCCCTGTAAAAGGGCTTAATAAAAAAAGTTTAAAATTAGAAATGCCATAAATCATGCTCAAAGGTGAACATCTCTTTTTTGATTCTTTCAGATTCTAATAAAGCATTTAAACCAGTATAGTTACCTTCAATTTTTCTATCAAAGACGTTGCTTTCTTTTTTGATGAAAGATGAGAATTCTCTTTTCCAAAACAAGTCATCAAAACTCATCTTTTGAGAGTCATTTTTAGGATTGTATACAAAATAGTTCTGGAAAGTATATCTACATTCAGGGAAGTATAACCAGAATATATTTTTAAGTCCGATAATCTCATCAAGACCAGTCTCCGAATTTTCTTCAGTTTGATAAACGATAGGTGATATACCAATAATTCTGACATCTAACACCGATCTTTGTTTGTCAAAAAACCAATCTTCTTTAATTTCATAGCGTTTGATATCTCTATTTTCATAGAATTCTATTGTATCATTAAATAATGGGTTACCATCAGCATCTGTTAACTGTTCACCTGTCTCAGCATCCCTTTGTGGGATTTTAATTTCTCTCGAAAACATCTTATTAAGCTCATACTTAAAATCTGGATCATTAATATTACCATTGGATGGTTTGACAGGAAAACTAAAACGGTCATCTTCCGGCTTGTAAACAGTAATAGCACCTTCTTGAAGAGCACCATACTTGATAACATCAAACAAACATAATCTGTCATTTAAAGAAACCAATGGGTAGTATAACTTATGGTTCATCTTTTCTGTTAAATCAATTATTCTCCAAACTCTTTTTGCCCACATTACATCAGCCTCCCTTAAATGGGTGTATTGAACAACTCTTTTAGTTGGTATATGCTCTTGAATATAAACTCCGTCCAGAACGTTAGATTGACTAACCCCAGACCCTGGAATTTGAGCATTAATACTTAATGTAGCAAAAAAACAAAATATGTATAGGATATTTTTCATGATTTTTATTTTAATGTCAAGGTAATTGGCTGTATTTCTTTAGGAGTTCCTCCACCTGGACCAACAACCTTAATTTTATGAAACTTTATATCTAAACCTTTAGGAGTTTTACCAATTTTTTTCTGAATGGCAGCAGTCATTCTTTTTCCATTACTTGGAAGATCCCATGGGGGATCAGTTGCATTACACTTCACTTTGTAAGAGACAACTGTAAATGGACAATCTAATGGATTATCTTCCAATTTAGCGGTTAACAGTGGTATACTTTTAGCATCTGTTCTTCCAATAGCACCCTTTTTCATACCTCCGAAAAACGCTTGAGGGTTTGGAAGACCAAATAACCTGAATTCTTTTTTAGCTAATTCAACAACCTTACCATTGTCATCAGTTGCAGATACTCTAATTACTGCTTTTTTCTTTCTAACGTCAGGGACAATTGCTGTGTACATACCCTTACTATCAGGGCCTGAAATTCTACAATTGGTTCCAGTAACTTTAACGCTTTCTGATTTGTATCCAGAAGCTGAAACAAACATTTTATTTTTCCAACCACCACCATAAAGCACTAATAAATCTGCATTTTCAATAGCAGCACTAGGAGAACCGACAGAGTATCTAAACTGCCAAGGCTTCCATTTCTTAACTCCTTTTTCTTTAACAGCAATTAGTCCTGAAAGTATATGATCACCTATTGAACCAGAAATGTTTACTTGCTGTCCTGCTTTTCCTTGGAATACTTTCATGTTAGATTTATCTTGCTCTCCATCAGTTAATAGGTATTGTGATGAATCATCTTCCCAATAATGTAATTCCATTGCTTCCGAAGAATCGTATGCAGCAATCATTACCTTTAGTCCAAGGGAATCACCTTGGTTAATGTAGCTTGTTGAAGCGAATGCCAATGGATCAATCTTATTAAAGTTAAATGATTGTACTTTAACTCTAGAATCTATTAATTGAGATGCTAATGTTTGAACTGAAAGCACATCCGATCTTAAGGAAGTCATTACAGCAGATGCTGCGACAATTGGGGCGTGATCAAACTGACCAAATATCCAAGGATAATCTTCTCCATGATTTTTTACAAACTTTTGGATTGTCATTCTTACCCAAATATTTTTGCAAGTTTCTTGATCTAAGGGATCTACCTTACCATTTTTCACCATTACAGCAACAGCTGAGTCTACTTTATTAGCAAATTTTATTGCATCTTGTTCTGAAATCAAGTAATCTGGATCTTCAATAGCATTGGTATCGAACTCATACATAAACTTTTCTCCAGTAGCTTTATTTACACCTTCGTGGTTGGCAATTAAACAGATTAAATCATTTCTGTAATGGTGTAGATTATCCATTAAATGTTGTCCTTCAGGCGCAATAGTCTCAAAGCTTTCACCAGCAAGCAATCTTGTTGGGGTATCATAATCATCTTTCTTAGAATAATTGGATAAATCTTTAATATGAATGTATCCTTCTTCATCTATATGAAAAACGTTATTATGATAAGGATCATCGGAATGATCTTCGTGGCTTTCATCAGCATGCTCTTCAGGTGCAACAACTCCAAGACTCGTTACTTTTTCTGCTAATTTCTTAACCCTAGCTTTTGCTTCTTCATTATCACTTACAATCGCCTCTTCTAAATCAGTAAACTCATCGAAAGTTGTACTTGCATCAACAGCTGAAACCAATAGAAACAAGTTTCTTTTCACAAGGTCATTAGCCATTGTTCTTGTTAATTTTATGATTTCATCATTGGTTTCTTTGTGTTTTTTTACCCTGTCCGTTTCTTCTTTTGGAGCGCCGGTAGCTTCTAACGTAGCTAGCTTTGACTCGAGTCTTCCAGAAAGCTCTGTGTTAAATGATTCAACCTGGGCAATACTATTCTCTAATTTGTTATTTAAAGTAACAAAGGCATTGATTATTTCCTTAGATACGTTCATAGCTAGAAGAGCCATAAGTACTAAGTACATTAGTCCTACCATTTTTTGTCTTGGGGTTTCTTTACCACCTCCCATAGCTTAGTTTTTTTTAATTATTAATTTTTAATTTGTTACTTATTAAAATTCATAGCTGAAAGCATATTCCCATAAACTGTATTAAGAGATTCTAAATTATTAGTCAACTCTGACATAGTTTCTTTATATTTTCTAGTATCATCAATTGAAGAATGAAGATTATTCATGAGTTCATTGATGCCTGAGAGCATTTCTTCATTAGACTTCATATTATCAGAAACACTTTTAACTTGCATTTCATACACGTTGTTTAAAGCAGATAAATTGCTAGAAACTTTGTCTAATTGTTCACTGTAATTAGTATCTACTCCCCCCGATGCAGCAGTTATTTCTTCTACAGAAGCAGCTGCCTTTTCATAAGCTGATCCTAACTTCCCAGCTTTTTCAGAAATACTTGAAGATGCTTCAGCATAAACACCCCCCATTTCACCAATTTTTTCTGAAGCGCCTTTTAAATTTTCAACATATTCATTAGTTGCGTCAGATGCAGATGAAATATCACCAAGCTTACCAGCATTTTCACTTAAACTTCTCATTCCAGAACCAAGACTTTCTATTAACTCTGGTTCAATTTTTGCTTTAGCTAACATGTTGTCTAGTTGTTCTACAACCGTTTCGTCAGATGAAGATCCGTCGAGCTCAGGAAGGGCGTGAACATCATCATCAGAATGGCCTAGGGCTAATTCAGGATAAGCTAAAGTCCAATCAATTTCTTCATGTAATGGTTCGTGAGCAGATAACATAAATATCACGGCTTCGATTCCAAGACCTCCAATTAACATAATTGTTGCACCTGGCCAGTGTTGGATTTTAAACATAGCCCCTACGATTACAGTTGCTCCACCATAACCATATACATATTTCATTATCGTTTTAAATTTTTTACTTTCAAAAAAACTATCTCCTGAACTCATTATTGTTTTGTTTTAGTTAATATTTAATTTTAATTTCCTTAAAAATAAGATTTATTTTAAAGATTTAGTTTTTGTTAAACTAATTTTAAAAGTCACCTTCTTTATTTGGTCCACCTCTACCAAGATAATTCATAACACTTCTAAACCCAATGTAAGATTTAGCAGTATCTTGGTATTCATATGTTCTTGTACCATTTTGTAGGTAATAACCAATATCTTTCCAGGAACCACCTCTAACTACTTTTCTTTTCATTGACGGTGGATCATGATCAAGTGCATTGTAGACATATTCAGTGTTCATGTCATGTCCGTATTCATACATGGATTCTTCGTAAGCAGTTCTACACCATTCAGCAACATTTCCAGACATACAATATAGACCAAAATCATTTGGATGATATGAGCTAACTTTTACAGTATGAAAACCTCCATCTTCCATGTACCTGCCTCTAAGAGGCTTAAAATTACTTAAGAAACATCCTCTTGAATTTCTAATGTAAGGCCCTCCCCATGGATATGGATTTAAATCTAGTCCAGCTCTTGATGCATACTCCCACTCGGTTTCGCTAGGTAATCTAAAATCTTGAACAAACGATTGATAGTGAGATTTTCTCCATGAATTTAAAAGTTGTGTTCTCCAAACGTTAAACGCGTTACACTGCTGCCATGTAACACCAACAACAGGATAATCATCATATGCTGGATGCCAAAAGTACATGTTAGACATATGTTCATTATTAGCGTATGTAAAGTCATGAATCCAACATAATGTATCTGGATATACATTTATCACTTCTTTAATAATAAACCTCGATCTATCTTCGTGACCTCTTATCGCATTATTCTGCCCCTTACTGTTACGAACACCTAGATTCAAATCTCTACCTCTTACTTGGCCTGGTTCTGCTGGAAACGGCATATTTGGATTTTTCATTTTTATACGATGTTCTTCATCATCTTCAGCCTCAGTATTTGAAATTCTCTTTATCAAAGGACGTCCTTTCTTAGCGGCCTCTTGAAGATCTATCCAGTAATATTCATACATTAATTTTCTAGTATCAATTTCTTTTCTTTGGTAAAACCTCTCACTCTCGCTTAAAAACATTTGTGCTAATAAGGGTGCATATTCAGAATTTTGACCCTTAGCTGGGTTGAACGAGATATATTCAAAACGAGAGTTCCAATTAAGCTGCCAATCTGCTTCATCTTTTACTTCTAACTCATCGTCATAAGTTTCAATTAAAAACTCTTCTGGAAATTCAGCGCCCAATATTCTTCTAGCAATCGAATCCCTAACCCAGTATACAAACTGTCTGTATTCATTATTAGTAATTTCTGTTTGATCCATGTAGAAGGCACCCACAGAAACTGTTTTAGTTTGGTTGTAGTGTGACATTGGAACATCTTGGTCACTTTGGCCCATATTAAAGGCTCCTGCTGGAATATATAACATTCCATAAGGATCATTCTGAAACCATACTGGTCTACCCATAACACCTATTAATTCTCCACCTGCTCCAGGTGTTGAACAACTGTTTGCAAAAAATGCAAAAACTATGAAATAAAATAACTTCTTCATTTTAGTAATCTTTAGTTCTTTCATTTAACCCGTAATTAGACTCAAACAAACTTCATGTTACGGGAAATTTTTTAATTAGTTTCAATTTTTATAAGAATCTAGGATTCTTTGATTTTTCAAGTACTGGTGGTTTTTCCAGACTAAAACAATAATTTAACATAATATCGTGTGAACCATTACTATAGGTTCCTAAAACACTAGTCGTAATACCATATGCATACCCAACTCTTAACGAGCTTCCATCACTAAAGGAATGTTGATAACCCAACATTGGAGCAATGGCATCACCTACTCTAAAAGTTAATCCGGCCCACAATAGATCATTAAATAATGTATTTACATTTATATCCATGATAGTCGAAGATGCATCTGATTTAATAAGTAAACTTGGTCTAAGTTTGATATTAGGATTGATATCATAACTATAGCCAGCTGTAATCCAATAATGGTGAACATTTTGAACATTTAAGTTAGTCATCTCAAAACCACCCAGATGAGTTGTTGAAATTCCAAGATAAAGGTCACTAGTCTTGTAAAAAAGACCAACATTAATATCTGGAACTACTCCGCTAGCATTTTCGTCAGGGATAAGAGCATCTACAATTGTACCATTAGCAGTCGAAGTTCCCGATGGAGTAATCCAGTCTGCAGCAAAACTTTTCTGTAAAATTCCAAAACTTACACCAATTCCCATTTTTCCAGTACCAACCCCTAAATGATAAGAGTAATTTAATCTGGCAATATTATTTTGTTCGAAACCTAACTGATCTGAAACATAGGTTAAACCTAGACCGCCCTTAAGCATATCAACTGGTGAATGGATATTGATAAGGGCTGTGGTGGGACTTCCATCAAAACCTGCCCATTGCTGTCTACCAATTATTGTTGCACAAATATTTTCATTAAGCCCGGCATATCCAGGATTAAAAGAAAGGTTATCAAACATATAATGTGTTATTTGATAATCTTGTTGGGCACGAATTCCTCCAAATAGTAATAATATAAGTATCAGCAATAATGGCTTCTTCATATATAACGTGTTAGTTATCAATTAGTTAAACTTTTAATTAGCTTTTTTAAACAAAACACTAATGTAAAACTATAAAAATTAAGTGGGTAAATATAATAAATTAAACTAATTTAATTTTCTATATGTCTTCCACCAAAGGTCTGGAATTACCCCTTTTTGTGCAATTTGGTAATCATTGTAATCACATGGAATCAAATGATGTCGCTCAAACTTAAAATCTTTACTTGGAGGATAAGGCACCTCTAACCACCACCTTTCAGATTTGGGGCTCTTGTGAAATACCAAATCATGTTTTAGTTCGTCATGAAAAATAGAGTATTTGTAATGATCTTTTTTGCTTCCAATAGGAAAATCTTTTGTTCTACCCGCAAATCCATCAGTCAAAAAATATAGCATCTGAGCTATAATCTCACTATCCACATCTCTAATTTTTCCAGTTTTTTGGTTGTATATACCAACACAAGATAATTTATCGCTAACGCCGGCATACTTCATCAATTGACACATTTCGTTTGCAAAAAAACCGTTTGGGCAAGAACTATTAGAACTAGAAAATTCTGAAAATCTGAAAGCACCTAAGTCAACACTTAGTATATCTGTATTTCTTAGTATTGGTTCTGCTTTTTCGATATTTTTTTGAAGATCACCTAATCTAAAATAGTCAAAATACAAATCGTCAAAAAATCTAATCTCTTTTTCAGATGCATAATACTGTTGAAACCCTAGAACTGAAAAATTAAATAAGATACTAGGTTGGTGCAGTAGAAGGTGATTTATGTAATTGTTATCATTTAAATCATTCTCCTTTTCAACCTCTACATCAAACTTTCTATCAATGCATGTTAAATTAATGGTTTGTTCTAAATCTTCGTAACCAAGATAGTTTGCATAAGTTAAATATTGAGAGCCACCCAATATAATAAGTAGTTTTTGTTTTTTTTGAATCGTGTTAGTGATTTCTTTAATGGCCATCAATGTATCTCTCATTGTTGAACCAGCATTTAAAATTCCTAAATCCGCAACTTTTATATTATGGCTTATTTTATAGTTATAAAAAAACTCTCTTATTCTTTGATGGTCAACATCATCTGAGTCTGATGATAAATTATCTCTATTTTCATTAGTGCTAAATACAACGATGTCTGCCGACTCCCAATCTGGAAATGTTTTTGTGTAAATTGAAGATATTGAACCTATACTACCTTTGTCAAAGTTAATTTTTTCAGTTGGGGTAAAATAAAGATCTATTTCCATTTAATAAATATTATTAGCTCTTTAAGATAGCCTTTGCGTCATCAAGAGTCACCAATTTAGGATCTTTTGATGAGTCCAATTGTTTCTTTTTCTTCCCCTGTATTACAAAAAACTTTCCCCATCTTCCCTTTTGCACCGAAATACCCTCATTTTCCCAATTATGTATGAACTTTTCTTGCTCTTTTTTCTTTTTGTCTTCAATAAGCTCAATAATATTTTCATTAGTTAAATTATCAAAATCATATTTCTTACCAACATTAATGAACATATTATTCCATTTTATAAATGGACCAAATCTCCCTTTACCTTTTGACACGGGAAGATTTTCATATTCCATTATAGGGGCATTAGCTCTTCTTTTTTCATCAAAAAGGCTTAATGCAATATTTATATCTACTCCATCAATTTCAGTGCCCTTGGGAATCGAAACATTTTCATTTCCACACTGTATATAAGGACCAAATCTTCCAAGCTTTATTAGAACATCTTCACTTTTAATTTTTCCGATGTATTTAGGGAATTCAAATAATTTAAGAGCTTCTTCTAAAGAAATTGATTTTATATTTTGTTCCTGTTTCAAACTCGCAAATCTTGGCTTTTTAGTTTCATCTGATGTATCACCGATTTGCGCAATCGGACCGTATTTTCCAAGTTTAACAAAAACAGGTTCGCCCGTAGCCGGGTCCTCTCCTAGATGTCTTTCTCCATTAGCTCTTTCGGCATTTTCCTTTGTGTGGATAATATTGGTGTGAAAGGGTTTATAAAAATTGGATAACATATCCGTCCACTGCATTTCTCCATTTGCAATAGCATCTAATTCTCTTTCAACTAATGCAGTGAAGTTGTAGTCCATTATATCTTTAAAGTATTGATTTAGAAAATCGTTTACGATTTCACCAGTTGTAGTTGGAAACAGTTTTTTTCTATCTGCGCCAAACCTTTCTTTAAAAGAAGTTTCTTCTAAATTATTATTTGACAAACGTAACTTTATAATGTCTCTTTCAAAACCCTCTAAGTCTTTTAGTTCTACATATTTTCTATCCTGAATAGTTTTAATGGTAGGAGCATAAGTAGATGGTCTTCCAATACCTAACTCTTCCAATTTTTTAACCAATGAAGCTTCTGTGTAACGTGCCGGTGGTCTTGAAAACCTTTGTGTAGCAGTTATTTCCTGGCTAGAAACAGAATCACCAATTTCTAAATCGGGAATTACGTCATCAGATTTTATATCTGTGTTTCCGTAAACTTTTAAAAATCCATCAAATTTTATTACCTCACCTATTTTAACGAAATTTTGAGACTGTTCATTGTATCCAATTTCAATTGTAGTTCTTTCAATTTCAGCATCACTCATTTGTGAAGCCATTGTTTTTTTCCAGATTAACGAATACAATTTGTCTTCAGGTGATCCGTCTCCAATATGACTTAAAGAAAAATTTGTTGGTCGAATAGCTTCATGAGCTTCTTGCGCAGATTTATTTTTATTACTGTATTTTCTTGGATTACAATAATTTGAACCAAATTCTCGATCTATTTGTTGTTGAATGGAGCTCATTGCGTCCATCGACAAATTTACAGAATCTGTTCTCATGTAAGTAATTTTTCCAGACTCGTATAGCCTTTGTGCAACAGACATAGTTCTTGACACACTAAATCCTAAAACTCTGCTTGCCTCCTGCTGTAATGTTGAGGTAATAAATGGTGCTGATGGAGTTCTTTTACCAGGTTTCTTGGTGATTTTTTTTACTTTAAAATTCTTACTATTAGCGTTATTCAAAAAAGCTTTAGCCTCATCAATGTCAGATAAATTTGAAGATAGTTCAGTCTTAAAAGATATTCCCTTAGCACTAAAATGCCCAATAACTTTATATGTTTCAACAGGTAAATAGCTTTGTATTGAATTTTCTTTTTCTACTATTAATTTTACAGTTACAGACTGAACTCTTCCTGCAGAAAGGTTGGGCCTTACTTTTCTCCATAGTACAGGAGATAGTTCGAAGCCTACGATTCTATCTAAAATTCTTCTTGCTTGTTGAGAATTTACTAGATTGGTATTAATATTTCTAGGTGAATCAACTGCCTTTAAAACTGCTTTTTTAGTGATTTCATTAAAAGTTATACGCTTTGTGTTATTAGAATTTAGCTTTAAGGCATGTACAAGGTGCCAAGAAATAGCCTCCCCTTCTCGATCTTCATCAGTAGCCAACCAAACCATATTACATTTTTTTGCAATTTTATTAAGCTCACCAACTACCTTCTTTTTATCTTGTGGAACAACATATGTTGGTTTAAAGTTATTTTCAATATCTATTGGATCGCCCTTTTTAGGTAATTCTCTAATGTGACCAAAGCAGGATCTTACTACAAAATCATTTCCTAAAAACCCTTCTATTGTTTTAGCTTTTGCTGGAGATTCGACTATTACAAGATTATTCATTTTCTGGTAATTTAACAGCTTAAAATAATTACAAATTAATAAATTAAAACTTTAAATTGGGGCAGAAAAGTATTTGATTTTATTACAAAAGAAAAATAAAAAGTGCATTTTTAATATTTTTTAACGCTGACATAATGGCAGTTAACAGATTTGAATTAACTTTGAATAAAATTATTTCTTTTAATGGAGAAAATTATTTTAGAAAAAAAGCAAGGAAATGCAACAATTTTAACTGGTTTAAACCAGAATAGCAAAAAATTGTATTTGGAAAGCTATGGCTGTCAAATGAATTTTTCAGATAGTGAAATAGTTGCCTCTATTTTAGATAAGCATGGTTATCAAACAACCAGAATGTACGAAGAATCCGATTTAATCTTGCTAAATACATGTTCAATAAGAGAAAAAGCAGAAACTACAGTAAGGACAAGATTAAGATCATTTAATAAATTAAAAAGTCAAAACCCAAAGCTAATAATTGGTATGCTTGGATGTATGGCCGAAAGAATGAAAGATTCACTTTTAGAAGAAGAAAAATTGGTTGATTTAGTAGTTGGGCCTGATGCTTACAGAGATTTACCAAAACTAATTAAAGAAGTTGAAGGTGGTCAGAAAAGTGTCAATGTTTTACTTTCAAGAGAAGAGACGTATGCCGATATAAGTCCTGTAAGGTTAGATAATAATGGTGTTTCAGGTTTTATTTCTATTATGAGAGGATGTGATAATATGTGCTCATTTTGTGTTGTTCCATTTACAAGAGGAAGAGAAAGAAGCAGAAATCCTCTTACAATCGTAGCAGAAGCTAAGGAGCTTTACGACAAAGGATACAAAGAAGTAACACTACTAGGGCAAAACGTGGATAGTTATAGATGGAATATTAGTAAAAAAGGCCAAATTTTAAATGATGAGATGCCAACTACAAACTTTGCTCAACTTTTGGAACTAGTTGCATTAGTTGCTAAAGATCTAAGAGTGAGATTTTCAACTTCTCACCCAAAAGATATGACAGATGAGGTATTAGAAACCATCCAAAAATACCACAATATATGTAATTATATTCATCTCCCTGTTCAATCAGGAAGCTCTACAATGCTACAAAAGATGAATAGAGGATATACAAGGGAATGGTATTTGGAAAGAATCAAATCAATTAAAAGAATTATTCCTGGTTGTGCAATCTCAACAGATATAATTACTGGTTTTTGTGATGAAAACGAAGAAGATCATAATCAAACTTTAGAGCTAATGAAAGAAGTTGAATTTGACTTTTCATACATGTTTTTCTACTCTGAAAGACCAAAGACATTAGCTCAAAGAAAATACGATGATAACATTCCAACAGAAATAAAAAAAAGAAGGCTGCAAGAAGTCATTGCATTACAAAGAGAGCATTCAATTAAGAAAAACTCAGCGTGCGTGGGAAAAGTTATGGAAGTTCTTGTTGAAGGACCTTCAAAAAAATCACCCCTTGAATTTTCGGGAAGAAATAGTGAGAATTGCAAGGTTGTTTTCCCAAAAGAAAATTCTAAAAAAGGAATGTATGTAAATGTTTTAATCGAAGATTTTACAGCTGCTACACTTAAAGGAAAAATTATTTAATTATGAGCTTACAAACTGTAAAAAATAGATTTGGAATTATAGGAAATTCAGAAGCTTTAAATAGGGCTTTAGATGTTGCTACTCAAGTTGCTCCGACAGATATAACTGTACTTATTACTGGGGAAAGTGGAACTGGTAAAGAAAATATGCCAAAGATTATTCATCACTACAGTTCAAGAAAACACCATGAATACATTGCTGTAAACTGTGGCGCCATTCCAGAAGGGACTATCGATTCCGAACTTTTTGGTCATGAAAAAGGCGCATTCACTGGAGCCACAGATAGTAGAAAAGGATATTTTGAGGTTGCTGACGGAGGTACAATATTTTTAGATGAAGTAGCAGAACTTCCACTACCCACCCAGGTTCGTTTACTCAGAGTTCTAGAGACTGGTGAATACATGAGGGTTGGGTCTTCAAAGGTTAAAAAAACAAATGTTAGAATTATTGCAGCGACAAATGAAAATGTACAAAAAGCAATTGAAAAGGGTAAATTTAGAGAAGATCTTTTTTACAGGTTAAGCACTGTTCCTATTTATCTACCGCCACTTAGGGAAAGGAAAGATGACATTCATTTACTTTTTAGAAAATTTTCGGCAGATTTCGCTGAAAAATACAGAATGCCGGGTATTAAACTAAATGAAGAAGCTTCATCTCTGCTTATAAACTTCAATTGGCCTGGTAACATAAGACAATTAAAAAATGTGGCGGAACAAATTTCAGTAATTGAAAGCACTAGAGAAGTAAATGAAATAACACTCAAAAAATATCTGCCAGAGTCTGCGTCTGTAAGTAATTTACCCATGGTAATTGATGAGAAAAGAAAAAACGATCAACTTTCTGAAAGAGATATCTTATATAAGGTATTGTTTGACATGAAAAATGATGTTACCGAAATGAAAAGAGTAATTGTTGATTTAATAAATAACAACAACTTATCTAACAATGAAAAAACAGCAATTATTACAAGACTTAACAAAGCAGAATCTTTTGAACAAAATACTGATTTTAATAGTGATGAACAGAATCTTAAATTTGATACTACCATTCATACCAACTTATCTTCTTTTAATGAGCCAATCGAAGAAAGTGTAGAAATAGAAGAATCGCTTTCCTTGGAAGAAAGAGAAAAGGAACTGATTAAAAAAGCATTAAAAAAACACCAAGGTAGAAGAAAAAATGCGGCTAAAGAACTTGGAATCTCTGAAAGAACCCTTTACAGAAAAATTAAAGAATATGAAATACTCAGGTAAATGAAACTAATACCCATCTATTTTATATTTTTTTTACTTCTAGGGTGTGCTCTACCACAATTTAGCTTCAAATCTGGAGGATCTAATACGAAAGAATTAATTTCAAAAAGTGTCCAAGTTGATTATTTTCAAAATAACAGTACAATAGGCGGAGCATTTTTAGGTGCATCTTTTACTGAAAGTCTAAGGGATATTATGCAATCTCAAACCAAACTTAATTTGGTTGATAACCAGGGTGATGTGCAAATTTCAGGATCAATTAAAGACTATTATATTTCACCTGTCAATATACAAGCTGGGAGTGAGGCTGCTGCTCAAAATAGACTACAGATGACAGTAATAATTAATTCTTATTTTTCTATCCAAGATTCAGTTGGTCTTAGTAACACAGCATTTAAAGCATTTGTTGATTACGACTCAAACACGGATTTTAATAGTATTGAGGAGGAACTTGTTGAAAACCTAAATTATCAACTAACACAAGATATTTTTGACAGAATTTTTGGAGGGGAATGGTAGAAAATCAAATTAAAAATATTAGCCATTTTTTTGATTTCCCAGAGCAAGCAAAAGAAAAAGAATTAAGTTATTTCTCTGAAATGATAAAAAAACATCCATATTCTTATATGTGTTATGTTATTTTAGCAAAAATCTTAAAATATCAAAAAAGAACAGGTTTCAATATTCTTATAAAGAAAGCGGCACTAAGATCAAATGATAGAGCACATCTTTTCAACTTAATTGATAGAAATCATAATGCAAATGATTTTGAAAAAATAAAAACTGATTCTTTAATTAACGAAAAAACCTCAAGCCCTGAGGATATTAAATCAAATATTTCAACTAAGAAAACCAAAGACGATGCTATTTTAGAAAGAAATATTTTTACCAATATTATTTCTAATCAATTGACTAATGAAATTGAAAATTTAAATAAAGAAGAATTAAATTTTGAAGATACGCATTTACAAAATGAAAGAATAGATTTTAAATTAACTTTTGAACACTGGCTCTACCAGAAAAAACCTGATGACATTTCTGAAAAAGAAAGAAGTGTTGATGATATTTTGAAAAGTTTAGAAAATCGAAAAGACAACAAACAAAAAACTAAATTTTTTTCATCAGAGAAAAATGCTCAACAAAGTTTAGAAGAAACCCCTACTATGAACACTGAAACACTTGCTGAAATTCACGTCAAACAAGGAAATTATCCAAGAGCTATCAAAATCTATGAGCAATTGATGTTGTCAAATCCAGAAAAAAAACTTTTCTTTGCAAGCCGAATTAAATACTTAAATTCAAAATCAAAACTTTAAAAATGACAACTCTATTAATGATTATATCCACAATTGCAGCTATATTGCTAATAATAATAGTATTACTACAAAATTCTAAGGGTGGTGGACTTGATTCATCATTTGGTAGCGTTAATCAACTTGGAGGAGTAGCCCAGTCAACAGAAACCATAGAAAAAGCTACTTGGACACTGGCTGGGATTATAGGTTTTTTAAGTCTTCTGGCAGCATTTAACTTCAGTAGCAATAATATTGAAACATCAACAGAAATTGATAAAAATGAAGGCATTAGCCTTCCATCTACGAATGCACCAGTAGGTATGCCCATTGAGTCACCTCAAAATTAAATGTCAGCTTGTCACTGACAATTAATTTACAGGCCAATATGTCAACAATAATCACTTTGAAATAAAATGGCACAAATTATGCTTAATTGTGTCTGTAATAAAAAAACAATATAAAATGTCAATTAATGTAACACCACTTGCTGACAGAGTTATAATTGAACCATCAGCTGCAGAAGAAACTACTGCGGGAGGTATAATTATCCCTGATACAGCAAAAGAAAAACCTAAGAAAGGTAAAATTGTCGCTGCTGGCAGCGGTAAAAAGGACGAACCATTAACAGTAAAAGAAGGAGATACAGTATTGTATGGCCAATATAGTGGTACCGAAATTAAAATTGAAGGAAGCGATTACCTCATTATGAGAGAAAGCGACATTTTTGCAATAGTTAAATAAATAAAAATAATAAGATGGCTAAAGAAATAGTTTTTGAAATCGACGCAAGAGATAGATTAAAAAAAGGCGTTGATACACTAGCAAATGCAGTTAAAGCAACCTTAGGTCCTAAGGGAAGAAATGTAGTAATTGATAAAAAATTTGGTGCTCCCCAAGTTACAAAAGATGGAGTCACAGTAGCAAAGGAAATTGAACTTAAAGACGCTGTTGAAAATATGGGCGCTCAAATGGTAAAAGAAGTTGCTTCTAAAACCAATGACATCGCTGGAGATGGAACAACAACAGCAACTGTATTAGCTCAGGGAATAATCAATACAGGTCTCAAAAATGTTGCTGCTGGAGCTAATCCGATGGATCTCAAAAGAGGAATAGACAAAGCAGTATCAACTGTTGTTGAGGAATTAAAGAAATTATCTAAAGAAGTTGGGTCTGACAATGACAAAATTAAGCAAGTTGCAACCATTTCAGCTAATAATGATGAGTCTATTGGCTCATTAATCGCAGAAGCAATGAAAGTTGTTGGAAATGATGGAGTAATTACTGTTGAAGAGGCAAAAGGCACTGAAACTGAAGTTAAGACTGTTGAAGGTATGCAATTTGACAGAGGATATTTATCTCCTTACTTTGTAACAAATGCAGAAAAGATGATCACTGAATTAGAAACCCCTTACATATTAATTTATGATAAGAAAATTTCTAATATGAAAGATATCTTACCTGTTTTAGAACCTGTAGCTCAATCTGGAAAACCACTTTTAATAATTGCTGAAGATGTTGATGGTGAAGCTCTAGCTACCCTTGTTGTAAACAAAATAAGAGGCTCTTTAAAAATTGCAGCTGTTAAAGCTCCAGGTTTTGGAGATAGAAGAAAAGCTATGTTAGAAGACATTGCAATTTTGACTGGTGGTACAGTTATCTCTGAAGAAAGAGGTTTTAAAATGGAAAACACTACAATCGACATGTTAGGTACATGCGAAAAAGTTGAAATTGACAAAGACAACACTACAATCGTAAACGGTTCTGGTGAAAAGAATGACATTGTTGCTAGAACTAACCAGATTAAAGCTCAAATTGAAACAACTACATCTGACTACGATAAAGAAAAACTTCAAGAAAGATTAGCAAAACTTGCTGGAGGAGTTGCTGTGTTGTACGTTGGTGCTGCTACTGAAGTTGAAATGAAAGAAAAGAAAGACAGAGTTGACGATGCACTTGCTGCAACAAGAGCTGCTGTTGAGGAAGGTATAATTCCTGGTGGTGGGGTCGCTTACATCAGAGCTGCTTCATCCTTAAACGAAAATGCAGGAGCGAATGAAGATGAATGTACTGGAATTAAGATAGTAAAAAAAGCAATCGAAGATCCTTTAAGAACAATCATTGAAAACTCAGGTGGCGAAGGTGCAATAGTTGTACAAAAAGTTAAAGAAGGTAAAGATGATTTCGGATATAATGCAAGAACTGACAAATACGAGTCTTTATTTAAATCAGGAGTAATTGATCCGACTAAAGTTTCTAGAATAGCACTTGAAAATGCAGCTTCCATAGCTTCAATGATGCTTACTACAGAATGTGTGGTAGCTGAAGAAGAGGAAGAAGACGTACCAATGCCTCCAATGGGTGGCGGTATGCCAGGTGGTATGCCAGGGATGATGTAAAATAATTACATATTTAATGAAAGCCCGTCAATTTTGATGGGCTTTTTTATTTTGCTCCGTTAATAATTGCTTTTACAACATTAGGATCCAACAATGTAGAAGTATCTCCTAAATTTGAAGTGTCTCCTTCAGAAACCTTTCTTAAAATCCTACGCATTATCTTACCAGATCTTGTTTTCGGCAACCCGTCAACGAACTGAATTTTATCAGGCTTTGCTATAGGTCCTATTTCTTCACTTACCGTATTAAGTATTTCATTTTCAAGCTCCGGTGAATCGGATCTATTATTATCTAAAATAATGTATGCATAGATGCCCTGGCCTTTGATTTCATGCGGGAAACCTACTACAGCGCTTTCAATTACATCAGTATGCTCATTAATGGCATTTTCTACTTCGGCAGTGCCCATTCTATGACCGGATACATTTATAACATCATCTACTCTTCCAGTAATTCTATAATATCCATCCTCATCTCTTCTACAACCATCACCAGTGAAGTATTTATTCGGATAGGTAGAAAAGTATACTTCTCTACATCTTTTATGATCACCATAAGTAGTTCTTATCATACTTGGCCAAGGGAATTTTATGCATAAATTACCTTCAACATCGTTACCCAAAATCTCTACACCATCTGAATCAACCAAACATGGCTGAATTCCTGGTAATGGCAATGTTGCAAAAGTAGGCTTAGTAGGTGTTATATGTGCTAATGGTGAAATCATAATACCTCCAGTTTCTGTCTGCCACCAAGTGTCAACTACCCAACACTTTTCTTTACCTATATACTTGTAGTACCACTCCCATGCTTCTTCGTTAATTGGTTCACCAACTGTTCCTAATGTTTTAAGTGAGCTTAAGTTGTATTTATTAATAATTTCTGTACCAAATGCTTGTAGAGCTCTAATCGCAGTTGGGGCAGTATAAAAAATATTTACTTTATGTTTATCGCAAATGTCCCAGAATCTCCCAGAATCTGGATATGTTGGGACACCTTCAAACATTATTGTAGTAGCTCCAGCTAATAAAGGACCATATATAATATAGGAATGGCCAGTTATCCAACCAATATCTGCAGTACACCAATAAACATCGCCTTTTTCATATTGAAATACATTTCTAAAACTATATTCTGCATATACCATGTAACCACCACAGCTATGTTGAACACCTTTTGGTTTCCCAGTAGAACCTGATGTATACAAAATAAAAAGTGGATCTTCAGAGTCCATACTCTCAGCGTCACATATATTTGAAACATCTTCAACCTCATCATGCCACCACACATCTCTTCCATTCTTCATAGTGACTTCATCGCCAGTTCTTTTTAAAACAATACACTTTTTAATTGAAATAGAATTTTGTAGTGCATCGTCAACGATATTTTTTAAATTAATTTTCTTGACCCCTCTGTTAAGACCATCACTAGTTAATAAGATATTACACTCTGCATCATTGATTCTTTCTGAGAGAGCTTTTGCAGAAAAACCAGCAAAAACAACCGAATGAATAGCACCGATTCTAGCACACGCTAAAGTTGCAATTGCAAGCTCCGGAACCATTGGCATGTAAAGACATATTCTATCTCCTTTTTTTGCCCCATTACGTTTTAAGACATTTGAAAAAGAACAAACCTTTTCGTGTAACTCCTTATACGTAATCTTTTTTGGGGTTTCTTTTGGGTCATTAGGCTCCCAAATTATAGCAGTTTGATTAGGGAAAGATTCCAAATGTCTATCTAAACAATTTTCTGTAATATTAAGTTTACCTCCAACAAACCACTTAACATCTGGTGTTTTGAATTCCCAATCTAAAGCTTTGTTCCAACTAGACTTCCATCTAAAAGATCTTGCCTTTTCCGACCAAAATTCTTCAGGAAAATTTACACTTTTTTCATATTCTTCATAATATTCTTCTATACTATTTATCTTATTCATAATTAAGTATTTAATTTAAAAACAACCATTTAATACCAAACTTAATATATCTGTCAGGGCTTGGATAATTTAATGCAGTAAAATAATTATATCCCATAAGCCCAGAATTAAGGTGACTAACCATTGCAAAAAGAGTAACATCCTGGATTTTAGTTTTGGCTATAAAATCTAAAATAAAATAAGAACTTTGTAATCTTTTATTGGAAATAGTAAAATTATTAATAGTTGGAGAATAATTCATCAAATTAAAAGAAGAATAATATCTTCCATTTAAACCTAATAGTAAACTAAAATCACTTTTCTTACGCACCAATTTATAGTTTAATTTAAGTTGTCCTATTATTTCAGGTAATTGAAAAATTTGGCCACCGCCCTGGTATTGATGAATTGCTTCTGCCAAAATATCAATTCTTTTTCTATTTATTTTATAATTTAATGATGTTTGTATTACCTGTGAAGTGCCGCTAAACTGCTGTGGAAAACTGAGCTCATCAAAATATATCGGTCTTTTTACATCGTTATAGTTAACTTTAAATAAAACATTTCCAATTTCTAATTTTCCAAAAGCAGAAAAAGCGAACATATTTTCAAACAGATTATTCCAAACTAAATGATTACTTAAATATTGCTGTATTTCATAAGTTGGTCTATGTTCATTAAAAGAAAAATGTGTTTTAAAATTAATGTTATTAGAAATTTTTCTACTTGCATTTAGTTCAACTTTATAATTATTCTTTTTAAATCCAGAGAGATAATATTCTGTAAGAAATGATAGACTATTTTTATTACTTAGTAATGTAGCTTTTGACTCAAAAAAATAATTATTAAATAGCGTATCAATTAAAAGATTATTATGTTTTATTAATTCGGAATTTAGTCCAATTAAAATCGTTCTTTGTACAGAATCCCTTGAAAATGAATTCATATAAGAAAGCCTAGAAAAAAAAATATTTTTTTCAATTGTATCATTGGATACTACACTATCATAATTATTATATAAAAAATGTGAAGCACTTAAACTATCATAATAATTTCTAGATTTTCTTTTAAACTCTAATTGTAAGTCTAAAAAGTTGGAGTTATTAAAAGAGGAATCTGTATATGACTTTAACTGAAAAGATTGATTTACAAATATTTTCATGAGCTTATCATTACTGTAAGCAAAATCCATATTTACATCGATTAGTAGCCTATTTAAAAACAAGTCTGAGGAATTCGTGAAATTGGAATCATTTTTAATACCTCCGTTTTGTCTATTATAAATTCTATGATACTTTAATCCGGAATGTAATTTATATTTTTCTTTTTTAGAACTTGTAAAATAATTTGCTTGTAAAAAATTTGAATTTGTTAATTGGTTATTAAAGTAGCCGCCGTGAGATCGATTTAAATAGGATAGAGAATAATTTGACTTTCTTGAAATTGGTTGTGTATGATATATAGCTAAATTTTGTTCTAACTGTGCGCCAAGAAGATACTGTGCATCTACAATCGGTACTTTGGGTTTTACATTTAAAACATCTTGTTGTTCAGGTCCAAAAAACGGATGGTCAGAGAAGATTGGTAATTTATCGAAATCAAAAAAAATGCTCTTATAAATACTAGAAGGGCCGCCAAAAAATAAATTATAATTATTAGAATCTGGCAAGAATGACATCTGATCCCATGGCTTAATAACTAACGAATCATTATTTGAATACCCTAGACTTATAGAAAATAAAAAGCAGATGAATAAAATTCTCTTCATATAAAGTGAATTTAAAAAAAAAAGGTCATTTCTGTATAGAAATGACCTAGTTGAATTTTTATAAATATTAGTATTAAGCCTGAGTGGCTGGACCTCCAAAATTTAAAGGAATTGAGGTGGTTTGATCGCTCTCTTTAATTTTACCGTTTACTTTTTCGTATTTTGATATGTTATCTGCAAGAGCTCTATGCAATTTTTTTGCATGTTCAGGAGTCATAATTACCCTTGATTTAACTTTTCCTTTAGGAACTCCTGGCATTATTCTAATATAATCCATGATGAACTCAGAAGAAGAATGAGTTATAATAGCTAAGTTTGAATATATTCCCTCAGCAATGTCTTCTGACAATTCAATGTTTATTCCATTTTTGTTATTCTTATCTTCAGACATATTTTAGTTTTCTATTTCTTCTTCAACAGTATCACTATTTTTAGTTATCATCCTAGCAAGATCATCGTTAGAACCAACTAGCAACTTTTGAAGATCTCGCATTCCTGTACCAGCAGGAATTCTATGACCAACTATAACATTTTCTTTTAATCCTAGCATATGATCAACTTTCCCATTTACTGCAGCTTGATTAAGTACTTTTGTTGTTTCTTGGAAAGAAGCTGCAGAAATAAAGCTATCAGTATGTAATGAAGCTTTGGTTATTCCTTGCAATAATGGTTCAGCAGTAGCAGTTAATGCGTCTCTGGATTCAACTAATTTAGCATCATTTCTCTTAAGAGCTGAATTCTCATCTCTAAGTTTACGTACTGAAACAATTTGACCAGCTTTTAATACCGTAGAGTCTCCTGGTTCTGTGACAACTTTCTTACCAAAAATCTTGTCATTTTCAAGAATAAATTCCCACTTGTTAACAGCAGTATTTTCTAAAAATTTAGTGTCTCCGGGGTCATTTATTTGAACTTTTCTCATCATTTGTCTAACAATTACCTCAAAATGCTTGTCATTTATCTTAACACCCTGGAGCCTGTAGACTTCTTGTATTTCATTTACAATGTATTCTTGAACTGCCGTTGGACCTTTTATTGACAAAATATCTTTTGGCGTAATTGCACCATCTGAAAGAGTCTGACCAGCCTTAACAAAATCATTTTCTTGAACTAATATGTGCCTAGATAATGGAATAAGATACTTCTTAACTTCACCAGTTCTAGCTTCAATAATAACTTCTCTATTTCCTCTTTTAATTTTTCCATAAGAAGCAACTCCATCAATTTCTGACACAACAGCTGGATTTGAAGGATTTCTAGCTTCAAACATTTCGGTTACTCTAGGGAGTCCACCAGTGATATCTCCAGATTTTCCAGATTTTCTTGGAATTTTTACCATTATATCACCTGATTTTATATTGTCTCCATCTTTTACAATAATATGTGCATCAACAGGAAGGTTGTATGATTTTAACTCTGATCCATCTTTTTCTGCTATAGAAATTGTAGGTATCATTTTCTTATCTCTGTTTTCCTTTATCACTATTTCAGTAAATCCAGTTTGTTCATCAACTTCTTCTCTATATGTAACACCCTCAACTAAGTTGTTAAATTGAATTACACCGTTAAATTCTGAAATGATCACTGCATTGTATGGATCCCACTTACATATTACATCACCCTTTTTAAGTTTGTCTTTATCCGAAACTAAAATTTTAGATCCATAAGGAATGTTTGCAGTCATAATAACATTTCTTGATTTATCCGTAATTTTCACTTCTCCAGCTCTTCCTATTACAATATTCTCAACATCACCGCTGTCGTTAGTTCTCTCTACATACCTTAGTTCTTCAAGTTCAACAATACCATCATTTTTAGCAACTAGTTCCGCTTGATCTGCAATATTTGATGCGGTTCCACCTACGTGAAAGGTTCTAAGTGTCAACTGAGTACCAGGCTCTCCAATAGACTGAGCAGCAATTACACCCACAGCCTCTCCCCTTTGGACTAATTTTCCGGTAGCTAAATTTCTTCCGTAACATTTTACGCAAACACCTCTAGTTAATTCACAGGTAAGAACGGATCTTATTTCAACTTCATCAATGTCTGCTTCTTCAATAGATTTGGCAATATCTTCATTAATTTCATGTCCTTCTTCAACTATTACTTCACCAGACTTAGGGTCTTCAATGTCGAATAATGCAACTCTTCCAAGTATTCTATCATAAAGACTTTCAACTATTTCATCACTCTTTTTAAGTGCTGAAACTGTAAGTCCTCTTAGTGTTCCGCAGTCTTCTTGGTTTATTACAACATCCTGAGCAACATCAACCAACCTTCTTGTCAAATAACCAGCATCAGCAGTTTTAAGTGCTGTATCAGCTAAACCTTTTCTTGCCCCATGAGTAGAAATAAAATATTCAAGAATTGAAAGACCTTCCTTGAAATTGGATAAAATTGGATTTTCAATAATATCTTGACCTCCAGTTGCTCCAGATTTTTGAGGTTTTGCCATTAATCCTCTCATTCCAGAAAGCTGACGAATTTGTTCTTTTGACCCTCTAGCACCTGAATCCATCATCATGAAAATTGAATTGAATCCTTGCTGATCAGATTGTAACTTTTCCATTAGCGTATGAGTAAGTCTAGAGTTAGTGTGTGTCCATATATCAATGATCTGGTTGTATCTCTCATTATTGGTGATAAGACCCATATTATAGTTAGCTCTAACTTCATTAACTTCAGCCCTAGCTTTGTCAATTAGAATGTCTTTTTCTGGTGGAATCACAACATCAGAGAGATTAAATGATAACCCACCTTTGAAGGCCATATAATAACCTAATTCTTTAATATCATCTAAAAATTTAGCTGTTTCTGGAACACCTGAAATTTTGATGATATCTGAAATAATGTCTCTCAAAGATTTTTTTGTCAGAAGTTGGTTTATAAAACCTGCCTCCTTTGGAACTAATTCATTAAATAATACCCTTCCAGTTGTTGTTTCAATTAGTTCTTCTACTTCTTGTCCTTTACTTAAGTTATTTATTTTAACTTTTATTGAAGCATGTAAATCAAGTCTCTTTTCATTGTATGCAATTTTAACCTCCTCAGGAGAGTAAAATGTCATGCCTTCACCCTTGACTATATGATCATCAGTACTTTTCCTAATTTTCGTAATATAATAAAGCCCTAGAACCATATCCTGAGACGGAACAGTAATTGGAGCGCCATTAGCGGGGTTTAAAATGTTATGCGAAGCCAACATTAGCAGCTGTGCCTCTAGAATTGCC
>MDTC01009763.1_pt1 | contig 23738 bp, 19 predicted proteins | sample 811181 | NCBI WGS metagenome assembly MDTC01 (sample SAMN05326644, study PRJNA326480) | marine metagenome | isolation source: seawater | place: Pacific Ocean: North | collected 2011 | reverse complement strand
CCTTAAATGATTTGTTGTATGCCTTAGAACATATGGAAGTTGCCTATGCTGCTCCCTCTGTCGCGATAGATAATGTTTTAAAACAAATGATTGCTAATTCAACAAAAGTAAGTTTGTTCAGAGATGGGGACAAGGAGCCCTATAAAGTATTTGTGGTAGGTGGCCCAAATCACGATCAAGACGGAACATACATGATTATGGAGCTTGACGGTAAAGCTGCTGATCGACCCTATCTAGTTAAATTACCAGGATTTAAAGGCTACATAACATATCGCTTTACCGCAATGAGGAGCCATTGGGTCGGTAAACAATTCACCCACGTATTGGCAGATGAGATAAAACAGGTTTCTTTAAAGTACTTTCAGGCAGATAGTCTGCAATCCTTTGATATTATAAAATCAGGGAATAACTATACCTTGCTAAATGGGGTTAATCAAAAGAGTAGTGAAAATTTAAATCTGAACCTTATAAATGAATATTTTAGTGGCTTTAGGAATTTAAGTTTTGAAAGATTTTTGGACAGCATACCCAATCAAGATAGTATAGTCAATCATTTACATTTTGCAGATTTAAGTATTGCCTTAAATTCAGGTGATACTAAAAAGATAAGCATTTACTTCAAGCCATTTCCCAAACAAGAGAATTTGCCATTAGACGATGGCGAGGCTTTGGAAATCATAGACCAAGATAAATTGTATGCTTTTGATCATTCTAACCAATCATTTTATACGATTCAATACTACACCTTTGGTAAGTTATTTGCAAAGGCGGATCAGTTCAATTTGTAAGGGAGATGCGGTGACCTAGAGATGCCCGATAAGAAAAAGATTTAAAAATTAAGATAATAGGTAGCTTTGTCGCTATATTTGTATGAATTAAATCAAAAAGAATACTATGCGTTTTGTTGTATCAACCACCCAGTTACTTAAGAAACTTCAAATGATTAGCGGAGTTATTAGTTCCAATACAGTTTTGCCTATTTTAGAGGATTTTCTTTTCGATATAAAAGATGGAAAAATAAAAGTTTTTGCTACCGATCTTGAAACTTCTATGAGTACAGAAATTGAAGCGGAATCTAAAGAGAGTGGTAAAATCGCTATTCCTGCAAAAATATTGTTGGATACGCTTAAGACACTCCCTGAACAACCATTGACCTTTTCTTTTGATGAAAAGAATTTTGGAATCGAGATTAGTTCATCTACGGGTAAATATAAATTGGCTGGTGAAAATCCTGAAGATTTTCCGAAAATACCGACTGCCGAAGATTCATCTGAAGTTGAAATTCCTTCTGAAATATTGGGTAGAGCTATCACCCAAACGCTATTTGCAGTGAGTAATGATGAATTGCGACCTGCAATGACTGGTGTTTATTTTCAATTACAACCAGATGGTATGACATTCGTATCTACTGATGCATCAAAATTGGTAAAATATAAGCGAAGTGATATGGTGTCAAAGGATCCTGCTTCGTTCATTGTTCCCAAAAAAGCTTTACAATTATTGAAAGGAAGTCTTCCTGCGGAGGATACGCAGGTTGTAGTCAGCTATAACTCATCCAACGCCTTTTTTAATTTTAGTAATACAAAGTTAATTTGTCGTCTGGTAGATGCTAAATATCCAGATTACAACGCGGTTATTCCGGTAGATAATGATAACTTATTAACGCTTAATCGTATTGACTTTTTAAATACTTTGAAGCGAGTGAGCATATTCTCAAATAAAACAACTTACCAGTGTGTTTTAAATATTTCAGGCACCGAGCTTAAGGTTTCTTCTCAAGATTTGGACTTTAGCAATGAGGCTTTTGAGCGTATAAATTGCACCTATGATGGAGATGATTTGGAAATAGCTTTCAATGCTCGATTCTTGATAGAAATGTTGGGCGTATTGGAAACAGACGAAATAAAAATTGAATTATCTTCTGCTACAAGAGCTGGGATTTTAGTTCCTGGTCAAGTTGAGGAGGGTGAACAATTACTCATGTTAGTTATGCCTGTAATGTTAAATCACTAAGCCATGTATAAGAAATTATTAATCACCATATTTTGTTTTTTAATTCTTGGAGTAGGTTTGCAGTCTTGCAGTAAAAGTACTTGCCCTACTTATGCTACAAGTGGACCATCTAAAGGGGTGAAGAAAAAAATTAAAAAGAGCCGAGCAGCATATTCTAAAAAAGACCAAAAGTCTAAACCTAAAAAAGGAAAAGCTGTTAAAGGCCTTGACGGATAAAGAAAAGCCGAACGCATGCGTTCGGCTTTTTATTGATACTTTTTTTGATGATTTAATGCTTAGTTTCCGCTATTCACTACTCCGTCTGAGCTCGTTACCCTAAAAGTGGTTCTTCGATTCTCTTGATGCTTTGCTTCCGTGCATTCTATTTTATTTGTACATGAGTTAATGATTTTGCTTTCTCCATAGCCTTTAGCACTTAATTGCTCTGCAGGTACTCCTTGAGACACAAAATAATCAACCACTGATTGAGCTCTGCGTTGACTTAAGTCAGCATTGTAAGAATCACTGCCTCGACTATCCGTGTGTGATCCAATTTCGATGGTTAAATCACTATTCTCCTCGAAAAAAGAAACCAACTGATCTAAAATGGGTAAAGACTCTTCACGCAAACTTGCCTTGTCATAGTCATAATAAATGTTTTGAATAACAATTTCCTTTTCGGGAAATATTTTTTCTAACTCAACTTCTTTATAGAGGATAATCAGCAAGCTGTCTGGGTTTTTTAGGTTTTTAGTGCTAAAGGATATACGCTTATTAAAATAACCGATTTTAGTCACTAAGATTGTATAATCGATATCTTCTTCCAAGGTAAATCTAAGCTTCCCATTTTCAGGACTTATTTTTTCCTGCCCTTTAAATAAAACAATTGCACCTTCTAAAGCTTGCATCCCCATAATGATGCTTTCACTATCTTCTGGATCTTCATATTGTTTTTCTAATACCGTTAAATCCAGTTCATACAGGTTGATAAACAACTTTTCGTAGAGGTATATATCATCACTTCCTTTACCAGCCTTTCGGCTGCTAGAAAAAATTGCTTTTTCTAGAATATAAGCGGTATCATTTTCCTTGGCTTCTTTTAAATAGACAAAGCTGAAATCATCAGCACCTGAATTTATAGGGTAAGGCAAGATAACTGAAGGGCCAAAGGCAAATTTGTCCGGACTTGCCTTGAAAATATCTAAGCCTCCATAGCCCTGCTTTCCATTGGAGGCATAGAATAAGTTTCCTCGACTATCTGTGCTTGGAAATAATTCGTCTTTCGCCGTATTGACAGAATAACCTGCATTGTAGGGCTGACTCCATGCGCCTGCTTGTTTAATCATAAAGTAGATGTCATTGCCTCCATAGCCATAATTTGCATCACTTGAAAAATATAAGCGAGAACCATCATCACTTAAATGAGGCTGTCCTATGTTGACCGAATCAGAAAAGATGCTTAGAAGCGTTGGTTCGTACCAAAAATCTCCATCTGCCTCAGCTTTATAGATTCGGCAATAGCTATTGCCTAGCTCAAGGTAATCGCATCGAGTAAAATACATGGTCTCAAAATCTTTAGAGAAGCAAGCAGTGCCTTCGGCCATAGCCGTATTTATACCCTCATTAAAAGAGGACACCTTGCTCCAATAGTCTCCATCCCATTCAGCGATGAAAAGATCAGAACTTTTAGAATTATCCCAAGGTTGTTTTAAATCACCAGTACCTGATACTCTAGAACTTGTATATACTAAGGAATTATTTCTAAAGAGTTGACCAGCATAATCGGATGCATTCGAATTGATCTTTTCCAAATTCTGAACACGTAAATTATTTTTGCTGTCTGCAAAATCAATAATTTCTTGCAAAAACCTTAAATGCCCGGAGGTATTAAAAACATCCTTGCTTAGGGCTATATATTTCTCTAAATTTCCAATGGCTTGTTCATAATCTTCACTATACTTTTGTGCCAAGGCTAGATCAAAAACATATTGCGGGTTTTGGTCCAAAGCGCTAATTTGCTTAAGTGCATCTACCTGGCCATCAGGCCTGTTCATTTCATTATATGTCTCAGCTAATAATTGAAGCTTTTCAATCTTTTTGTATAGATCGTTTTCATTAGCTATTTCCTTACCAAGCAGGTCGGCAGCCAGTACATACTTTTTTTGTTCAAATGCTTTTGTCCCGCTATTAACTGCTACAGATCCGGTCTTGCAAGAAGCCAGAAGAGAAAAGAAAAATATAAGTTTAAGGAAGCTTCTCATTTAACCAAAGATAGTATGAATTTGAGAAGAATTATTCTTCTTTCAGTAAAATTTCTTCAGCAAAATCAATAGGAACATTAAAGGACACTCCCTTGCTCTTAAAGAGAGTTTGGATTTCCTTGCAGGATTATTGCTTCTCTTTTGATAATAAAAGTGTCAATGATTTTGATCCCGCATGATTTAGTATTTAACTAAATCGAATGGCTTTGATCGCTTCAATTTTGTTGACTAACATAGCGGGCAGCAAGAGGAATATAGCTGCCGTAGTCAAGGTGAAAACGTTCAGAAAAAGTAACCAGGTCCACTCTAGTTTAACTGGTGCATAATTGATATAATAGGAATCCTCCGGCAACTTTATCAGGTGGGTAACATCTTGAAGGATGCATAAACCTATACCTGCAATATTACCAATAATTAAGCCTAGTCCAATAATAAAGACCCCGTTCCAAACAAATATATTTCTAAGCTGCTTATTATTGCTTCCAAGTGCTTTTAGCGTTCCTATCATCCTTGTTCGTTCTAAGATTAGAATCAATAAGGACGTAATCATATTAACTGCAGCTACCAAAAGCATAACGGCTAAAATGACAATTTCATTGGTGTTTTGCAAGGCTAACCAATTGAAAATGTCGGGCTTAAACTCCTTAATGGTTTGCGCATATAGGTCATTGCTTATGCTGTAGAAAATATCGTCACCTATCTTATCTAATGGTTCTTTTTGAATTTCCATTGCTCTTTCAACAGGAAGAAACATCGCCGCAATCTTTTTCCCGTATACATTCAATTTGGCTTCATACAAATGCTTATCCTCTACAAATAATTCAAATCCACCCACTTCATCCTTGGTCCATCCATTCAATTTTTGTATCACTGCAATATCTATCCAAGCATATTGTTTGTCAAATTCTTCCAAACCAGAATTGTAAATCCCGCTTACCTCGAAGCTACGTTTTCTGATCTTGGCATCATCTTCAAAAAAACTGATAAGTAACTTATCTCCAACTGTCACTTGAAGTCGTTTGGCCGTGATTGAGGAGATTAATATCCCCTTATTGTCCTGATTTTCCTCAAGCGGGAATAACTGCCCTTCAACCAGGTACTCTGAAAAGGGACTCGTTTTAAAATCTGCTCCGATTCCTTTTAAAATAATTCCCTCAAAATCTTCTTTGGTGTGCATGATTCCAGCTTTTAAAGCGACAGCTTGCACATGGCTTACTCCTTCAAAATTCTCCGGGTGAGCATAGACTTCGCTTTGCTTGCTCACAGCTTCCTTATCTAGAGATTCTGCAGACTTAAATGGGGTGATAATTACATGGGCCCAAAATCCATATACTTTTTGGCTAATGGTTTGTTGGAATCCACTAATAAGCGCGGTAGCAACAATCATGACGGTCATGCTCAGGGCAACAGCCGCGATCGAGATTTTTAAAATAAACCTTGAAAATGCTTGATGCTGATTAAACGCTATTTTTTTAACAACAAAAAGTGGAAAATTCATATGCTAATTAAGTGCATAATTAATAGCTTTTATTAATAAAAAGAAACATAAAGCAAGTATTTTTGAGATGGAAATGAAACAATTTATTTATTTATATAGTATTTTCTGTATTTGTGGGCTCGGCTTCCAAGCTTGTTCTGCACAAGAATCAACTAGTGAAAATGGAAGTGCTGTCCCATCCACCACAGAAGATAGGGCTATTCGAACGGGTGCGGAAGTTTTAATGGATGATTGGAGTGTCATCCAAGATGTTCATGTCGGCTTGCTGGTCAATCAGACATCTAGGGTAGGAGACCAACATTTGGTCGACCTCTTATTAGAAAAAGGAATTAGCGTAGGTAAAATATTTGCTCCTGAACATGGATTTAGAGGTGATGCGGATGCAGGAGAACATGTTAAGGATGGAGTGGATGCCAAAACAAGTCTACCCATTGTATCCTTATATGGTAGCCATAAAAAACCAAATACGGAAGATTTGAACGGACTCGATGTGGTTATTTTTGACATCCAAGATGTAGGGGCACGGTTTTACACCTATATTTCGAGTTTACATTATTTGATGGAGGCATGTGCTGAAAACGACGTGAAAGTGCTCGTGTTAGATAGGCCTAATCCCAATGGCGATATAGTCGATGGTAATGTTTTAGACATGAATTATAGCTCTTTTGTTGGCAAACATGCTATTCCTATATTACATGGGATGACAGTGGGTGAATATGCGCAAATGATTAATGGTGAATATTGGTTAAGTGATAGTGTCTTGTGTGAATTGGAGGTTATCTCTTGTGAAAACTATACGCATAAGGACAGCTATAGCCTTCCTATAAAACCTTCTCCAAATCTACCCAATGACCGAGCAATTAGGTCCTATCCCTCAACGTGTTTTTTCGAAGGTACAGTGGTTAGTGAAGGTCGCGGCACAGTTAAACCGTTTCAAGTTTTTGGAGCGCCAAATATAGATGTTGAGTTAACTTCTTATGTTTTTGTTCCGCAAAGTATGCCTGGGGCAAAATACCCTAAATTTAAAGGGCAAGAATGCTTTGGTTTTGATATTAGCCATGTGCCAAATGATTTTGAGGAACAAAAAGGTGTGAATTTGAATTATCTAATTAGTGTTTATGCGCTTTATCCTGATAAGGATAAGTTTTTTCTTGAAAATGGTTTTTTTGATAAACTAGCGGGAGGGACTCAACTTCGTGAAGATATCATTGCAGGTAAAACCGCGGAAACTATTCGAGCATCTTGGCAAGATGATTTAATTGCCTTCAAATTGATTAGAAGTAAATATTTGATTTATTTGGATTTTGAATAAGTATAAATTTTAAGTGATGAGTGTTGAAATATTAGTCTATTTACTTATCGGTGCCAATGTCCTCTTTTCTTGGCAAGGTTTCGGCAATAGTGCGCTGTTTGACAAGTACAAGTTTCGTATCGGCAATATACTTTCAGGGAAAGAATATATTCGAATGTTTAGCAGCGCCTTCCTGCATGGTGATATGACTCATTTGTTGGTCAATATGATCGCCCTATATTCTTTTGGCTTGGCCATGGGATATAGTATAAGTACCACGCAGTTTGTCATTTTATATGGAGTGAGTTTACTTGCTGGCAATTTCTTGTCTTTATTTTTTAATAAGCATAACTATAACTATAGTGCAGTAGGAGCAAGTGGCGCGGTTAGTGGGGTGGTTTTCGCTAGCGTACTTTTTTATCCCGATGGGACCGTTTTGTTATTCTTTATCTTACCATTGAAAACATGGATTTTTGGCATTTTGTACCTCTTGTACTCTGTATACGGAATGAATAAGCAAAATGATAATATTGGGCATGAGGCGCATCTTGGTGGAGCCGTTGCAGGGGTGCTTCTTGCTTTGGCTTTCGAACCAAGTTTGGCAATGAAAAATTGGTGGTTGACAGCCGCGTTACTCATTATTCCATTAATCATGTTTTTCATAAAACCGAAAGGCGCTCAATCGGGAAATCGGTTCACAGTTTTCAATGATAATGAGCCCAAAAGAACGAAAAGAAGTATTGACGATTTATACTACAACAAGGAGTTTGAACGAGAGAAAGAGTTGAACGCTTTGCTCGATAGGGTAAATGAGTTTGGTATTGAAAGTTTGAGTGCGGCTGAAAAGACAAGGCTGCAAGAATTATCTAAATAAATGGATATGCGACAAATTTTATTGACAAATATTAAGGAACTTGTTCAGGTAAGGGAGAATGAGGAGCGTGTTGTTGCTGGCTCAGCGATGGCAAACCTACCTTCTATCAAAAATGCTTGGTTGCTGTTGAAGGATGATTACATTGAAGATTATGGTGAAATGGATACTTGTCCATCAGGAGACTTCAAAATTGTGGACGTCAAGGGAAAAATGATCTTACCTACTTGGGTGGATTGTCATACGCATATTGTTTTTGCAGCTAGCCGCGAAGAGGAGTTTGTGATGAAAATCAAGGGACAAACTTATGAGGAAATTGCCTCAGCAGGTGGAGGAATCTTAAATTCTGCTAGAAAATTGCGTGAACATAGTGAGGATGAGTTATACCAGGGTGCTGCTGATCGACTGATTAAGTTGATTAAATTAGGGACAGGTGGTATTGAGATAAAAAGTGGCTATGGCTTAAGTAAAGAAAGTGAATTAAAAATGTTGCGGGTTATTCAAAGACTAAAGGCAAACTTTGATATTCCAATAAAGGCAAACTTACTTGCTGCACATTCCATACCTGCAGCCTATAAGGAAAACAGACAAGGCTACATCGACCTTATTATCAATGAAATAATACCAGATGCAGTTGCACAAAATTTAGCAGAATTTATTGATGTATTTTGCGAGGAAGGATTTTTTAGCGTAGAAGAAACGGATCAAATTTTAAAAGCTGGACGAAAACATGGTTTACTTCCCAAAATTCATGCAAATCAATTAGCGATAAGTGGCGGTGTGCAGGTAGGGATAAAAAATGATGCGATATCTGTAGATCATTTAGAACAAATTGGCAAAGCAGAAATTGATGCCTTGAAAGCATCGAATACCATTCCAGTGGTTTTGCCGTCATGTTCATTTTATTTAGGTATACCCTATGCTCCTGTGCGTGCCTTGATCAATGCAAATTTACCCGTAGCGATGGCCTCCGACTATAATCCAGGGAGCACGCCAAGCGGTAATATGAATTTTCTGGTAAGCTTGGCTTGCATCAAAATGAAGATGCTTCCTGAAGAGGCAATTAATGCGGCCACAATTAATGCTGCACACGCTATGGGTGTTCAAGATAATTTGGGTAGTATTACAAAAGGTAAACTAGCTAATTTTTTTATAACATCTGCTGTTCCTTCGGTCCATTATTTGGCCTATAGTTTTGGTGAGAACTGTATTCAAGAGGTCTGGATCAAGGGCCGAAAGTATAAAGCTTGATAAGTCTGTTTGTGTTTCAGTAAGCTGAGGCATCCACCATTTAATAAAGCCATCGTATCAAAAATGGTGAAGAGCCATTAACTTCTTTCTCAAGTTTGTAAAAAAAAATGTGGTTTAGGTCTGGAAACAACCTATAAAATATATTTTTTCACTTTATAGGTTGAGATATGTTTCGAATAGTCCTATTTTTGTTTGGAGCTATGATACAAGCAATAATCATTTTATTTTATGTTGGTTTGATAGCTTATGGTATCCATAGATTGCCGCTGTTTACAATCAATGGATTAAGTAAAAAGTTTATACTCTTTCTATTCCTTCTTAAAATTTGTGCAGGCTTAATCTATGTTTATTTTTCTACGCATATTATTAAGGCGGGAGATATAATGATGTACTATTCGGATAGTCAACTTATATACGCTCACTTGAGGCACGGTGATATACTTACATTTTTACAATTAAGCATAGGTCTAAATAATGTCCCTGTTACCGAAAACATTGCCTCCACGGTGGATTCAATGGGCTTTTGGCGTGATACTTCGGCCTATATGGTAGTTCGGTTCAATGCATTGGTAAATGTGTTGACCTTGGGATCTGGCATCTATGCAAATGCAGTTTTTTTTGCGTTTACATCTTTTTTGGGTTCATTCCTTTTCGCGAAGGTTTTGGCCAAAAAGCTACAAGCAAAGACTGGTGTATTGTTAGCGGTCTTTTTAACGCCAAGTGTTTGGTATTGGACAGCAGGTTCACATAAGGAATCTCTTTGCGTGGCCTTAGTTGCTTGTATATTGTATAGTCTATTTTATCTTATTCACATTAAAAAATTTATTGCGATTATACTGGCATTAGCTTCCTTTGTTTTATTGTTTTATACTCGATTTTTTATAGCGGCAATGCTGATTCCTTCGCTGATGGCATACTATATGTATCGTGTGAAGAGAACGTGGCACCCCCTGTTAGTCTTCACGTCTGTCTTTATTGCACTTGGTGGACTATCTTACTTGACACCAAAGATCCTTGGTATTCCAAACTTGGTTGATGCAGTTTTAGCAAAGAAGCAGTTATATGAAGCATTAGATAATGGAAATACTGCAATTGATTTGGGCGTTTATGAGGAGAGTTACTTAGGTATTATAGTCAACCTTCCCCAGGCGCTATTCAATACTATTGTTCGACCGCATTTCTTGGATATTCATTCACTCTTTCTTGGTCTTGCTAGTTTGGAGAGTCTATTGATTACTATATTGTTGATTACAGCACTTTTTTATGTAAAAAATTGTAGCTGGGATCAACAAGCCATAGTTTTTCTATTGCTTACTTTCGGTATGACTTATTTGTTGCTTACCGGTTTGATAGTTCCAAATTTGGGCGCAATACTCAGGTATCGTAGTGTTGCATTGTTTTTTCTTGTGCCTTGTTTAGTTTATCTGTGGACAAGAAAGGACGACCTAGTTGCCTGAATTAAGTATAAATATTGAGTGATTTTACTCTAATTGACACTTTTGTTGATAAAAAAGGCATAAATTTCAACTAAAAAGGTATAAAAAATAGCTTTTCCGTTTAAATTTGTAAAAAAATTATAAATAAATGGATAATTCTAGAAAATCAAGTGTAAAAACTGCAACCCACCGCAAAAAGATAAACGTTAAGCTACCGAATAAGAGGATATCCGAATATTATGCGGAGAATGTTTTTACGGAATCGACAATGAAGAAATATCTTTCTGAAGATGCATTTTATAGCATTCAGAATGCTATCAGCGCAGGAAAAAAGATTGATAGAAATACAGCCGATCAGGTGGCTGCAGCTATGAAGTCTTGGGCAATGGAGAAAGGAGCTAAATCATATACGCATTGGTTTCAACCTTTAACAGGAAGTACAGCAGAGAAGCACGATACCTTTTTTGTTCCCTCAATGGATGGGGAAGGAATGGAGACATTTACGGGGTCTGAATTGATTCAACAAGAGCCTGATGCTTCTTCTTTTCCAAATGGCGGAATTCGTCAAACTTTTGAAGCAAGAGGATATACAGCATGGGACCCTACCTCTCCTGCCTTTATTATGGAGATTGGTGATGGTATTACATTATGTATTCCAACAATTTTTATTTCATATACTGGGGAAAGTCTAGATCATAAAGCTCCGTTGTTAAAGTCCTGCCACTTTTTAGAAAAAGCAGCATTGCCCGTAGTTAATTTATTTGACAGGCATGTCACCAAGGTACATTCAACCTTAGGATGGGAACAAGAATATTTTGTGGTTGATGAAGCTTTATTTTATGCAAGGCCCGATTTGGTGTTAAGTGGAAGAACATTAATTGGTCATGCTCCTGCTAGAGGGCAACAATTGGATGATCATTATTTTGGAGCTATTCCTGAGCGAGTGTATGACTTTATGTTGGATTTTGAAAGAGAAGCGCATAAGTTGGGTATTCCGGTTAGAACTCGCCATAATGAGGTGGCTCCAAGTCAGTTTGAGCTTGCACCAATGTATGAGGAAATGAACGTAGCAGTTGATCATAATCAACTGATTATGGATGTACTGGAGAGAGTGGGTAAGCGACATAAGTTAGCTGTTTTGATGCATGAAAAACCTTTTCAAGGCGTCAATGGATCAGGTAAGCATAACAATTGGAGTTTAAGTACAGATACCGGTAAAAATTTGTTGTCGCCAGGCAAGACCCCAAAGACTAATTTAATGTTCTTAACCTTCTTTGTCAATGTGATTAAAGCGGTCAATGAGTATTCAGATTTATTACGTGCAGCCATCGCTACAGCGAGTAATGATCATCGACTAGGGGCAAATGAGGCTCCTCCTGCTATTATTTCAGTTTTTATAGGTTCTCACTTAAGTTCGGTGCTAGAGGAAGTAGCAAAGCGAGTGGACCATGGTCGGTATGATGAGGATAAAAACGGAAGTCTTAAGTTAGACATTCACAATAAGATTCCAGATGTTTTGTTGGATAATACGGACAGAAACAGGACTTCTCCGTTTGCTTTTACCGGAAATAAGTTTGAGGTTCGAGCAGTAGGTAGTACCGCAAATTGTGCATGGCCGATGACAGTATTGAATACCATCATGGCTAATCAATTGACGGACTTTAAAATGGAAGTAGATAAATTGATAAAAGTTGGAGAAAAGAAGGAAGGTGCAATTTTACGTGTAATTCGTCGGTATATAAACGCTTCACAAAATATCTTGTTTGAAGGCGACAATTATAGTGATGAGTGGGCTCAAGAAGCAGAAAAAAGAGGATTAAGCAATGTAAAAACAACGGCTTATGCTTTAGATTTTTTGAATACGAAAAAAGCCAAAGATGTATTTATTAAAAACAATATTTTCAGTGATGTTGAGCTAGAAGCAAGAAGTGAAATATTTTACGAAGCCTACACCATGAAACTTCAGATTGAAGCCAGAACCATCGGCGAGATGGCATTGAATGAAATCTTGCCTGTTGCTATTACCTATCAAAACAACTTGATTGCCAATGCACGTGGTTTGAAAGATCTAGGACTTAAAAAGGGGAGTTATCAATCTCAACTAAATTTGATAGAGCGTATCTCTAGCCATATTCAGGTAATCGAAAATGATGTGGCTGAAATGATAGAAGCAAGAAAGAAAGCGAACAAGTTGGAAGGAGCTTCCGAGATGGCTAAAGCCTATTGTGATGACGTAAAGCCTTATTTTGATACGATACGATACAATTGTGATAAGTTGGAGCTGATAGTGGATGACAAACTATGGCCTATACCGAAGTATCGAGAATTGTTATTCTTAAGATAGATTTACTTATTCGGCAATAAAAAACGCCCAGTTATGCTGGGCGTTTTTTATTGATAAAATCTGATAGTTAGTTTTACTTATCCCGAATATAATTTTCATTTTATTCGCAATCAGAATTTAATCTGTAAAATGTTTGTCCATTCATTTCAAAGTTTGCTTGACCACCTTCGCATTCAAATGTGACTAGAGTTACCAATTCATTTCCAAAATTCAAATCAACATAGAGTGTATCACTTTCAAATGTATAATTAAGAACTTCTGGTATATGATTTGAATCCCCTGCTGTATAGGTATTGTAAAGAGAATCACAATTATCAATACCACAGTAGTAAGTGTAGCGTAATCCATCTTCATAGAGATACATTGTGTTTGGATTGTTTGCTCCATAAGTCCATTTCCCTTCCATGTCATAGTATGGCGCAGGGAGATTGACGGCCTTCTCGCATGAGGTAAAAAATAGGGCTATTGTAAAGATTGATAGAAACACGTTTTTCATAATTTTTTAAAGATATACTTAAAATTTAACCAAATGTATCTTTATTGTTGAACTTATAAAATGATAAATTACAGCTTAAATATGCTTAACGGTTTTTTGCACTAAAAAAGCCCAGTGCTTTCGCACTGAGCTTTCCTTGTGACCCCGGAGGGATTCGAACCCCCAACCATCAGAGCCGAAATCTGACATTCTATCCAATTGAACTACGGAGCCAATAAGAAGTGCAAAGGTAGATATTCTTTGTAAGAAGCATCTTATTCCAAGGACAAAAATTAGAACGCCCTCAATTTTTTGATTAGTTCTCCAATGCTTGGCACAGGAAGCTTATGGTAAAGCAAAATATACTATTTTTACAACTCATTTATATAACTCAAGTTAATATGGATCAAAATACACCAGCTTACTCAAGAACAATAATGACGGAAATAGTCTTGCCCAATGACGCAAACGCTTTAAATAATCTAAGAGGAGGCAAGATCTTGCATTGGATGGATATTGCTTCTGCAATTGCAGCAGGGAAGCATGCAAAAGCTGTGGTGGTGACTGTTTCTGTGGATCAGGTTTCTTTTGACAACCCAATTAAAATAGGCGATGTTGTTACCATTGAAGCCAAGGTTACAAGAGTCTTTAATACATCTATTGAAACCTATATTGAGGTTTGGGCGGAAAATCTACCATCACAAAACAGGTACAAATGCAATACAGCTTACTATACATTCGTAGCTTTGGATAGTAACGGAAGACCGAAAAAAGCGATTCCCATTACCCCTGAAACAGCCGAGGAGAAAAATCAATTCGAAGGGGCCTTGAAAAGAAGAGAAATAAGACTTATTTTGGCAGGAAGAATACAAGCAACTGAGGCGGAAAGTTTCAAAGCACTGTTTAATAAAGAGTAAAAGCTCACTGATGATCAAAATACTAAAGAAATCAGGCAATACCCTAATTGAAATCAAGAATTTCGAAAAAGGTTGTTGGGTAAATATTTATCCACCCTTTTCCAAAGAGAATCTGGAGGAAATAGCTCAAATACACGATTTACCCTTAGATTTCTTGACGGATTCCTTAGATAGAGACGAGCAAAGTAGATTTGAGTCGGAAGAGGAGACGGATTTAGTTGTGGTCAATACCCCTATTTTAAATAATGACCTTATTGATAATGAAGCCCTGTACCTAACTATTCCAATCGGTATAGTCAGTAAGCCAGAATATATTATCACGATTTGTAGCTATGAAAATAGAGTGATTGATGATTTTCTTTTGAATAAAATCAAAGGGTTTGATCCCGCAGATCAAAGCTTGTTTACACTCCAATTATTCAATCGTAATGTGTATTACTTTCAGTACTATCTGCGCGAAATTAACAACAAGCGCTACTCTTTTGAAAGCGAAATTTACCGTTCATCAAGGAGTAAGGATTTAAAACGCTTATTGAATTTGCAAAAAAGCTTAATCTATTTTGTGACCAACCTTCGGAGTAACGATTTAATGATGAACAAGCTTCGACGAACCAATTTTTTAAAAATCAGAGAAGATGAGCATAAGGAGGATTTTTTAGAAGATGTTGTTGTCGATAGTGGTCAGGCTATTGAAATGGCAGATATTTATACCAATATTTTAAATGGAACAATGGATTCTTTTGCTTCAATTATTTCTAATAATTTAGGAATTGTTGTTCAGCGCTTGACGGCAGTGACAATTGTATTAATGGTTCCCACTTTATTTGCAAGTTTTTATGGAATGAATATTCGTTTACCACTCCAAGAGGGTTACGAGCATAGCTATATTCCATTCATCGTCATTATTGCACTATCCCTTGTATTTTCATTTGTCTTAGGGTGGTTTTTTATGAAGAAGAGATGGTTTTAAATAATATTTAATGAAGAAATGGATTCTTGGTTTTGTGCTTACCCTGGTATTCGTGCCTGTTTTACTGCTAATATTTAGAAAGGATAATGTTGTTTCCAGACAAGAGGCTATAGACCTCTGCGAATCTAATCATTCAAAATACTACAACTGGAATGATATCGAAGTTCATTACACGGATCAAGGTGCTGGAGATACAGTGATTTTTATGATTCATGGTTTTGGTGGCTCCCATAAAAACTTTAGCGTTATCGCCGAGGAATTGAGAGAAGACTATCGAATTATCTGCATTGATTTACCTGCTTTCGGACTTTCAGAAGTTCCAAAAATTGATTTGAAAAATGATGAGCTCTTTGCATATTATCAGCGCTTTATTCGATCCAGTATTGATCTTCTTGACCTAAAGTATTACCATTTAATGGGCAACTCCATGGGCGGATGGATAGCCTGGGATTTAGCAGCGGAAAGTGATAGTAATTTGTTGTCTCTTACTTTGTTAAACAGTGCTGGTTTTGGCATGGAGAAAGTGAAAGGCGCGGCTACGGAGTGGATGACTGGCGCATTTGGCGGTTTTATTTTTAAAAAAGGGGTCCCATTTCGTATGTCTAAATCTAATGCGGAAAGATGTTTTAGTGATGACTCTAAAATTAATCTAGATCGAGTTGAGAAAAACTATTTTATGTTAAATAAGGAAGGTACTTTCTCTTGGATGTTACAAATGGCGGGTAGTACAGTACTCCCCGACACTGCGTTAATCGCTCAGATAAATTGCCCTAGTTTAGTTTTATGGGGAGATGATGATCAAATTGTCCCGGTAGATCATGCGGATAAATTTGAGGCGCTTTTACCTAAGAGCAAGAAGATTATTTACGAAAAATGTGGGCATACACCACAAATGGAATATCCGAAGCAAGTTGCTGTTGATTGGAGAAATTTTATACGAGAAATATAGATAAAATGATTGTAGGACTTATACTTCTTTTACTCATTCTGGTCTTGTTTTTACGCGTATTGCTTCGTGAGAATCATGCGGTTTCCTTAAATCATGCCAGAGAAAAATACCAGTTAAGCGAGTCTCAGTATTTTGATTTTCATGGATTATCCTGTCACTATACGGATCAGGGTGAAGGGGATGTCTTAATTATGGTGCATGGCTTAGGGGATTCTTTCAAGATATTTGATCCTATCGTACAAAGACTTAGCCAATCTTATCGCTTAGTTCGGGTTGATTTGCCAGGATTTGGATTAAGTGATGTTCCAAAAAGTTTTGAACCACTAGGCGAACCGGTTGAATACTACAGGGCATTTATGGATCATTTTACTGAGGAACTTGGGGTATGTGAGTTTCATCTTATGGGAAATTCACTTGGTGGATTAGTTTCTTGGGAATTTGCTCTACAAAACCAACAAAAGCTTAAAAGTTTGTGCTTGATTGCGAGTGCAGGATATGAAATGGAAGTCGTCAAGCATAATATATCTAAAGGAGTGCTTCATTTTATTCCTAAATTTTTGCTGCATAGAGGAATGCCGTATAGTATGGCAAAAAAAAATTTGGCTATGGTTATTAAGCAAAGGGTTTATCGAACCAAATCCTTGATTGATATCCATTATGATATGATTAATACAACGGGCACATTGGCTTATTTCATACAAATGTTAAGTTTTGATTCTAATCCTAACATTAAGGAGCTACATCATTTAAAAACGCCGACCCTGATAGCTTGGGGTCAGCAAGATAAAGTTATCCCTGCGCATCACGCAGCAAAATTTGCTGAAGATATTCCAAACTCCCAAACAAAAATTTATTCTAATTGTGGGCATTATCCGCAAGTTGAGTATGGCAATAAGTTCGTTGAGGATTGGTTGAGTTTTACGCAGGGTGAAGTTCCTGGTTAGGCAGAAACAAAAAACTTACGATTTAGTATTATGCTCCTGCTTCTTTTGAAAGAATTATTGATTGGTAAAATTGTAGCTACCCTCTTCTTGGAGGTAAGCATTGATAAAGTCATTGGCACTTGAACGTTGCTTTCCTTCCATTTGCAGACCTATCAGTTGGATCGGCTGGCTGCCTGTTCCAACCAAGAGTTGTTTGTTTGCAATAGTTATTTCTCCAGGCTTGAGCGTTTGCTCCGAGTCAATTAATTTGCTGCTATGAATTTTTATGACTTTCCCATGGAGTGCAGTGTAAGCTGTGGGGAAGGGATTTAATCCTCTGATCAAATTATGGATGTCTTTTGCTTGCTTTGACCAATCAATTAAACAATGTTTTTTAAAAATTTTGGGTGCATGTTGAGCTGTTAAACTTAGTTCCTGTGGGATTTCTTTGTAATCTTCCTTCTCAATATTTTCGAGTGTCTCTAGCAATAATTTAGCTCCTAAATGCATGAGTTTGTAGTAAATCTCACCGGTGGTATTATCAGGTTCAATATCGGTTTTGGCTTGCCCAATGATATTTCCCGTATCAATTTCTTGTTTCAGAAAAAAGGTGCTTACACCTGTTTCTTTTTCTCCATTAATTACTGCCCAATGAATAGGTGCTGCACCCCGGTAGTTTGGCAGCAGCGAACCATGCACATTTATAGAGCCTAATGGGGGCATGTCCCAAACAACTACAGGTAACATGCGAAACGCTACAATAACTTGTAAGTCGGCACGCAAAGCACGTAACTTTTCTAAGAAATCTTCATTTTTTAAATTGGTCGGCTGAAGGATTTGAAGGTTTTGACTTTTAGCATAGACTTTGACATCACTTTCTTTAAGTTTTCTTCCGCGACCGGCAGGTTTGTCCGGAGCGGTAACCACACCTACTACCTTGTATCCCGCTTCTACGATAGCCCTTAAACTTGCAACAGCAAATTCCGGTGTTCCCATAAATACTATTCGTTCTATCTGAGGCATATCAGGTTTTGTTAATTTAATTTCTAGTGAATGTTAATCTTTCTCCCTTGCTATTTTCATTGAACTTCCCATTTTCATAGGCTAAATGACCACTCACAAATGTGTGCGTCACCGTATTTCTGAAAATGTGTCCTTCCAATGGGCTCCAATTGCATTTGTAGTGAATCGTTCCTTTTGAAACATAATTTTTTTCTTGCATATCGACCAAGACTAAATCTGCATAATACCCTTCACGAATATATCCTCGGTCTTCAATTTGAAAACATTTGGCAGGTGCATGACTCATTTTTTCAACAACTTTCTCTAGGCTGATTTTTCCCCGTTGATGAAAATCCAGCATCATGTTTAAACTGTGTTGAACTAAGGGCAGGCCAGATGGAGCTTGAAAGTAGCTGCTTCTTTTTTCGTTTAGGGTGTGAGGAGCATGATCGGTAGCAATTATGTCTAGGCGGTCATCTAATAGGGCATCCATTAAAGCGTAACGGTTGGACTTTATCTTTATGGCTGGATTGCATTTAATTCGGCTTCCAAAAATATAGTAGTCTTCACTATCAAACCATAAGTGGTGTACACAAACTTCAGCAGTGATTCTTTTTTCTTCCAAAGGTATTTTATTGGTAAAAAGCGACAGCTCTTTTGCAGTAGAAATATGTAAAATGTGCAGACGAGTATTACATTTTTTTGCTAATTCTATAGCCTTAGACGAAGACAGATAGCAGGCCTCTTCATCACGGATAATTGGGTGCATGAAGAAAGGAACCAACTCGCCGTATTTTTCTCTAGCTTTTGCTTCATTGGCTCTTACGGTATGTTCATCTTCGCAATGCGTAGCGATAAGGCCTTCAAAGTTGCAGAAGTAGTTTTTTAGTGCTTTTTCATTATCCACCAACATATTCCCAGTACTGCTTCCCATAAAGATTTTCAAGCCACATACTTTGGATAAATTGGTTCGCATGACTTCATCATAGTTATCATTGGCACCACCCATAAAAAAGGAGTAATTGGCTAAAGAAGTTTGAGAAGCTACATGATATTTATCTTCTAATCTTTGCTGCGTGGTCGAACTTGGTTTGGTATTGGGCATTTCCATAAAGGAAGTAGTACCCCCTGCTACTGCAGCTTTCGCTTCTGTATAAATCTCCGCTTTATGGGTAAGCCCAGGTTCCCTGAAATGCACTTGGTCATCAATAACACCAGGCAGCAAGAACTTTCCTTCACCATTTATTTCTTCTGCTTGAAATGTATTGTCTATTTGTGTAGCTATTTTTTGAATCCGTTGGTCTTTTATCCACACATCACCGGTAAAAGTTTTACCTTCATTGACAATGTTAGCTTGTTTTATTAAGAAGTTATTCATAATATTTACTTGTTCGACAAAGTTACTCGTTTTTTTACGCTTCCTTTTCATTCAATGGAGCTTTTCAACTCTTGTTAATTACTTTTTTCTTTCCTTACTCTTGCGTGGGTTAGTTTTGCGCAAACAAATAATATCCAAATGAAATTTTTTATCGATACCGCAAATTTAGAACAGATTAAAGAAGCTGAAGCATTAGGTGTTTTGGATGGAGTAACTACCAATCCATCATTAATGGCTAAAGAAGGAATTAAAGGTGAGGCTGCTGTCTTAAAGCACTATGTAGATATTTGCAATATAGTAGATGGCCCGGTAAGTGCTGAAGTGTTAAGTACAGATTTTGATGGAATAGTAAGAGAAGGAGAGGCCTTGGCTAAATTGCACAAGAATATTGTAGTTAAAGTACCGATGATAAAAGAGGGTATTAAAGCCATTAAGTATTTTTCGGATAAAGGGATCAAAACAAATTGCACTTTGGTGTTTTCAGCAGGTCAAGCCTTACTAGCAGCAAAAGCAGGAGCAACTATGGTATCCCCGTTTATTGGTCGGATCGATGATAGTAACTGGGATGGTGTTCAATTGATTGAACAAATTGTGCAAGTATATGAGAATTATGGTTTTGTTACGGAAATATTAGCGGCATCTATTCGATCACCTTTGCATATCGTTCAATGTGCTGAAGCCGGTGCGGATATTGCCACTTGCCCATTAAAGAGTATCGAAGGTTTATTTAAGCATCCATTAACAGATATCGGCTTAGCTAAGTTCTTAGAAGATGCTAAGAAAATGGGATAATATAAGAACTGAGATTCTAAGTATATAATTTATAATTCCTCCGTCATTGACGGAGGAATTTTTGTTTGAATAGAGATACTTAAAGAAATAGGCCTTGAACAATTGTTAAGAAACAGCTTAAATCTAATATCTTACAACAAAAATAATGATCAATGAAAGTAGAAAATAAGGCGATAGGTTACATGCATATAGCTACTTTCTTGTTTGGCTTTACCGCAATTCTTGGAAAGCTCATTAATCTTGGGAGTTTGAACTTGGTTTGGCATCGTATGTGGATTGCTGCATTTGTTTTTTTATTCTTTCCTAATTTTATTAAAAAGTTAAAACAAACAGCGAAGTCGGTGTGGATACAGTTTTTGTTGATTGGCTCTTTGGTGGCTATACATTGGCTAGCATTTTATGGTTGTATTAAAGTTGGGAATAGTGCATCCCTTGCTCTAGCTACCTTTGGAACAATTACCTTATTTGCTGCATTTATAGAGCCTCTCGTGTTTAAAGAGAAATTTAAAAAACGTGAACTTTTCATTGGTCTTTTAGTTCTGGTTGGTTTGGGTTTTATTGCAAAGTCCAATCCTGATCAAGTATTTTCATGGCAGTCCAGTTATATACAAGCCATGGTTTTGGGGGTCGTTGCTGCGTTCTTTGCAGCACTTTTTTCAGTTTTAAATAAAAAATACGTCAAGGATAATAGTCCTTCTGTGGTTACTTTCTTTCAAATGATAGGAGGCTTTATCTTTTTAAGTCTCTTGGTGCCTTATTTGGTATTCTCTGATGTGGATTTTCAATTGGTTCCAAGTTGGAATGATGTTTTATACTTACTGCTATTGGCTGTGGTATGCACAAATATTGCTTTTTCATTAGAAATGGAAGCGCTTAAAAATATGAGTGCGTTTACGTCCAATTTGATACTGAATATGGAACCAATTTATGGAATAGCTTTAGCCATTGTTTTTTTTGCAGAAAACCAGTTTTTAAATATGTGGTTTTACTCCGGCGCTTTTATCATTCTAATTACAGTTTTTCTGCACCCCGTGATGGATAGATACTTCAATGAGAAACAAAAGAAGCAGCTCATTTAATGAGTTGATCTTGCTGGTGATCACAAATTAATGCAAGTCAAAAAGCTTTTAAAATTTAGATGATTAATATACTTATTAGCGACCATCTAGAAAAAAAGTATCTATTGTAGCACCTTTCCCCAGCTGCATTTTTCTAAGGCTACTTGCCTGACTTGATCGATAGAGATACGCTCTTGTTTCATGGAGTCTCTTTCCCGAATGGTGACGGTGTTGTCTTCCAAAGTTTGATGGTCTACAGTAATGCAATATGGCGTTCCGATAGCATCTTGTCGACGGTAGCGTTTTCCGATATTGTCCTTCTCCTCATATTGACAGTTTAAGTCCAAACGAAGTTGATTGAATATTTCTCTAGCCTTATCCGGTAAGCCGTCTTTTTTGGTTAATGGGAAAATAGCAACTTTAACTGGCGCTAAAACAGGAGGTAAGGCCAAAACAACTCGCGAATTACCTTCACCTAAATCTTCATTTTTATAACAGGAACTCAAGGTAGCTAGAAACATTCTATCCAGACCGATTGAGGTCTCGACAACATAGGGGACATAACTTTCTTGCAGTTCAGGATCAAAGTATTGCAGCTTTTTTCCACTTAATTCTTGGTGCTGTGTCAAATCAAAATCTGTACGTGAATGCACTCCTTCTAATTCTTTGAAACCAAACGGGAATTTAAATTCAATATCCAAGGCATTATCTGCATAGTGAGCAGGTTTTAGATGGTCGTGAAAACGATAGTTTTCATCACCCAAACCTAAAGCTTCATGCCACTTCAACCGAGCTTCTTTCCAGTATGTATACCATTTTTCTTGTTCGCCGGGTCTCACAAAGAATTGCATTTCCATTTGTTCGAATTCACGCATTCTAAATATGAATTGTCGCGCAACGATTTCATTTCTGAAGGCTTTACCAATTTGGGCAATACCAAAAGGGATTCGCTGACGAGAGGTATTCAAGACATTTAGGAAGTTGACAAAAATTCCTTGAGCGGTTTCTGGTCGGAGATATAACTTGCCTTCTTCTCCTGCAATGTTGCCCAGTTGGGTGTTGAACATCAAATTAAATTGACGCACATCGGTCCAATTCTTACTTCCTGAAACAGGACAAGCGATGCCTAGGTCTTCGATTAAAGCTTTGAAATCTACTAGATCTTCATTCTCTAAAGCAGCTTTCATCCTCGCTTCAATGCCATCAATTTCTTCTTGTCTTCTCGTTACATTAGGGTTAGTAGATCGAAACTCCTTTTCATTAAAATCTTCTCCAAAACGTTTAGCCGCTTTGCTTACATCCTTCAAAATCTTTTGATTAATTTTTTCGATGTGATCTTCTACCAGAACATCTGCACGATACCTTTTCTTACTATCCTTATTGTCTATCAGTGGGTCGTTAAATGCATCGACATGTCCGCTAGCTTTCCAAACTTGAGGGTCCATAAAAATGGCGGAGTCAATACCAACAATGTTTTCGTGCATTTGCACCATTGCTTTCCACCAATAGGTTTTAATGTTATTTTTTAACTCACTTCCATTTGGTCCATAATCATATACTGCACCAAGGCCATCATAGATTTCTGAGGATTGAAAAACAAAGCCATATTCCTTGGCATGTGACACTATATTTTTGAATAAATCGTCTTGTTGAGCCATAATAATTGTGGGTTAAGGCTTCAAATTTAATGAAATTGATGAAGAGACATATCTAAACATAGAATATTCTTTTACTAAAAAGCTAAGTAGTGTTTAAACTTCAGCTAATTGTTTGATAATTCCATCTGCCAATCCAACTTTCGGGACATAAATTTGCTTGGATTTTGTCCACTTCATGATATTAACAAAAATCTTCATAGCGGGAATAATAACATCTGCTCTGTCTGGGTTGAGGTCTAATTTTAAAATACGCTCTTCATAGGTATACGATTTAAGGGTATTATAATATCCTTTAATGTAATCGTAGCTTAATGGCTCTTTGGGGTCTTTTTTAGAAATTTTAGCCACCTTATTAATATTACCCCCGGAGCCAATTAATTGAACATGTTGCCCTTTTAAAATGTCATTTAGCCATGCATGTAAATCCTCCCATTTGGATGTATTAACCATATCATTAAGAATACGGATTGTACCTATATTGAACGAGCGAGAATCTGCTACAGTGCCATTTTTAAAGTAAGTAATTTCAGTGCTGCCGCCCCCCACATCTACATAAAGATATGCCTGCTTATTATCGATTAATTTTTCAATGTGGTTTCCATAGATGATTGCAGCCTCCTCTTTACCGTTGATTATTTCAATCTTCAGTCCGGTTTCCTCTTTAATTTGTTG